>Ga0256405_10008567_pt1 | contig 14564 bp, 11 predicted proteins | sample RumenRJG_02DNA_FD_189096 | JGI IMG/M metagenome (GOLD analysis project Ga0256405, IMG submission 189096) | Bovine rumen microbial communities from Lethbridge, Alberta, Canada - RJG_02 | ecosystem: Host-associated > Mammals > Digestive system > Stomach > Rumen | place: Canada: Alberta...
AAGAGTCAACCCTTCCAGTGAAAGTAGTCAACTGATCTCAGAGAGAGGAGTCAACCAAATCCGTACGGGTAGGCAAATGTTAAAGAACAAGGCCTAAAAAGAGTCAATCTTATTCAGGAAAAGACATGAAAAAGTGACAATTATGACAAATGACAATTGCATTCTGAGCACAATGAAGTTTCCGGAAAAATGAGATTTTTAATCATATTTATATAATATATAAATATATTATATAAATATGGAGTGGTTTAGAGTTATTTTCGAAAAAGCGCTGATTCAGGAAATGACACTGTCATTTGTCATAATTGTCATGCGTCATGCGCTTTTGCGAAAAATCAGCTCTCAAACCGCTCAGATTTTAAGCTTCGGATGAAGCAATAGCGCCATCGGATAGAGGAAAGGTGGCCTCAAGTGTTGAGAAACAGCGCCTGACGAAGGGTTAATTGTCATGCGGAAAACGGAGTATTAATGGTAGAATTTGCTACTATACTAGAGCGCAAATTTCACCCTTAATAGTAGCAAAAACACTATTCAAACCATGACAATTATGACAAATGACAGTGTCATGATTTGAATACACGAATATGACTAATCCTGGAAATAGACGCGCTTAACACGATTTGAAACACCCGTCAGTACCTCGTAGGGGATGGTGCCGAGGACATCGCTGAGGACGGTGACTGGCAGATGCTCACCGAATATCTCCACCTGATCGCCCTCAACGCAAGGAATGTCTGTCACATCGATCATCGCCACATCCATACAGATATTACCTACGTACTCTGCTTTCTGACCGTTCACCAGACAATAGCAGCGGCGGTTGCCAAGTCCACGGTTCAGTCCATCGGCATAGCCGATAGGAATAGCAGCAATCACGGAGTCGCGCTCTATCTTACCCTTACGGCTATAGCCCACCGTATCCCCTGCCGGCACATGACGCATCTGAAGAATGGTGGTCTTCAGCGTAGAGACGGTAGAGAGCATACGGTTATCACGCGGATCGACGCCATAGAGTCCGATGCCGAGGCGACACATATCCATCTGTCGCTCCGGGAAGTGCTCGATACCCGCGGAGTTGTCCATATGGCGGAGGATCTTGTGAGAGAAGGCTGCCTGCAACTGCTGACTACCCGCCTCGAAGAGTGCAAACTGATGAGCCGAGAACGCATCGAAGTCGTCGCTGTCGGACCCCACGAAATGGCTGAATACCGAGCGCGGTATGATGGCTGTCTGATGCTTCAGCCGGTCGATCAGCTTGAACATATCATGCTCAGGATCAAAGCCCAGACGATGCATGCCCGTATCCAACTTGATATGTACTGGCCACCCTGTGATACCCTCCTTGCGTGCCGCCTTGATGAGTGCATCCAACAGGCGGAAGGAATAGACCTCGGGCTCCAGGTCGTAGTCAAACATGGTCTTGAAGGCCGTCATCTCAGGATTCATCACCATGATGTTGGCAGTGATGCCAGCCTTACGGAGCGTCACGCCCTCATCGGCCACAGCGACTGCAAGATAATCGACACGCTGATCCTGCAAGGTCTTGGCGATCTCCACAGCACCAGCGCCATAGGCATCGGCCTTGATCATGCACACCATCTTCGTCTCAGGCTTCAGGAACGAACGGAAGTAGTTTAGGTTGTCCACCACCGCATTCAGATTCACCTCCAGGATCGTCTCATGCACCTTCTGCTCCAACTGCTCAGTGATGAGATCGAAGCCGAACGGACGGGCACCCTTCAACAGAATCAGTTCGTTGTGCAAAGCAGTAAAGGCATCGCTCGACAGGAAATGAGGCACATCGGCAAAGAACTGCTTATCGGAGACCTGGATCTTATCAGCCTGCGCCATCAACTCTGGTCCGATACCGATGAACTTCTCAATGCCACGCTTCACAGCCAAGTCGCTCACCTGGGCATAGAGCGCTTCAGGCGTAGTACCTGTCTGAAACATATCCGAGAGGATCAAGGTCTTCTTCAGCATCCGTTTCGACTCACGACGGTTCATGAAGTCGAGGGCGATATCAAGCGAGTTGATATCACTGTTATAGGAGTCGTTGATCAGCAGACATCCACGCTGACCTTCCTTCACCTCCAGACGCATCGCCACAGGTTCGAGTTTCGGCATGCGGTCAGCCAACTGCCCTGGTGTCAGTCCGAGGCGCAAAGCCACCACCGCACAGGTAATCGTATCCTCGATAGAAGCCTCATCGATAAACGGAATAGAATAGGTATTCTCCTCCTGTTGCCAGATATATGTAATACGGGTAGTTTGTCCTTTATTTTCAATATTCTTCACGAAGAAGGAAGCCTGTTCATCACACTGCGACCAAGCAATCTTCTCACCTTGGTACTGCATACGACGGATACAACGGCTCACGATATCGTTGTCTGAGCAATACACCATCGCCTCCGTGTCGTGCATCAGTTCGAGTTTCTCCAGGCACTTCTCCTCCATCGAACGGAAGTTCTCCTGATGGGCGGCACCTAACGAGGTGAGCACACCGATGGTAGGCTGGATGATATCACGCAGGACCATCATCTCACCAGGCTGACTGATACCTGCCTCGAAGATACCGATCTCCGTGCGTTCGTTAAGCAGCCATACGGACAGAGGCACACCGATCTGGGAGTTATAACTACGCGGCGAGCGTACAATCTTCTGCGAAGGGAGCAGCAACTGATAGAGCCACTCCTTGACCATCGTCTTACCATTCGAACCCGTGATACCCACGATGGGCACATTAAACTCATCACGATGGCGCTCGGCCAGTCGCTGCAAGGCTGCCAATGGCGAAGGAACAATCAGGAAGTTGGCATCTGGCATGTGCTCCGTACCTGATGTACAAAACTCCAAAATGCCTTTGGCCTCCACCACAAAGTTTCGGACACCACGACGATAGAGGTCTTCAATATATTTATGGCCGTCATTACGGGCTGATTTCAAGGCAAAGAATAAGGTCTCCTCTGGGAAACAGAGTGAACGACTGTCAGTCAACAGCCAACCGATCTGGGCATCAACTTCACCGATGCGACGCGCTCCAATGAGCGTAGTGATCTTTTCAATCGAATATTTCATCTCTACAATTGTTTTGTTTTAGACTGCAAAGTTAGGGTATTTTTTCTGCAATTCACCCACTTTTAACATAGTTTTATCTATCAACGCCCGATATTCCTCGGATTCAGGGTTGAAGGGTTTGTGATTCAACACGGCTTTCAGGGGTGCCCACTCCTTCAGGAACTGCTTGGCCTCATCACTCAGGTAAACCTCGGACAGGCGCTCCCAGATATACGACACAGCCTGGTCAGAGGGATGCAGCATATCTTCATGATAGAAACGGTAGTCGCGCAGTTCGTCGTTCACGATCTCATAGGCAGGGAAATAGGTTTCTTTCAATCTCTCCACTGCTAAAAGCAAGGTGGCTTTAGAGAGTTGGGAGCCATGATAACCATATTTGCGATAACGAATGGGACTGACGGTCAGGACGACATGCATCTCAGGATTCTGGGCATGAAGCATATCGACGGTCTGTTGCAGATAGTCGGCACATGCATCGACAGAGAGTTCTTCTTCCTGAAAGAGCGTCTGCGGCCGCTTCTGACAGTTATCGACGATCTCGCCCGTATCCTTCAGACGATACACATGATTGGTGCCAAGTGTGAGGAAAGCCGTCTTGACTGACTTCAGATCTGCAGAATCTGCCACCAGCCGCTGTACGGTATGCAGGATTGAAGCAGGGTTATACATCACCCCATAAGGATTGACGATGGCCCTGAACTTCTCTTCCAGGAAGCGCTGACCAATGGCATCGGCAAAGCAGGAACCTACAAACAGTAAGGATTCACAGGGACCGATCCTAAAATCAGGCGACGGGATATCAACAACCGTACGGAACTCCATATCAATAGCAGTTTACTCAGGTTTGACGGATTGACGCTGACGCACAGCCTCGAACAAGAGGATGGCCGCACTGACGCTCACATTCAGGGAATCAAGTTGTCCTAACATGGGAATGCGGATATGGGCATCGGCAGCCTGGCGCCACACATCAGTCAGTCCAGTCGATTCCGTACCCATGACGATAGCCGTACCGCCCAGCATGTCCGTGTCATAATAAAGACTGGAGTCCTGCAACTGTGCCGTGAGGATCTGAATACCATGTGCCTTCAGGAAGGTAATACACGCCTCAGAGGAACAGGCCACACACGGCACACTGAAGATGGCTCCGATACTGGAACGGATGAGGTTCGGATTATAGAGGTCTGTCAGCGGATCGCAGATGATCACCGCATCCGCCTTTGCCGCATCGGCACTACGGAGTACAGCCCCAAGGTTACCTGGTTTCTCCACGCGCTCCAACACCATGATGAGCGGCGCAGCGCCCAGTTGCAAATCCTCAAGCGAGCGAGATTTCTCTCGCACGACAGCCATCACCCCTTCCGTACTGCCACGATAGGCCATTTTCTCATAGACCTGAGGAGAGACTTTATAAACGGCTCCTAATCTATCTGGTTCGGAAAGGTCTGTCAGATCTGCCAGTACAAAAGTCTCTACCACCTCATAGCCTGCTTCTACGCAATGCATCAGTTCACGACGCCCCTCCACCACAAAAAGGCCTTCCTTGCGTCGCAAGGCCGACTTCTGCTGCAGTGCCACCACGTGTTTCACCTTCGCATTCTGCGTGCTTGTAATCATTGATTCTTCCATAATTTGCTGCAAAATTATAAAAAATCTGCGAAGATGCCTTGAGAAAGCCCAAAAATTTGTAACTTTGCACACAGTTTTAGAAAACTTGCAAGTTATGACATTATTAAAGAAATGCCTGCCTGATGTTTTGGCAGTGCTGTTGTTTGCCGTCCTGGCCTTTGCTTATTTCTTCCCTGCCGACATCGAGGGGCGCATCCTCTATCGCCACGATGCCTCTGCAGGACGCGGTGCTGGTCAGGAGGGTATCGAATATCTGCAGAAGACGGGTGAGCGCAGCCGTTGGACGAATGCCCTTTTCGGCGGAATGCCTACCTATCAGATGGCACCTTCCTACGGTTCCACCAATCTGTTGACGAAGGCTGTCGATGCCTATCATCTGTGGTTGCCTGAGAACGTCTGGTTCGTCTTTGCCTATCTGCTCGGCTTCTATATCCTGCTGCGTGCCTTCGATTTCCGTCAGCATCTGGCAGCATTAGGTTCCATCATCTGGGCCTTCTCCACCTATTTCCTCATTATCATCGCAGCCGGACATATCTGGAAGGTATGGGCACTGGCCTATCTGCCGCCAATGATTGCAGGACTGGTGTTAGCCTATAAGGGACGCTATCTGTGGGGCTTATTGCTCACGGCGATCTTCACCGCCTTTGAGATCAATGCCAACCACGTGCAGATGACCTATTATTATCTGTTCATCATCCTGTTCCTGATTATCGCATGGTTTGTGGAAGCCATCCAACAGAAACAACTGGTGCGCTTTGCCAAGGCCACAGGCGTCTGCATCGCTGGTGCTGCCATCGGTGTGTGTATCAACCTGTCGAACCTCTATCACACCTGGCAGTACAGTCAGGAGTCGATGCGTGGCAAGAGTGAGTTAGTGAAAAAGAACAGTGAGAACCAGACCAGCAGCGGTCTGGAGCGCGACTATATCACCCAGTGGAGCTATGGTATCGATGAAACCTGGACACTGTTGATACCTAATACCAAGGGGGGTGCATCGGTGCCACTCAGCGAGAGTGAGACAGCGATGGCGAAAGCTGATCCCAATTACGAGAGTATCTACCAGCAGATCGGACAGTACTGGGGCGAACAGCCTGGCACATCAGGGCCTGTGTATGTAGGCGCGTTTGTGATGATGCTCTTCATCCTTGGTCTCTTCATCGTGAAAGGTCCTGTGAAATGGGCGTTATTGGCGGCTACCATCCTGTCGATCCTCCTCTCATGGGGCAGAAACTTCATGGGCTTTACCGACTTCTTCCTCGACTATGTGCCCATGTATGCGAAGTTCCGCACGGTGGCGTCGATCCTGGTGATTGCAGAGTTCACCATCCCCTTGCTGGCGATGCTGGCACTGAAGGAAGTGATGAGTGGCGAAGTGAAAAAGGAGAAGTTGAAGGTGCCTCTGATTGTGAGTTTTGTCCTGACGGGAGGCGTCGCCATGTTGTTCTCGCTGATGCCGTCGTTCTTCTTCGACAGTTTCATCTCTTCCAGTGAGATGCGCGCCATACAGACGCTTCCCCCAGAGCATATCCAGCCGCTGATTGCAAACCTGACAGAGATGCGCGAAGCCGTGTTTACGGCCGATTGTCTGCGTTCGTTCTATATCATCTTTGTGGGAACAGGTCTGCTCCTGGCTTTCCTTTGGGGTAAATTGAAGAAGGAATATACCATCGGCATCATCCTCGTGCTCTGTCTCGTTGATCTGTGGACGGTGAACAAGCGCTATCTGAACGATGATATGTTTGTGCCGAAGAGTGAGCGCGAAGCACCACAGGAAAAGAGTCAGACGGATGAACTCATCCTGCGTGACACATCACTTGACTATCGTGTACTGAATCTCGCCTCGAACACCTTTAATGAGAACGAGACCAGTTATTATCATAAGAGCATCGGCGGTTATCACGCTGCCAAACTGCGTCGCTATCAGGAGATGATCGAGACGTATATCAACCCTGAGATGCAACAACTGTTCGGCGCTGTGTCGGAGGCTGGCGGCGACATGACACAGGTGAACGGCGACAGTATCTGTCCTGTGCTTAACATGCTGAACACGAAGTACTTCATCTTCCCGCTTCAGGGCGGACAGACCGTACCCATCCAGAACCCCTATGTCTATGGTAACGGTTGGTTCGTGGATCAGATCACTTATGTGGATAATGCCAACAAGGAGATAGAGACAGTCGGCAAGATCGACCTGCGTCATCAGGCCGTAGCCGATGTGAAGTTCAAGACCCAGTTGGGCGAGGCTGCCGTACAGGATACTGCCAGCATCGTGAAGATCACCAGTTATGAGCCCAACCGTCTCACCTACGATGTGAACTCAGGTAAGGGCGGTGTTCTCGTCTTCTCTGAGATCTACTATCCAGGATGGACGGCTACCGTCGATGGTCAGTCTGTCGAGTTAGGACGCGTGAACTATATCCTGCGTGCGATCCACATCAAGCCAGGTCAGCATCAGGTGGAGTTGGCATTCTTCCCGAAGTCTGTGGACATGACGGAGACAGTCGCCTATATCGCCTTCGCCATCCTGTTGTTGATACTCATCTATGTGGTAGTCAGTCAGTTCAGGAAAAAAGAAATTAAATAAAGACAGTTATGAAAATAGGAATGATTGTAGCAATGGACAAGGAACTCAAACAGCTCCGTCCATTATTTCCCGAAGATAAAGTGATTCTGCAGAAGAGCGGCATTGCCACAGTGAATGCAGCGATCCAGGCAGTAGAGATGATCCGTCAGTATAAACCCGACTGCATTATCTCAAGCGGCTGTGCTGGTGGCAATGGCGACGATATTAATCTGCAGGATGTGGTGGTGAGTTCTGAGTTGACCTACCACGACGTGTATTGTGGAAAGGCGATCGACGAGACCACGATCTTTGGTCAGGTACAAGGCCTCCCCGCCCGCTATCAGGCAGATCCCTACCTCTTGGAGAAGGCCAAACTGACAGGCGCGAAGCCTGGTCTTATCGTCACTGGCGACTGGTTCGTCGATTCCAAGGAGAAGATGCGTGAGATTGTAGGCCACTTCCCTGAGGCGAAAGCCGTGGATATGGAGTCGTGCGCCATCGCACAGGTGTGCTATTTCTATAAGGTGCCGTTTATCTCCTTCCGTCTCATCAGCGACATCCCCCTGCGCGACACGGATGCCTCGCAGTACCACAATTTCTGGGACACCGTCGCTGAGAAATCATTCCATACCACCAAGACATTTATCGAAAGTTTATAATTATGGAAGTTATACAGAGTTTTACGATTGACCACACGCAACTGAAACCAGGTATCTACGTATCGCGTGTGGATAAGGGTTTTACCACGTTCGACCTGCGCATCACAGAGCCCAACAAGGAACCTGCCGTTGCCCCTGCCGCCATCCATAGCATCGAGCACCTGATGGCTACCTGGTTCCGCAACAGCCGGGCGAAGGAGGATGTGGTATATGTAGGCCCCATGGGATGTCTCACAGGCATGTATATCATCATGACAGGTTCATACACTGTGGAGGATATGCGCCAGTTGACCATCGAATGTCTGGAGTGGATTCTCACTCAAACAGAAGTGCCTGCTACCCGCCCTGAGGCTTGTGGCAACTATCTGCTGCACGACCTCCCCATGTGCAAATGGGAATGCGCTCGCTATCTGGATCGCCTTAAAAACGATTTCCACAGCGAGTACACCAAACTTCAGATTACGCTCGAAGACGGAAAAGTCTTTGCAGACGCATAAAGCTTCACAATGGGGACAGTCCCCATTGTGAGTTATTTGTTTTCTTTCAGGCAGCGACGGCCTTGGTAATTGATCTTGCCCTGATGCTCCAGGTAGTTCTTGATCAGGTCAGGTGTCGTTATACCGATGCTCTTTCCCTCGTCTTTACGGTTTGTAGGACTTACGGCTACGGTATAGCTGTTGGACACCACCCGATAGGTCTTCTTCAGGTTCAACTTCTTGCCTGCTTTATCCAACAGCACCAGTTTCTTCACCTTGCCGTCAGCAGGATCATACGTTACCTCACAGGTGAATCCACCTACATACGGGAAACGCTGCTTATCATTATTGTAGCATGAGATGAGCATGTCTGTCAGTTCCTTTCCTGTGCAGAATACCTCCACAGCATCGTTCTGAAATGGATCCATCTTCATCACATCGCCCACGGTCATGTCCCCAGTCTCATGCGCCTCGATACGAACACCTCCTGCATTCTGGAAACTCAGGTCGGCACCCGTCTCTGCGAGATAGGCATCGCAGACCATACAACCCAGTTCCTCTTTATTCATTGGTGTCTCAGCCACAGCCAAGGCACGTTTGAAAGCAGGATTCTCAGAAAAGTAGCGCACCAGTTCTGCCAATGTCTTATTCACAGCCGTCTGCCCTTTCAAAGCAATTCGCTCTGCCTTCTTCTCCACAATCTTCTGATCCTTAATGACCAGTGTGGAATGAGTGGCGAAAGGCAGGTTCTTTGAATTCTGAGTGATAAGGATGCCGTTGTGGATCTCACCGCCGTCGAGTTGTGTGTGCGAGTGTCCACCTACGATGATGTCCACCCAAGGCAACTCTGCCGAGAACTTCACATCCGTTTCATAGCCCAGGTGCGAGAGCAGCAGCACCACATCGCACTTCTCGCGCAGAAACTCATATTTCTTGATGGTTTCCAAAGGATCCATGAACCTGATGTCTGTCATACGGGTTGGATGGCTCTCCGGCGTACCCATTGAACCAAGAGCCGTCACACCCAGCACACCCACACTCACGCCGCCAGCATCGAAAACCTGATATGGCTTCACGTGCATATTGAACTTCGGATCAGGTTCCATATTGGCACAGAGTGTCGAGAACGCGCTGAGCGTAATCAGACGCGCCAGTCCATATTGGTTGGAGTCAAATTCATGGTTACCAACAGCTGTGGCATGGAAACCCACTTGATTCATCAGTGCCACCATCGGATAGGCAGGAATCTCGAACATATCGTTGACAGGGTCTCCTGAACGGTTGTCACCTGCCGAGAGAATCAGCAGGTCGGGATAGAGTGCACGCAACGAATCAGCCACGAAACCAAGACGTGGGAACTGATCTATGGCAGCGTGCGGGTCATTGATCGACAGAATATGAACCTCTTTGCAGTTCTGTGCCGATGCGGTCAGTGCGACCAGCATCAGTAGCGTTGATAGCATGATCTTTCTCATTGATCCTTTGGCTTAGGAATATTAATCTTAATCATATCAAATTGACTGGCAGGTGCGCCGAGGTCGATCTCGTGCCCCCAACGGTCATACACCGTCAGACTGTCGGCCAAACTCACATCCATCCCTTTCAAGGCGAGGTAGGACAATACGGCATGTCGCACCTCCGCTCCCTCGAACACAGTGACGTTCTTACGATTGACCTTCAGTTTCATCGCAAAAGGTATTATACCTTATTTGCTTTCTTACGCTGATCGTGATCGAGGATGATCTTGCGCATACGCATCGACTTCGGTGTGACCTCCACCAACTCGTCTTGCTTGATATACTCCAGACATTCCTCCAGTGACATCACGGTCTTCGGAATGATACGAGCTTTCTCGTCTGTACCAGAGGCACGCACGTTGGTCAACTGTTTCGCCTTGCAGACATTCACCACGAGGTCGTTGTCATGCACATGCTCGCCAACCACCTGTCCCATATAGACATCCTCACCTGGATCGATGAAGAACTTACCGCGATCCTGCAGTTTATCGATGGCGTAGGCAAAGGCATTGCCTGTATCCATGGAGATCATCGAACCGTTCACGCGACGCTCAATCTCTCCCTTATAGGGCTGATACTCCTTAAAGCGGTGGGCCATGATGGCTTCACCCTGAGAGGCAGTGAGCACGTTGGTACGCAGACCAATGATACCACGTGAGGGAATATCAAACTCGATGTTCACACGCTCACCCTGACTCTCCATTGAAGTCATCTCACCCTTACGGCGAGTCACCATATCAATCATCTTCGAAGAGAACTCCTCAGGCACATTGATCGTGAGTTCCTCTACAGGCTCATGCTTCACACCATCAATCTCCTTATAGATCACCTGAGGCTGACCAACCTGCAACTCGTACCCTTCACGACGCATGGTCTCCACCAATACAGAGAGGTGGAGCACACCACGGCCAGATACCACCCACTTATCAGTAGAGTCCTCAAACGGCTCCACTCTCAGGGCAAGGTTCTTCTCGAGTTCCTTCTCCAGACGGTCGTTGATATGGCGCGAGGTCACAAACTTACCTTCCCTACCGAAGAAAGGCGAGTCGTTGATCATAAAGAGCATCGACATCGTAGGCTCATCGATGGCAATAGGAGGCAGCGGCTCTGGGTTCTCCAGGTCACAGATGGTATCACCGATCTCAAACTTCTCCAGTCCGATGACGGCACAGATATCACCGCAATCCACGCCGTCAGTACGCACATGACCCATACCATCGAAAGTGTGCAGTTCCTTGATCTTAGTCTTCTCCATCTTACCGTCGCGATGGGCAATCGTCACCTGCATGCCGTCTTGCAACGTGCCACGATGGACACGACCTACGGCAATACGACCCTGATAACTGGAGTAGTCCAACGATGTAATCAACATCTGAGGCGTGCCCTCAATCTGCTGCGGAGCAGGAATCACCTCCACAATCTTATCCAGCAGATAGGTGATGTTATCTGTCGGCTTCTTCCAATCCTCACTCATCCAACCGTTCTTGGCAGAGCCATAGACTACGGGGAAGTCCAGCTGATCCTCAGTGGCATTCAGCGAGAACATCAGGTCGAACACCATCTCGTACACCTCCTCAGGACGACAGTTAGGTTTATCCACCTTATTTACTACCACGATGGGCTTCAGTCCGATCTGGAGTGCTTTCTGCAACACGAAACGTGTCTGAGGCATCGGACCCTCGAAGGCATCCACCAACAACAGGCAACCGTCGGCCATGTTTAGCACACGCTCCACCTCACCACCGAAGTCAGAGTGACCTGGGGTGTCTATAATGTTAATCTTAGTTCCTTTCCAATTGATGCTCACGTTCTTCGAGAGGATGGTGATACCACGCTCACGCTCCAGATCGTTAGCATCCAACACTTGATTGCTGAGATTCTGTCCCTCACGGAAGAGATTTCCAGCCAACATCATCTTATCGACCAATGTGGTCTTACCATGATCGACATGCGCAATAATTGCGATATTTCTGATATCCTGCATACCTTATATTATAAAAAACGGCTGCAAAGGTACAACTTTTCTGCGAAATATTTGTGTATTTGCCAAATTATTTGTACCTTTGCACCCGCATTTCGGAAAATCCGAAGCATTTGATGACGTAAACCACCAGTGATTAGGTAGGCAAACGCGTCTGAAAGATGTTATTGCAAAACAATTAATCACATTTAAAATTATGTATTTAGACAAAGCAAAGAAGGAGGAAATCTTTGGTCAGTATGGCAAGAGCGCCACAGATACTGGTTCTGCAGAGGCTCAGATCGCCCTTTTCAGTTACCGCATCTCTCACCTGACAGAGCACCTCAAGAAGAATCACAAGGACCACAACACCGCACGTTCACTGACTATGCTCGTTGGTAAGCGCCGTAAGTTGCTGAAGTACCTGTACAATAACGACATCAATCGTTATCGTGCTATCATCAAGGCCCTCGGTCTTCGTAAATAAGCAAACAGTTAAGCCTCACGATAACGTGAGGCTTTTTTTATGAAGAAAGTAAAGAACAGCGAACTGCTCCTCTCCTATATTAGGGAAGGGCGCCCGATGACGGGTCGTGAGAAACTGGCACTGATCACTCAGTTGAGTATCCCCAGTATTCTGGCACAGATCTCCGCCACCGTGATGTTCTTCATCGATGCGTCGATGGTGGGACATCTGGGAGCGAAGGCTTCTGCGTCCATTGGACTCGTGGAGACCACGGGCTGGCTTATAGGCGGTCTGTCTCATGCGGCTTCGCTGGGCTTTTCTGTACAGGTGGCTCACTTCATCGGTGCCAACGACTTCGAGGCCGCCCGTCGCGTACTGCGTCAGTCGCTCATCTGCTGCCTGATCTGGGCCCTGATCATGTCAACCATCAGCATCGGCATTGCCCCATTCCTACCCTATTGGCTGGGAGGCTCTCCTGATATTGCCCATGATGCCTCACTCTACTTTGCTATTTTCGGCATTGCAGGCATCTTCTTCCAGATGGAAGGGTTGGCGGGTTCGATGCTGAAGTGCTCTGGCAACATGAAGATCCCTTCCATCCTGAACATCAGCATGTGTCTGATGGATGTGGTGTTCAACTATATCTTCATCTATATCCTGAACCTTGGCGTGATGGGGGCTGCCATAGGCACAGGTCTTGCCATGTTGGTTACTGCCTGTCTGATGCTCTACTTCCTGTTGGTAAAATCGAAGATGCTCTCACTCGTCGGACGATCAGGATCATTTAAGCCCAAGGAAGAAACTGTGAGAACAGCCATTAAGATTGGTACGCCCATGGGGTTACAGCATATGCTGATGGGAGGATCCTACGTTGTCAGCACCCTGATCGTTGCACCTTTGGGCACCATCGCCATAGCCGCCCACTCGCTAGCCATCACCGTCGAGAGTCTCTGCTATATGCCTGGCTACGGCATCGCCGAAGCAGCTACCACCCTTGTGGGACAAGGCATCGGCGCCGGTCAGAAACAACTTACGCGCTCCCTTGCACGTATGTCAGTTGCTATGGGCATCTCGGTGATGACTGTGATGGGTGTGCTGATGTGGATCTTCGCCCCAGAGCTGATGGGTATGATGTCACCCGTTGACGAGGTGATTGCCGTTGGCGCCGAGGCACTCCGTATCGAGGCCTGGGCAGAGCCGATGTTTGCCGCTGCCATTGTAGTGAACGGTATCTTTATTGGTGCCGGCGACACCCTGGTTCCTGCGGCAATAAGCCTTTGCTCCATGTGGTTCGTACGTCTGACACTTGCTGCCAGCCTCGCACCGAGATACGGTTTGAAAGGTGTGTGGACGGCTATGGCTGTCGAACTCACACTTCGCGGCACCATCTTCCTGGCACGGCTGTTTAAAGGGAGCTGGTCGGAGAAGTTAAAGGTAAAGGGATAAGAAAAGTAAAAAAACAAGGAGAAATCATATGGAAAGAATCATCATCAAAGAAAAGGCAGCCAATTATAAGGTAATGGGGCTTTTACTTTTTTACCTTTTTTCTTTTTTACCTTTAAGTGCCCAGACCAAGAGCACTGAGGTGCTGTTTGAGACCACAGCAGGCAATATCCGCATCGCCCTTTATGACGAGACGCCACAGACACGCGACAACTTCCTGAAGATCACAAAGATGGGCATCTATGACTCTTTGCTCATCCATCGCGTTATCAAGGACTTTATGATTCAGAGTGGCGATACCAACAGCAAGCATGCCAAACCAGGACAGTTGTTGGGTACTGGCGATTTCGATTATACCACAGAGGCTGAGTTTCGTCTGCCACAAATTTTCCACCGCCGTGGGGCTGTTGCAATGGCCCGTGAGAGCGAGAAGGTGAATCCTGAACGCCGTTCTTCTGCCTGTCAATTCTATATCGTATGGGGAAAAGTTCGTAACGACCAGCAGTTAGCAAAGATCCAGGAGAAACTCGACTCTGCCACACAGGGCACTGTAAAGCTCACCCCAGAGATGATAGAGGTATATAAGACCATTGGAGGCACGCCCCACCTCGACGGACAATATACCGTGTTTGGCGAAGTGGTTGAAGGTCTGGATATCGTAGAGAAGATCCAAGGGGTAGAGACTGACAAGAACGACCGCCCCTTAGAGGACATCCGCATTCTGAAGGCAACCGTCACGAAGGATCTTCCGCAGGCAGTAGTCCCCAAAAAGA
>Ga0256405_10008569_pt1 | contig 14561 bp, 13 predicted proteins | sample RumenRJG_02DNA_FD_189096 | JGI IMG/M metagenome (GOLD analysis project Ga0256405, IMG submission 189096) | Bovine rumen microbial communities from Lethbridge, Alberta, Canada - RJG_02 | ecosystem: Host-associated > Mammals > Digestive system > Stomach > Rumen | place: Canada: Alberta...
ATATCGGAGGCTGGCAGCATCGCCGGTAGCGATTTCGGTACAATCGGAAAGAATCACAGCCAACTTAGCTGAGCTGTGGTTTTTTCCTTCCTCCGGCTGTGATACTTTCCTTGAGAATTATATCACAGCTCAGTCGTCGCAGGCAATAAAAAAGCCTTCCTGCTCGTCAGAGTCCGGCAGTATCAGAAGCGATTATGAACCCGGGCTTGCAGTTTTTCCGTAATTTGCTATAATACCTGCATTCAAACTGGCAATACGGAAATTGCGCCGGGGTAACCCGGAGGAAGGATATATCATGCAGGCTTATGAAAGACTGATCCGCTATGCCCGGATTCATACCACAAGCGACGAAAACGCAGCTGCCACGCCGTCCACTGCCAGGCAGTTTGACCTCTCCCTCCAGCTGGTCGAGGAGATGACCGCGATGGGCTTTCAGGAGGTTGCGGCAGATGAGCACGCATATACTTACGGGGTCATTCCTGCGTCGGAAGGTTGCGGGGACTGGCCGTCTGTCGGTCTGATCGCCCACCTGGACACCGCCCCGGATTTTTCAGGTGAAGGCGTGAAGCCGCAGCTGGTGCCGGACTATGACGGGAGGGATCTTCCCATCGGAAGCAGGGTACTCAGCCCGGAACAGTTCCCGGATCTGAAGGAACTGATCGGCCACACGCTGATCACGACAGACGGAAACACGCTTCTCGGCGCGGATGACAAAGCCGGGATCGCGGAAATACTGACCGCCTGTGAAGAAATCATGGAAGAGAAGCTGCCCCACGGGAGAATCGCGGTCTGCTTTGTTCCGGATGAAGAGATCGGTCACGGTGCGGCTCTGCTGTCGCTGGAAAGACTGGGGGCAGCGTTTGCCTATACGGTCGATGGGGGTAACCCGGAAGAAATCAACTATGAGACCTTCAACGCCGCGGAAGCGGTGGTGGACTTTCAGGGGGTCAACGTCCATCCCGGCGAAGCAAAGGGAATCATGCGCAACGCCTCTCTGCTTGCGATGGAATTCGACGCGCTGCTTCCCACGGGCGAGCGCCCGGAACATACGGAGGGTTATGAGGGATTCTTTCACCTCACACAGATGGAGGGCGATGTGGAGAAAGCCCGGCTGCACTATATTATCCGGGATCACGACGCGGACCGCTTTGAGGCCAGGAAGCAGAAATTGGCAGAGAACATTCACTGCCTGAACAGGAAATACGGAGAGGGCGCCGCAACCCTGCTGATCCGTGATCAGTACCGCAACATGGCTGAGATCCTTGCCGAGCATCCGGAAATCATCCAGCGTGCGGAGGAAGCCGTCCGCACGGCAGGCCTGCAGCCGCGCTGCGTTCCGGTCCGCGGAGGGACTGACGGCGCCCAGCTTTCTTTCCGAGGACTTCCGTGCCCCAATCTTGGAACCGGAGGTGCAGCATTCCACGGACCGTATGAACACATTTCCGTTCAGAACATGGACCTGTGTGTCAGGATCCTGAAAAATCTTCTTCTGCAGCCGCCGCATGAGAGCGGGACAGGTAAGGAATAGCAGAGCATAACAAGATAAGCAAGTCAATCAGAATTGTATTATTTGGGCAGACTTCCGTCTGCTGCTCTGCGATGCCTGTTTTCATGAAAATGAGCACACTGTTTCCAATGTGCTCATTTTTATTCTGCCTGCCTTCCTGTCCAATGCCATTATCATATTGATGTTGCGCATTCGCGGAGGGACTGCGGTTTTATCCAAGCCTGTTCTCTTATCCCAATCTGCAGAGGCAGTATGCAATCTGAGACGCGACCTTGGCGTTATTGAACACCAGGTGGATGTTGGAGTCGAGGCTGTCGCCGCCGGTCAGCTCCTTGACCTTGGCCAGCAGGAAAGGCGTTGCCTCCTTGCCGTGGATACCTCTGGCGTTCATCTCGTCAATCGCTTCGTCGATCGCCTTGTTGATGACCGCGTCGTCCATGGAGTATTCCTCCGGGATCGGATTGGTCACCAGCATGCCGCCTTTCATGCCGATGGTCTGCTGAACATGGAAGGCCCTCGCGCACTCCTCAGGCGTATCCATCCGGTAATCCACCTTCAGTCCGGAATGACGGCTGTAGAAGGCGGGGAGTTCCTCAGTTCCGAAGCCGATGACCGGGACCCCATGAGTCTCCAGATATTCCAGCGTGAGCTTCAGATCCAGAATTGCCTTTGCGCCGGCGCAGACCACCACCACAGGGGTGTTTGCCAATTCTTCCAGATCCGCGGAGATGTCCATGGTGGTTTCCGCACCGCGGTGCACGCCGCCTATGCCGCCGGTGGCAAAGACCTTGATCCCGGCCATTGCCGCAATCATCATCGTCGTGGTAACCGTCGTTGCGCCGTCCATGCCCTTCGACACCAGAACTGCGAGATCCCGGCGACTGGCCTTGGTAACGGCTGTTCCGGTCTTTCCGAGATAGTCGATCTCCTCCGGCGTCAGTCCGACCTTCAAACGTCCGCCGATGATGGCGATGGTCGCCGGTGTGGCGCCGTTTTCACGGATGATCTTTTCCACGCTCAGCGCGGTTTCCACGTTCTGCGGGTAGGGCATACCATGTGAGATGATGGTGGATTCCAGCGCCACGACCGGCTTGCCGGCAGCAAGCGCCGCGGATACTTCGGGATTCACGTCCAGATACTGATTCATCTTGTTTTCCTCCGATTATCATTGAATTCTTTCCCGCAGTGCCGTCTCCGACAGCGCGGGGTTGATGGTTTCTTCGCTTTCTGTCACAATGGCCGCAGCGGCTGACGCCGCCCGGACCGTGTCTTCGAGGTCCATACCCTTCAGGTAAGCCCAGACCAGCGCCGCCATGAAAGCATCCCCGGCTCCCGTCGTACTGCGCACCGCAGCCGGAATGCAGGGATAGATCCGGCTCTCTTCTCCGTTGGCAGCGAACACACCGTCCGCTCCGAGGGACAGAAACACGCGGTGCAGCCCGGTCTCCAAAAGCTTCTCTGCCGCCTGGCGCATGGAACGCTCGTCCGTAATCCGGATCCCGCTCAGCAGCTCTGCCTCCATCCGGTTCGGCTTCAGGGTGTTCAGCCTGCCGAGGATCGGCCTGAGCTTCTCCGCCTTTGTCACCGATACCGGATCGGCAAAAATCGGAGCCGTACAATGCTCCGCCAGATATCCCAGCGTTTCGACCGGGAGGTTTCCGTCCACAACCACAACCTGCGCGTTGTTCAGCAGGCTGAGATTCGAGGCGATATAGTCCGGGGTGATCCGTTCACAGATGTCCATATCCGAGACAGCCAGCACCATGTCGCCGTTTTCATCGTTCAGATACAGATAGGTCGACGTAGAAGCATCCGCGACCTTGCGAGCATGGCTGATGTCGATCCCGAGATCCGCACAGCTGGCTTCAATCCGCTGGGCATGCAGGTCGTCTCCGAAAGCGGTCAGGAAGCGGACGTGCAGCCCCAGCAGACTCATGTTGTGCGCGATGTTCCGGCCGACGCCCCCGAGGCTGATCGAAACCTTTCCGGGATTCGAATCCCGCTTGATCAGCGGCCGGTTCGGTCTTCCGCCGATGTCGATGTTGACGCCGCCGACCACCGCCACATAAGCTGCGCCGCTCACCACGTATCCCCGGCCCGCAATATGCCCCTTTTTCATCAGGTTCGAGATATGCACCGCCACGGCGGACCGGGTAATCCCAGCCTTCCGCGCCAGCTCTTCCTGTGAAATCATCGGGTTTTCTTCGATCCAGTTCAGGATCTGCCGTTCCCGTATCGTCACGCTCCAGGTCCTCTCGTAAATAATTGCTAATTTTGAGCATTTGCTTATTCAATATAGTTCATTTTTTCCCTCCTGTCAAGTCTTGCGAAAGTCTTTCCGATTGTTTATAATGATGTTGAAAGATACCAATTCACGAAACGGATGTCAGAAACCATGTTTGAGGGATTCACCCGCGAGACCTCGGAGTTTCTCTGGGATCTCACGTTCCATAATGAGCGCCCCTGGTTTGAGGAACACCGGGAGCAGTATATGCGTGTGCTCCACGAGCCTTTTCACGCGCTGGCCGAAGATACCCTTGCTGAGATGCAGCGTGCCTTCCCGCAAGAGAACTTCGCTCTGCACGTCTCCCGGATCTATCGGGACGCCAGACGCCTTTTCGGCCGCGGCCCGTATAAGGACCATCTCTGGTTCACGATCTTTAACGGCGACAACCGGCACACCGAAGGGCCCATGTTCTGGTTTGAAATCTCTGCTTCCACCTTCAGCTACGGCCTCGGCTTCTTTGACGTGACGCCTGCCGAGATGGATGCCTTCCGCGACAGCATCGACGCAAATCCCGCCCGCTTTGAACGGCTGGCCGAGGACGCTTCCAGGATGCGCGGTTTTCATGTGACCGGTCCGGAGTACAAACGGCCGAAAAAGGATCTCGGCCCCGTGATCAACCCCTGGTATAACCGCAAGCGCGTCGGTCTGGAACGGGAGCGGGACTTCGATCCCGGGCATCTCGGCCCCGATCTCACGGGCACCATCACCCGTGCTTTCAAACGGCTGATGCCGATGTATGACTATCTCTACGCCTGCTATCGCTCCGCGCAGGAGCAGACTCATGACGAACTGAGGAGGATGGACGATGAGCGAGAATAACAGTCTGAAGGTTTCCGTGATCATGCCCGCCTACAATTCCGAAAAATACATCGAGCGTTCGGTGAAGAGCGTGCTGAGTCAGACCCACGAGAATCTGGAGCTGATCGTGGTGGATGACGGTTCCACCGACCGCACGGCTTCCATTCTCCGCCGGCTCGCCGACGGAGATCAGCGGCTTCGTTATGTCCGCACCGAAAACCACGGTCCTGCCGAGGCGCGCAATGCCGCGCTGAAGCTGATCTGCGAAGATGCCGCGTTTGTCACCTTCATCGACGCCGACGACGAGCTGCTTCCCGATGCGCTCTCCTATGCGCTGGAGGCCGCGGACAGCGGCGCCGATCTCATTCTGATGGGTTTCTGCATCGTCGAGGCCGACGGCCGTGAGCGTGAGTACAACGAATTTGACTGTCTGGTCCGTCCGCAGGATCTGAAGACCGCGTTCGCCCGTCTTTATAAGGCAAATCTCTTGAATCAGGTCTGGGCCAAGCTCTATTCGGCAACGCTGCTGCGGGAGAATGAAATCCGTTTCAAGGACTACCTCTGGGGTGAGGACCGGCTCTTTGTCTTTGACTGTCTCGAGCACTGTTCGATGATCGCCGTGCGCAGTGAGTGCAAGTATCGCTACATCATGCACAACGGCGAGAGCCTGATCTCCAAGTTCTATCCGAAGAAGTTCTCCGTATGCATCGAGGCGGATATCCGGGCGCAGGAGCTGTGTGAAAAGTTCGGGATCCCGGATGACGCCGATCTGCGCTATATGTTCGCCAAGTCCGTCTTTTCCTGCATCACGACGCTGTTCACCCCCTCCTGCACGCTTTCCGACGAGGGAAGAATCATCTATGTTAAAGAGATCCGCTCCAATCCCCGCGTCCAGAAGCGCTGCCGCGACACCTCCGGCGGCGTGCCGGTGAACACCCTCTGCCGGATTCTGCGCAAAGGCAGTCCCCGCCAGATTCTGAACATCTTCCATGCGGTCGCCCTCGTCGGTGAGCAGGCCCCGGATCTGTTCATGAAGATTAAGCACAGGAAGTAATGGATCCTGTAAGACAAAACCCGCCTCCCGGCGGGTTTTGTTGTTTATCTGGTTATTACCGAGTTTCACAGAGGATCAAGGCATCCAGTAGATTCAGTTCTCTTTTGCTCAATCAAGACGGAAATTCTCTACCTGCTCATTGATGACAGCGTCCGACTCTTCACGGGTACATACATGGTTGACCACCATACCGTCGATGTACTCCATTAATTTATCTGTATCCCAGCTGCAGTAAGTATGATAATGCCAGGCATTTTTCACTTTGTTCTGCTCATCTCTGAAGCATACAAGTGCTTTCCCGTATAGTTCGAGCGCTCGGGTCGTCTCGTCTTTTGTCTGATCATAACCTGTTGTAGGCTTCGCATCCATTCGATAGGCAACGGTTCTCAACGCGTAAGCCTCGCCTCTTGCCGCCGCCTCTGTGTAAAGAGTCTTTGCCCTGTCCGGTTTTGAGATCCCGAATTCACCAATAAAATACTTATCCGCCAATACGCACATGGACGGCAGGTCTCCGCGCTCGCTTCCCCTGGTAAGCCAATCTACAGCCTGGGTGTAGCTTGACTGCACGCCATACCCGTAGCTGTACATGCATCCTACCTTGCCCATGCAATTCTTCTCGCCAAGCTCTGCCCCTTGCATATAATACGGTTTAGCAGCAGCGTCTCCCTCTTCCAAAGCATAATAATCTCCTAAGAACCAGTATGCTTCCATAATTCCATCGTCAGCCGCTTTCTGATAGAGTTCGAGACCTTTTTCAACGTCACCTGCAATATAAATTGCATACTCTCCTAATTTTACTTTCGCGAAGTTATACCCTGCATCTGCCGCTTTTTGATACCATTCCAGGGCCGTTTCGTCGTTTTTATCTACGTTGAGTCCCAGCTCATACATGGTCCCGATCAGGTACATTGCCCAACCATCATCCTGCCCAGCTGCCTGCTGAAACAGTTCCAGTGCCTTCTCATAATCCCGTACGATACCGAAGCCGTGAAGATACATGTATCCCAGTCCGGCAATGGACGGTACTTTTCCTGCCTCAATTCCCTTCTGGTACCATTCGATCGCGGTCTGATAGTTTCTTGGGATTCCATCCAGGCCCTCACGGTAAAGTGTCCCAATCTTCTCGTATGCATCAATATCAGGATCATCCATGTGCTCGGTATAATACGCAAGCGCTGTTTCGCCTTTCAGATTGTCTTCTCCGACTGCATTTGCCTCTGCAATTCCATTTACGGAAACCATCAGGCATAAAACAAGGAAAACTGAGAGTACTCTTTTCATATTTGCTTTCCTCCAGTGTATAGCATTTTATAAAGGTTACTCCACCACGGTGATGTTGGGCGCAGTCTCAATGTTGAGCCACATGGCCGGACGAACGGTAATATGACTTGAGAACTGGTGTGTGGTGCCTTCCCTTGCATTCGGGCCGACGAATGCGGCATATGATGTCCTCGTGGCAGCGCCGCGAAGCCACCAGTAACAGTATCCGCCATCTTCCATTGCTCCCTGCTGTACTGCATATGGCGTTGCCACACAGTAAGCAGCATCTGAGCGGAGCTGGGTAACCACAGACCCTCCGCCGCTGCTGTAAGCTTTTCGATTCCCAAAGTAACCCTCAGCCTCGTGGCAATCAAGCGCAAATATTTTATCCTCTGTGGGCTCGGAATTCTTCATCATGCGCCACATTGTGTTGCTGTCCGTTGTATTGCTGTTCCTGATCTGTTTTAATAGAATGGATGCCTGCTCTTCTTCCGTAAACGCCGTATTCAAAAAGCTGTCATTCATCCATTCACGCAGCGCGCAGGTTTCCCACGTGATGTCTGTATAATCCGGATGATAGGACACGAGATCCAGCCCGTAAAGGCTGATGCAAAACACATCATTTTCAAGGTTTTCGAGCGCCAACCATAGAATGGGTTCCTGCCCGTTTGACTCATCTCCGTCCTGTTCATAAGTACCGTAAGCAAATATGGTGCCCTCACGAATATCCGGTACAGAAGCAGGGCCGTTCGCCGCTGCGAAGGCGGGAATAGACATACTGAGCATCAGTATGATCATAATAGTTGCCGCAAGTATTCTTTTTCTGCGCATGGTAATCTTAACCTCCCATTATTTCTTTTCGCTGCCCCCATACGGTGGCAGCTCTTTGTCGCTGCGCTGCGCTTCCACATCCGGAAATCCGGACTCCCCGGTCAAGTTTCAGCCCCGTCCGAGAATGATTTTGTCCGCGTCGAGCTCCGGTATCGTCACAGAACCGCCGAGCACGGTCGTATAAGTCTTCGTGCCCCTGCAGGTACCGTAGACGGTTATGTAATCATCTTCAATGATGCCCTCCGCATCATATTTGGAGCATGTGACGTAGAATACATCGTCCCAGCGTCCGCTGGTTGCAACGCGCATGACGACGCTGTGTCCGTAGGAACCGTATGCGGATCCTCCGATACTGACTGTTCCTCCTGCTAGGGGCTTCAGTGTATACTTTTCAGCGTCCTCGCCGTTTTTGGCGCTCATGCCATACCAGGATGTGCTCTGCTTCTGCAGCACTCTTCCATAGATTGACATCTGCTCCCCGTCATACCTGTATGGATCTCTCATGATTGCCGTGTAGTTTCCGGTCGGGTACGAAGTCGTATCATATACCGCATCATGTTCGATGTTTACGGTAATGGTTCTGTTGTTCCTGCTGTCCGCTTGATCCAGCAGGGTCAGTGTCCCCTTTCCGTAGCGAACCGGATTGATGAAAATCCTTGCTTCCCCGTTGGAATCCGGACCGTCTAAACTCGCGGTGAAGAAGTAACTGGAATTGGAAACCGCGATATCAAAGTTCCCCTCCTGCCCGTAGAACATAACCGGGAAACTGTATCCATCCTTCGAGTCCACTGTGATCTCCGTCTGCTCCTCCGCTATGGTCGGGATAAAGATATTAACCGCGGCAAATTTTTCGCTTCCGTCCGTCGCCGCAGCGGTGATGACTGCGTTTCCGCCGTTCACCCCGAACAGGGTGCCGTCTTCAGAGACAGTGACGACGGATTCATCGGAACTGCTCCATAAAACAGTCTGGTTCGTCGCATAATCAGGCGTAATCACCGCTGTCAGCTGCAGTTCTGCATCTTTATTCAGGACGAGCGGATTTGCTGCCTCTGCAATCTTCACAGCCGTCACCATCTGGATTACGCTTATCCTGCATTCGGCTTTTGCGCCGCTCCCGTCCGCCGCCACGGCGGTGATGACCGCTTCGCCGCAGCCGACCGCCCTTACCTGACCATTGGTGACCGTCACCACACCCGGATCGGAAGACTCCCATGTAACAGCCTTATTGCTGGCGTTCTCCGGCAGAACCGTCGCCTTCAGGCTCTGATATGCTCCCATATTCAGAACTAGCTCCGTGCTGTCGAGCTCAACGGTGGAAACGGCCTGCTGGACTGTCACGATGCAGCTTGCCTTTCGGGATCCGCCGGAATACTCATCCGGAGACGTCGCCGTGATGACAGCCGTTCCCGGTGTGAGTACACTCACATAACCGTTCTCATCCACGGTCGCCACCGCTTCATTGCTGGAACTCCACACGAGTTCCCGGCAGTAGGCATCTTCCGGCTGGATCGCCGCATTGAGCTGGAGACCGTTGTCTTCTTTTCCTTCGACGATCAGGGCAGTCGCTTTTGCCTCAGGCATCATCACCGCAGTAACCGGAAGAATGATTTCGACTTCTTTTTCGGCGAATATGGCGTCATTGTCTTCCGCGTGGCAGTTGATCACCGCAGCACCCTTGGAAACTCCTGTTACCACGCCGGCGGTGTTGACCGTCGCGATCGCCGGGTCGGAGCTTGTCCATACGAGTTTCGTCGTCTCGGGAGCGGTTTCCAGCACTTTTTCCACCGTAGCGCTCAGCGTTGTTGTCTTTCCGGTGTACACAGGCTTCTCCTCACCCGTGAGCGTGATCACTCTGTCGCCGTGTTCGATCGCCCAGGCGCGCGTCTTCTCGTTAATCTTTGCGGATAATCCCTCCTGGAATTTCGACCAGTTCCTCCAGAGTGTAATCATCCCAGTTAAATTCCATACTGTGAGGTTCTTCCGCAAAGGCGCAGACTGAAAACATGGCCATACAGCAGAGAACAAGCGTCATGATGATTGCAAGCACTTTTCTCATGGTTTTCTCTCCTTCATTTTAATTTGGTATGAGATTTGTAGTTTTAATATACCACAGATGCTTTTGAAAGTCCTTTACTCGCAGCATCGACTTTTGTATTTCTTTTGCAATCTTTTCCGTACTTCTATCCTTTTTTCTATCACAAAACGCTTCAAATATGACGCTTGCCATCCGCGGACGAATGTTCTATAATCGCATTGCATGCAAAAAACAATACACCAAAGCAGCACAACGCTGGCGAAACGAGGCACAATGAGGCACAATATGGGTTTCAACAATTCCGCTGTTGAAGGACGCAGCGAACCTTCGCTGTTCTCTTATGTGCAGCAGCATCTTGACAGGGATTTCTCTCCTGTCCGTGTTCTAAAAGAGGAGTCCGACACGCGGATTCTCCTCCTGCGTCATTCTGTCTCCGGACAGTTCTTCGTCCTTCGGGATTTTGCCGGGAATCCAGAGATATATCAGAAGCTGATGACGGTTTCCTCCCCCTTTCTTCCCGGAGTCTATGAGGTTGCGGCTCAGGACGGAAGGCTTCTCGTGCTGGAAGAGTATATTCAGGGGGATACGCTTTATTCCATTCTCGAACAGAGTCTGTTCTCCCCCGGGAAAGCCCGTCGAATCGCTCTTCAGTTATGCGAAGCACTTCGGATTCTCCACGGCTTCGGTGCGGTCCACCGTGATGTGAAACCAGAGAATATCATTCTGCGTGGAAGCGAAGCCGTCCTGATCGATTTTGACGCTTCCCGGATCCGGAAATCATCCGGTACGTCGGACACGGTCGTGCTCGGCACCACCGGTTATGCGGCCCCGGAACAGTACGGTCTGTCTCAGACGGACGGTCGTTCGGATATTTACTCTCTCGGCGTCGTTCTGAATGTCATGCTTACCGGCGATCATCCTTCCGTCCGGCTTGCAAAAGGTCATATGGGTCGTGTTGTCCGGCGCTGTACGATGACGAACCCGGATCAGCGCTATCCGAACGTTCTGCGTCTGGCCGAAGCTCTTTGAACAGGGGGTGATTCCGTTGAAAACCTGTATTCGCTGCGGTGCGGAACTGCCGGAGAACGCAAACCTCTGCCTGAACTGTGGGGCGCTCCAGTCCGATCCTCATCCGATTCGGCCATATCGTCCATGGCGCAGGAAAGCTCTTCTCCTGTTTCTGGGCTGCATGATGCTCTTTGCGGTTTTCTTTCTTCCCCGCCTGCTTCACCTGCCGAAAACATACGATACCTCCGCACCGGAACTGAACTATTCTGACCCTGACGGGCAATATTACCTGTTTCTCACCTGGCCTGTCAGCAAAAGTGCTCTCTCAGAGCCAACCGGCTCCGCTGATCTCCGGCTTCCGGGCGGAGAGGAATCGGCAATTCCCAGCCTTCTCTATGTCCGTGACCCGGATACCGGTGAGAATCTCGCGGATGATTTTCTGCAGAAAGTGGTGCATTCCTATGTCCGTTCGGAAGCACATGACGGTTCCGGACAGATGAATGTTTTCTCTCCTGTCCGAAACGAGTCTCTTTCCGATGCCGCGCTCGCTGCCGATGTCACATACCGGGCCTCAGATGGTACGAATGACATTGTCTGGACGCTTGAAATGGCGAACGGTGACCGGATCACCCTGCGTCACAGCCTTAGCGTTGATGCGCTCCCCAATGTAACCTATTCTTCCGAAGAGGTTCCTCTCGGGACCATGGATGATCTCAGGGCGTTGCTGAACACGATTGCCGCTGACGATATGAATAAAACCGTCACGGTATACCTGCCCGCCGTGAACTATGAAGGTGATCTGACGTTCGCCGATCGCGGTCTTGAGCTGGTGGGGACATCCGAAAACGGGCGTCAGACGACCATACACGGGCATCTCACATTCACCAGCCGCGAGGTGCAGTTCCCGGTGCTGCGAAATATCGTAATTGACGGTCATGAAGGCGTCGGCATCACTTCTTCCACTGCTCTTCAGCTTTACCAGTGCAGCCTCACGGGCTGGGACACCGGGGTTTTGGCCTCGGAAGGGGCCTGGGTCGGCATACACGATTCGCTCTTTGAGGCCAACCGCGTCGGTTTCCGGTTTGACAGCTCAGGCTCTTCCATGGCCGATGCCGAATATGACGGGAATCGCTTTCTGAACAACGAGACGGCGGTCTCACTTCTCCGTGTTCCCCGATCTTTGAAGCTGAGTTTTCCGAAAACTCTCTTTTCCGGCAACGGTACGGACATCAGCAATCCCGGCGATATTCCCGTTGACACCCGGGACACTGTTTTCAAATAGGCTTATGATACGAAGAAGCACGTCCCGAACGAGACGTGCTTCTTCGTATCTGATCCCTGACAATTTCAGGATGGCTGTTGACCTCATTCCAGGAGGGATTCCTCCCCTTCCTCAAACAGCATGTCATTGACACTGTTCAATTCTTTTCCGCGTATCAGTCCGTACAGAATGACGGCATCCCGCTTTTCTCTGGGATACAGCGGCGCGTATCCGCACTGTTTCAGCAGCGTCTGGGCGTCCTCAATCTCCGCTTTCATCCCGATACAGACGCAGAGCAGACGGTTGCGGGATGGGACCCTTACCCCGGAGCAGATCTGATAGAGATAGGCCTCGCTGATTCCCGCCGCGCGCGCAATCTCCGCCTTGCTGCGTCCCTGAGCCTGATAAAGGCGATTGAGTGTTTCGGTGAATTCGCTGTGCTTCAGGCTGCTGCTGTTTCTTTTTACAAAATCGCTGAATGTTGCGGTCCGTTTCAGATCGCGCAGCAGTTCCGTCGTGTTTTTCCTTGTCTTGCGCGATTCCATGCGTTCACCCCAGATTTCCGCTCAGGGCAGAGATCAGAGCCTTGGACGGGACGACTTTCCATCCGTCCCCGCTGAGGGTGAGTTCCACCCTGCAACCGACCGTTCCGTAATAATTCTGCGGCTGTTCCAGAAGCTTCATCACCGCCCGGTCATAGGCCATTTCTGCCGCGGCGGGGACATAGTTTCCGGCCGCGTCATAGACATTTTGCCGGTCCATCGTCCTGGCCAGATCCAGCAGCTGAACCCTCGTCTCCGTCTGAAGATCCTTCTGCATTTTGGAGAAATCCAGTACCCGGAGCTGAACTTCCTGCCAGGCACGGGTTTTCTCCGTACTGCAGTTTCCCAGAAGCTGGTGGTCCCAGCTCTGTTTCAGCGCGTTCAGCACTGCGGCGTGCACCTCGTCCGCGGAGCCGTTCAGAAGTCCGGACTGTGCGCCGTAAGCCAGGCAGGCGTCCGCCGCCGCGGCATCTCCGCTCTCCAACGCCCGGAAGAATCGATCCACCGTGACCGGTGCGTCCTCTTCCGAGGCCGAGACATAGCTTCTTCCGTTCATTCCCGGGAAGCACAGGATCATCGCTCCGGCCGCCAGGAGAATCGCTGCAATTCCGTACCAGAGATTCAGCCTGCTGCCCCTGTGCCGGATGGAGAACCAGATGAGCCATGCGAGAACCCCTGCCGCAATCAGCCCAAGTGAGAGGATCGGCCCCAGGGTAAGTTCATGGATCCAGTTTTCCGCTGACTGGGCCGCGGAAGGAGTCTCTGCGGCCGTCGTTCTGGAAGGCTCTGTCCGGCGCGCCGCCTCCTGCGGTTCCGCCGCAGCTTCTGCCGCGAGTCTGTCCTGCTGGGCAGCCAGAGCGGCGGCGGCTTCCTCTTCCCTCGCCCGTTCCAGACGCTCCGCGTGCTTTTCTTCCGCATAGTCACACATCAGCGTGCAGAAGTCCGTCAGCACGCCATAGGCGTTTTCGGTACCCGTCGTAAAGAGAACGATGGCGATCGGATCCTCCGTGAAGCAGAGGGCGCAGTCGTTCAGATAGAGGATCGGATCCTCCGCATACCAGCCGTACTTGTGGGCGATGTTGAAGCGTCTCTCCCGGAGCTTGAAGTATTTTTCCGGCTCCGCGCGCTGCATGGTCTCGATCAGGCGGTCGTACCGCTCCCCTCCGTCATACAGCTGCCGCAGGCAGGTAATCATCTGGCGGGGGGTAAAAAAGTTGTTTTCGTAATACTTGTCGTCCACGTTGTCCGGATCTTCCCCCATGATGGGCGCAATCAGGATCCGGTAGCGATGATAAAGCGTGGAGGCAGGATTGGTCTCGATGGTCGCCCCGGCATAGTCCCAGAGCAGCTTCGCATACTCGTTGTTGGAATCGATGATGGTGCCTTCCAGGAGCTGGGCATAGCGGTATCCGCCGATGGGCTCATCCAGCGTGATTTTCCCTTCGGCGATCCAGTCCAGGAACAGCATATTCAGCGGGACCTTATACATACTTCCGCTTACGCGGTACTGATCCCCGTTGTAATAATGCTCTTCCCCGGTCGCGAGATTGTAGTAGCCTGCGCCGATGGTATCCGGGTTTGCATCGTGCTCCTGCAGCATCAGCAGCAGCCTCGTCTCCCAGTCCGTCTGTCCGGCCGCGCTCTCCCGGGAGACGCTTCCTTCATCCGCAGCCACTGCCTCTCCGGCCAATGCTGTCTGCGGCTCCGCGGCCGGGGTCTCCTCCGCCCATCCTGACGGAAGCATGGCCAGCAGCAGAAGCAGGCTCAGCAGCAATGGAATCAGTTTTTTCGCCTGTTTGTTCTGTATATTCATAGAACGATCTTCTCCGAACGCCTTTCACATAACCATAATCAGCTTTTATTCTACCATTCCCTGTGAGAATTGCAAGGGAAATCTTCACTCTCCACCCCTCTCTACTCTGAGGAGAGTCCCGTTTTTCGGGGGTTCTACATAGAGTAGACCGCCTGTTTCCGGGCA
>Ga0256405_10008570_pt1 | contig 14560 bp, 9 predicted proteins | sample RumenRJG_02DNA_FD_189096 | JGI IMG/M metagenome (GOLD analysis project Ga0256405, IMG submission 189096) | Bovine rumen microbial communities from Lethbridge, Alberta, Canada - RJG_02 | ecosystem: Host-associated > Mammals > Digestive system > Stomach > Rumen | place: Canada: Alberta | collected...
GAGAATGCCACTGTACGAGCAGGCAAAGGACGGTGCGGCTCCTCCGTCAGAGAAGGCCGCGCGCGAAAGTGGCGGAGCTAGGCGCAATTCTTCAGGCGGAGCTGCGCGCACGAGAGGCGGTGCGCGCGGCACTTCTCCAGGTGGTGGAGGACAGCCCGGTGGAGGCGGAGGGGCGAGGCCTGGCGGAGGCCAGCCGGGTGGTGGCGGAGGCGCCGGACCGGGTGGTGGCATGCGTCCAGGTGGCGGCGGTGCGCCGCCGCCAGGGGGAGGAATGTGATGAGACGGGCAAGCGCGCTATTGATGGCTCTTTGGATAATCGCCGTGCTGTCGATCATGGTGCTGTCCTTCGCATCCGAGGCACATCTCCAGACTGGAATAAACGTCTATGTGCGCGAACGAAACCGCGTAAACCGCCTTGTAGATGCTGGACGCATACTTGCCGAGGTCGTGATATCCGACTACTCAAACGTATCCGAATGGTCCGAGGACGAAGATGCCGACAAGCTTTTTGAAGACGATCGTTGGTACAAGGAAAAGCGAGACCTTAAGAGCGGACGCCCCTGCATCATTGGCCCTATTCTCGTCGACGAGGAGAACCCGGAGTCGGGCACGGTCAAGGTCGAGATTCGCATTACTCGCGGGCTTAACATAAACGAACTTACGCCCGACGGGGACCAGAACTGGCGGCTTAGGTGGGAGATGCTGCTCAAGAGCCACGGGATCCCAGAGGACTACGAGGTGGAGGCATATGATTCGCAGCACCATTCGCGCAGCCACTTCAATCTGATAAACCTTCTTATCGCAAGCTTTGCGGACTGGGTTGACGCAGACGACAATGCGACGTCAGTTGATGGCGAGGACTGCGGGGCGGAGTCAAAATGGTACGAAGAGGAATACGAAGACAACAAGGCAGACGACGAGGACAAGCGGTATCCTCGCAACGGGGCGATTCCAGACATAAAGGAACTTTCCTACATTCGCGGCTTTCGCGACTTCCCAGTCGTTCTGACTGGCGGCGTGTTGAACCCAGAGGACGACCCGAAGGATCAGATAACAGTGCGCGGCATAGCCGATATGTTCAACACCATTGGAAGCGCGAAGGTGTACGTCAACGACTGTACACGAGACGAGCTCATGACGGTTCCTGGCATTTTCGACGAGGAGGACGAGGATGACTTTGAGAAGAGCGGCGATAACATCGACGCTATCCTCGGCGCAAGAAGCGAAGTGCCTGACTACGACGTCGACGAGTCCCTCGGCTGGTGGCAGTACAAGGACTTCCAGGATATTCAGCAGCGTGTCGCCGACTATGGCGGGAACGATGCGCAGATCGGCACTGAGGCGAGCAACTATCTACTCTTCAAGCCCGACGACACGACGATTTTCGAGATTACTATTGAATGCGAGTCAATGGGGATGACGCGCACTGTCAGGGCGAAGGCGTATTTGAAGGACAAAGACGTCCGTTATGTCGAATGGGAGGAAGATCCCGTAGGGGACAGGAAGGAATCCGCACAATGAAGCTGATAGACGGAAAGGAACTTGCACGTAACCTGCGCGGGGAGATTGCGGCTGGAGTCGCCGCGCTGAAGGCGGAGAAGGGCGTAACGCCTGGGCTCGCCGTTATTCTCGTTGGCGACAATCCCGCGAGCGTAAGCTATGTTACCGCCAAGGAAAAGGCATGCACCGAGGCAGGAATGCTCTCGCGCGAAATTCGACTTCCCGCCGAGACGACCGAGGACGAACTCGTCGCGCTCGTGAAAGAGCTGAACGCAGACCCAGCCATCCACGGCATTCTCGTCCAGCTGCCCGTTCCTAAGCACATCCGCGACAAGGCGGTCATCGACGCGATTGCGCCTGAGAAGGACGTAGACGGTTTTACGCCAATCAACGTCGGCAAGATGATGATCGGCGACGAATGCTTTCTCCCATGCACTCCACACGGCATAATCAAGCTGATAGAGTTCTCGGGGATGGACATCCGCGGCAAACATGCAGTCGTGATAGGCCGCAGCAACATCGTCGGCAAGCCCGTTGCGGCGCTTCTTGCCCGCAAGGAGACAAATGCGACAGTTACCCTCTGCCACACGGGGACGCCCGACGTCGGGCATTTCACGCGCGACGCGGACATCGTTGTTGTTGCGGCTGGGCGGCCCAACACGCTTACAGGCGACATGCTTAAAGAAGGCGCGGTCGTGATTGACGTCGGCGTAAACAGGATTCCCGACTCAACGAAGCCGAAGGGTTTCCGTCTCGTTGGCGATGCCGATTTCGAAAGCTGCTCCAAGGTCGCAGGCGCAATTACTCCAGTTCCAGGCGGCGTCGGCCCAATGACGATAACGATGCTTCTCTGGAACACTCTTGAGAGCGCTCGCCGCGTCGCAAAGTAGTAATTTCGTCGCCAACGGCGCATGAGTTTTGCAAAGAAAAAAGATATTGATCGTTATGAAAAAAACAATGTTGATTGCCGCTATGTGCGGCGCGATTACGGCGCTAGCCGACGTTAACCAAGAAACTTCGCGGACAGTGGAGCGGACGGCGGTAGACTTCACCGCCAAGGCAGGGAAGATACGGCGCGAGCTACATTCCGCCGGATGGGGCGGGCAGCTTACCGGGCCGCAGTCGCGTTACTATCTCGACCTCAAGCCGCTCAATCTTTTTGCCGCGCGAACGCACGACTGGGCGCTGGTGAACTCGGGGCAACGCATACTCGACTACTACCACGTGTTTCCGCTGCTACACGCCGACACGCAGGACCCGAAGAACTACTTCTTTGCCCCGTCCGACGAAATCTTAGAGATGACCATCCAGGATCTTGGCATGAATGTCATGTATCGCATGGGAACGTCAATCGAGAGCGTCAATGCGCGTCGCAATGGCTTCGAGCCACATCCGCCGCGCTACTACAATTCCGTAGAGCCGTCGGACTGGCTCCAGTTCGCCAAGGTTCACGCGCAGATCATCCGCCACTACACCGATGGCTGGGCGAACGGCTACCACTGGGGCGACAAGATGCGCTACTGGGAGTTGTGGAACGAACCGAACGACATGCCTGGCGGGAGTTGGATAATCAAGTCTGGCGACAAGGACCAGGGCAAAAACAACTATACCTTCAACAGCTTCTACATCTATGTCCTCAAGTATCTTAAGGCAGAGTTCCCGCACCTCAAGTTTGGCGGGCCTGCAGTCTGCTACTTCGACAGGAGTTTCCTGAGGGCGCTTCTCGATCGCTGCGCGAAGGAGGGGTATACGCCCGACTTCATCTCGTGGCACAGCTACGGCGACAACCCGCGCCGCATGCTATCGCAGCCCGCCGAGGCGCGGAAGATGCTCGACGAATACGGCTTTAAGGACACGGAGCTGGTGATCAACGAATGGCACTGGTTCCACGACAACTGGTGGGGGCTGTTCAAGGAAGGGCCTGCGGGATACAGCAAGCTTCTCGACATGAAGACCGGCGTCAGGTCCATTGAGGCCGCAGTCTATGCGCTTCAGGTAATCATGGGGCTTCAAACGACCTGCCTTGATCAGAGTTACTACTATGGCTGCTCGCATCAGTTCGGCGGGCTATGGGGCTACCGCAACGACGACGGTTCGCTTGGCAAGTCGTTCTACACGCTGAAGCTTTTTGGCGACGTCGTGGGAGCTTGCGATGAGTTCGTCGCGGCGGACGGGCTTGGCGAAAACAACCCGATTCTCGGCTTTGGCGCATGGAGCCGCGACGGAAGCAATGCCTATCTCATTGCGACGAGCTACTGCGGCAAGGCGCGGACGTTCGAGGTCGTCGCCAAGGGAACCGAGGGAATGAAAATCCAGAAGATCGTCGCCGTGGACGCCGTTCACAACGGGGAGGAAGTGTCTTCGTCCTTTGTGAAGCGCAATGGCGAAGTCCTTGAATTCACCAAGCCCGACGCCGAATCCGCCGCCGCCTATCTTGTGGTGTTTGGCAAGTAGCCAGACCGAGTTTGGTAAACATCATCAGAAAACACATGACATGAATGCCGCGACGAGCAGGATCACGCTTGACCACAAGGCGAAGAAGCCCCTTTCGATGCAAATGGCCGACGCTCTGCGGAAGATGCTGATGCGCGGTGCCTGGAAGACCGGCGACGTGCTGCCGTGCATACACGAGCTCGCCGTCGCGTTCGGCACGAGCGAGAAGGTGCCGCGCAAGGCCCTGAAGACGCTGGAGAAGGAGGGATGGACGAAGCCGAAGCGCGGCATCGGCTCGGTCGTAGTCAATCGCGGCGTTGATGTGCGCGAGAAGGGGCGCATCCTCGTCTATGTGCGCGAGACGGGCTACAGCTACTATTTCTCGGAGCTCATGTCGGTTCTTGACGCGCGGCTCCTCGCTTCCGGATACAGGGTCTCGACAATCCACGCCGGCATGCGGAGCGAGGCCGAGGCGTGCCGCAGACTCGCCAAGATGCTGAAGGACAGCTGGTCTTTTGTGATCCTCGTCGGCGGTCGCACGGAGGCGAAGCGAATTGTGGTCGACGCGGGCTGCCTGTTCGCCCTTGTCGGCGACGGTGCGCCGCTGCCGAGTTTCAACTCGCCGCTGTGCGTGGCGCGAATCGAGATAAAGAGCGGCAGGGCGGTGGCGGAATTCATAAAAGAGTGCGTTCGCCGCAGGATACGGAGCATCGTCCAGTTCAAATATGCGGGGGAAGGCGCGTTCGATGTCTCCGAGATGCTTTCGCACGCAGGTGTCGCTGTGGATTCTGTGAACATTCCGCGCAAGAGCTCCCCCCAGGAGGTCTCTATGGCCGCGCTTTCTGAAATGCGTCGCCGCATTGCGGGGAGGAAGCGCCTGCCAGACTTGTTCCTCTTCACGGACGACTATCTTGCGCAGGGTGCGCTCGTCGCGCTTGCCGTTGCGGGGGTGCGGATACCGGAGGACGTTGCGGTGGTGACGCACGCCAACAAGGGCCTCGGACCTGTGTGGGTAAAACCGCTCTCGCGTCTTGAGATGGACCCTGGCGCACATGGACGCGCGGTGTCCGAGGCCGTGGTCGGCTATCTTAAGACGGGGATGTTCCCTCCCGACCTCGAGCTCGGCAGCGTGTGGAAAACAGGCGAGACGTTCTGACTGTTTTGTACCTGCTTTGACCTGCTTCGCAAGTTTGCACTTGCGCGGTTTGGGGAGAATATGGTAATTTGTACGCATGACGAGGGCATTGAGCATGAACATGAAAAAGACAGTGTTGGCCGCGGCGATGTGCGGGGTGCTCGCGGCAATGGCGGCGCGCGACCCCGCCGGGCCATACGTCTGGTGGCACTGGCTCGGCTCCAACGTGAGCGAGACCGGCATCCGCCGCGATTTGAAGGCCATGGGCGAGGCGGGGATCGCCGGGGCGACGATATTCAACATAACGGCACAGGCGGGCACCTGGCAGAGCCGACTCGTCGACTCGGTGAACCCCGCGCTGAAGTACCGCAACGACGAATACTGGCGACTTCTTCTCATCGCTTGCGAAGAGGCGAAGAAGAACGGCGTAGAGCTTGGCATCCACAACTGCGCCGGTTTTTCGACGTCTGGCGGAACGTGGATCGACCCTGCTCACGCGATGAAGAAGGTCGTTGTGTCTTCCGCTCCGGTTGGAACTGACAGGGCGGACATCCCTCAGCCCGAGACGATCCTTGGATTCTACCGCGACATCGGCGTTGCAGAAGCGGATGGGCGGATCTGGCGCATCGGCTATACGTGTACTGGCGTACGTTCGCATCCTGTGCCGACGGAGATAGAGGAAACCGCCCTCGAATGCGACAAGATGAGCGTCGCGGCGACGAAACTCCATTTGAAGAACGTCCTCGAACCTCTGAAAGCGCATCTCGGCGCACATTTCGGCACGACGCTCCGGCACATGACGATGGACAGCTACGAGGCGGGGCCAGCGGATTGGACGGACGACATGCGCGAGGAGTTCGCCCGTCGGCGGGGGTACGACCCTCTGCCGTTTCTCCCCGCGCTCGGCGGCGCGAAGGTCGTGGGCGCGGAGAAGTTTCGCCGCGACCTTGCCGACACCGTGTCCGAGCTCTACTGCGAGCGCCACTACAAGCTCTTCCGTGAGGCGCTCGACGATTGCGGCCTCATCTGGTACTTCGAGCCGTACGTCGGGCCTTTCAAGACAGCCGACGCCTGGAAATACGCTTCCGTGCCGATGGTGGAGTTCTGGGCTTCCGGCAAGCCGCCGCCGACGAGCGGCACAGGTATCTTCAGCGAGGAGTGGATCAAGACCGCCGCCTTGATGAAGGATGCGCCGATTGTCGCTGCCGAGGCGTTCACCGCGCTTCCGCAGCACGCGGCGTGGTCGATGACGCCGGAAAAGCTGAAACCCTACGCGGACCTTGCGTTTGCGAGCGGCGTGAACCGGCTCTTTCTGCACCACTGGGTTCACCAGCCGTTCGACGAAGGTCTGAAACCAGGCATGACGATGGGCTGGTGGGGAACGCACTTCGGCGAGAACCAGAGCTGGTTCGAACCGGGGAAGGAGTTCTTCGCCTATTTGACGCGCTGCCAGCGCCTTCTTCAGCGTGGCGTAAGGGTCGACCCCGCGTCTGTAGCCGAAGTGCCAAGCGGCATCTGCGCGACTGCCCGGCGCGACGGCGCGACGACGATACTCTTCACTGCGAACGTGACGCCGAAGCGCGTGTCGGGATACAGCCCGTTCGAGTCTCGTTTTACCGTCACGGACGAGAAGGGCTCGCGCACGTTCAATCCGGTGCGACCTGACGAGCCAGTCGCGAAGCCTCCGGAAGGCGACAAGGCCGTCCTGCCGCTTTCCTTCTGCTACGGTGTGCGCTGCGAGGAGCCGTGGGGTGCGGACGGCAACCGCGTACTTGCGGAGCTCAAGTCGCTTTCCGAGCTGGACGACCCAAGGTTCAAGTACTATTCCGGGCGGCTAATGTATTGGGTCGATGTTCCCTGGGGCAAGTACGAGAAGGAGCTGAAGAGTCCAAAGCGCATCGTCCTGAAGCTTGGCAGGGTCGAGGGGCTTTGCCGCGTGAAGGTCAACGATGTCGACTTCGGGGTCTTGTGGTGCAATCCGTGGGAAGTTGATGTCACACGTGCCATCAAGGGACGTAGCGACCACTTCGAGTTCGAGGTGTGGACGACGTGGGCCAACAGGATGATTGGAGACGAACTGTTGCCGCAGGACTGCGAGTGGGGGTGGATACACTCTGCGAAGGACGACAACGACAAGCCGGTCTTCAGCGGAAGAGGGCTTTCGGCTCTGCCTGACTTCGCAAAGGGGATCGCCCCGCGCACGTCTGGGCGCGTGACATTTTCGACATGGGACTATTTCTCCGCAGACGCAAAGCCCCGTCCGTCGGGTCTGATCGGCCCCGTTGTGCTTGAGGTCACCCACCGCCGGCGGGGACAGACCCCATAGTTAATACGAAAAGCCACTAAGCCAAAGGCGTTTGTCAAATATCTCACGCAGAGGCGTAGAGAGGCCGAGGGCGCAGAGGAGTAGAACCACGGAATACACGAAAAATGGGGTGGATGGATTTCGTCCGCACCGTAATCTCAGGTGGGAACAAAATCGTCGCCCTCTATCTTTCTTCGGCAGAAAAATGATATAATGCCCTTGCTTTCCATCGCGGGCGCTGTGCCCCGGTGCTGAAGGCAGGATAAAGAACATGGCCGCGAAGAGACATAAGTGCGAGAAGAAAACGGTAAGGACCGTCGTCGGCAAGGCGAAGGCGAGGCGTTCTGCATCCGTGATGAAACCGGAGTATCTCGCGGAGATCGAGCGCTTCCGGCTCATGGACGACGACTTCATGTCGAAGTGCCTCGAAAACGCCCCGGAGTGTATCGAGCTGATGTTGCAGATCATCCTCGGCAAGAAGGATCTGAAGGTCGTAAAGGCGCAGACCGAGTATCCAATCAAGAGCCTCCAGGGGCGCGGCGTCCGCTTCGACGTCTTCGCGCGGGATTCCAAGGGCAGGGAATACGACATCGAGATCCAGCGCGCGAATGACGGAGCCGAACCGAGGCGGGCAAGGTACAATTCCGCGCTGATGGACGCGAACGCGCTCAAGTCGGGCGAGGACTTTGGAAAGCTGCGCGACACATACGTTATCTTCATCACCGAGGACGACGTGATGAAGCGCGGGAAGGACATGTATGCATTTGACCGCTTGGACAAGGATGCCGGGCTGGAGCTCTGCGACGGAACGCATATCATCTACGTAAATGGCGCGACACGAAGCGCAACCGTGATTGGCAAATTGGTGCATGACTTGCTTTGCCGTGACGCGACAGAGATGTATTTCGACGTTCTCAGAAAGAGAGTCAGCCATTTCAAGAATACAGAAGAAGGGAGGCATTATATGTGCGAAGCAATGGAAAGAATTAAGGCGCGAGGCGAGGCGCTCGGCGAGGCGCGTGGCAAGCGCGAGACCATGCTCGCGACCGCGAAGCGGATGCTGAAGAGCGGGATGCTTGCATTGAAGGACATTGCGAAGTTTTCCGGCCTCTCGCTTGCGGAGGTCAAGAAGCTTCAGGCGTCGATGGCGTGAGGTGCTTCTTGGTGTGTAGCCATATGCAGAGGCAATAGTCTCTGCATGGCCTGTGTTGGCATGTTTGGCGCTGGCGCGGCGCCTACCGGCGCGAACCACGAAAACGCGGCGCATCTGACGCGCGTCTGACGCCGCTTGAGACGTCGCGGTTCGTGGTCGCGCGTCAGCGCCTCTCCAACTCTACACGATCTACACGGCTAAAACCTCTCAACTCTGCTCGGCTGAACGCGCAACTCATAACCACGAAATACACGAAATACACGAAAAATGGGGGGTGGAGAGGGGGTGGAGAGGGCGATTTGTACCTGTTTTGACCTGATCTTGCAGTTTGCACTTGCGCGTTGAGGGGAAAATATGATATAGTGCAATCAAACATCGGGAGTGAGAGTAGTATCCCTCGTGTAACAAAAAAGAAAGGAAAGAAATGAAAGTGTCCATGCGTTTGCAACGTTCTATCCTTCGTGGCATATTCGCCGCGCTCACTCTCGCGGCATTCGCATTCAGCGGCGCATTCGCCGCGGACTTCTACGTCGCAACGCCCGCAAACGGCGGCGACGATTCCAACCCCGGCACATCGGCTTTGCCCTTCGCCACAATCGGCGCGGCTATAACGGCTGCGGACGCTGCCATCGTAGGCGGCGATGGCTCTGCAACGATCCATGTCGCTGACGGGACCTACCCAGAGAACTCGCTCACGCTTGCGAACCCGATCACGGTTGTCGGCGAGAGCGGCGACCGCGACGCGGTGATTGTGGATGCGGACAAGGTTGGACGCACGTTTACGCTCAACCACGCCTCGGCGACGCTCTCCGGCATCACCGTTAGGAACGGGATGCTTACAGGAACCACTGTCAGGGGCGGCAACATCTACATCGACTCCAATGGCGGCACCGTCACCAATTGTGTGGTCGCCAACGGGGTGCTGACCGGAATGAACTCAGACTTTACCAATGGCGGAGGTAATATCTATATGAACTCCGCATCGGCCATGGTGGCAGATTGCATCGTGACCAATGGTGCTGTTTCCGGCACACGCGCAAACGCTGGAAACGTCTTCATGGAGAATGGCCGCGTCACGCGCTGTCTCCTAGCCAAAGGGTCGTCATCCGGCAGCTTGGGCTGTGGCGGGAATGCCGTTTTGAGGGGTTCGTCGGTGATGGACAACTGCCTGATTACAGGGGGAACTCTCACCGGAGGGGACTATGGTGGCGGCGTTGTGCTGCGCGACACCACGACATCACGCCTCGTGAACTGCACGATTGTGGGCAACACGGGCACTCGCGCCGTTTCAAACAAGAACAACGCCAAGCTGGTGAACTGTGTCATTTTCGGCAATGGCGGAACGGCGCAGAAGGAGTGGGGTGGCGACAACGCCGCCGGCTTCATCAACTGCGCGGTGGCGGACGCGGCCAAGTCCGGCTTCACGGGGAGCGGATGCATCGCCACCCTCACCGAAGCCGACTTCGCCGACTACGCCAACGGCGACTATGCGATTACCGCGGCTGGGGTGCTCTGCGATTCCGCCGTCGATCCTAGCTCATACACCTCGGCCGACTGCTCTATGGCGCTTAACGGCGTCAGCCGCCCGTCGGGATCCGGATGGGACATCGGCGCATACGAATACGACAAGAACCAGATTGCGTGCTCGTTCTCGGTGGACGGGCAGAGCGTGTTGAACGCAAGCGACGCCACCTTCACGCCGATTGTGTCCGGGATAAGCGGCACTATTACCTACAAGTGGGACTTCGACGACGGAGGCAGCGAGATAACGACGACGGAGGCCCCGTATATCTACCGCTTCTCGACGGCGAAGCAGCACCATGTCACGCTGTCTGTGTCGGACGATGGCGGCTCCACTTGGAAAGCGTCCTATACGCCAGCCTTGCCAATCCTGTCCGCCCCGGCGCACATCTGGCTCGACGCCTCAAACGCCGCCGGCGCCACCTATCCATACGACACCGAAGCCAAGGCCTCGACAGATCTCAACGCCATTCTGGGAATGCTTACCAACACCGTGAGCGGCGGCGCCACCGTCCTCGATGGTGTGACAATTCACGTCAAACAGGGGACCTATCACGGCAGCGATTACCCGGCAATCGGCTCCGCAGTGACGATACGGGGCGAGGGCGCGAGCCGCGAATCGGTGGTTTTCGACGCGGAATCGGCTGGGCGCGTATTTCGTCTGAACCACGCCTCCGCGACGATTTCCGGCGTTACGGTCGCGAACGGCGCTATTTCCGACGCCGCGGCATGCGGCGGCAACATCTACATCGACACTTTGGGCGGCGTCGTCGCCAACTGTGTCGTCTCTGGCGGCAGGCTTACAGGGATTAACAATCCAGCTTCCTTCACGACGGGTGGGGGCAACATCTACATGCAGTCCGCTTCTGCGCTGGTGGTGGACAGTGTCATCACTAACGGATACGTTAGCGGAACACGTGCTTGCGCAGGTAACATCTTCGTTGCCAATGGACGCGTCATGCGCTGTGTCATCACGAAGGGGTCCGCTTATTCCACCGGGGTTTCCTGCAATGGTGGCAACGCGCTTGTAACTGGTTCGGGGATAATCGAGAACTGTCTGATCACCGGAGGATTCGCATCTGCCGGTGACGCATGCTACGGAGGCGCGGTCTGCATGCGAGACGACAACGGCAACGCGCGCCTCGTGAACTGCACGATAATCGGCAATTCAGGTACAACAGGCGTTTACTCCAAGAACGGTGGGAAGGTCGTCAACTGCGTCATGTACGGCAACGGCGACACCCCTGCGAAGGAGTGGGGCAACGCCAACGCCTCATCCTTCCTTAATTGCTCGGTGTCGGCCAACGCCGCCATAAGCGGCGGCACGGACAACATCACGACGCTGACGGATGCGGACTTCAAGAACTACGCTGGGGGTAATTACCTTCCCAAAACAGGAGGTGCGCTTGTCAATGCAGGAACGAATGAACTTTACGCGTCCTATGCGATCTCTGCGACAGACCTCGCGGGCAATCCGCGCATCATCAAAAAGATAATCGACATCGGCTGCTACGAAATCGCCTCCGGCGTTGGCCTCTCGATCTTCGTGCGGTAGCGGGTGAGACTGAGTTGGAGTCTTGAGTTGGAATTGGAGAGTGGAAGTTGCCCATTCTCCAATACAAAAGAGAGGTGTGTACCATGACGCGAAAGGAATTTATTGGTGCGACGTTTGTCGCCGTTGCATGCTCGGCGCTGCCCAGCATTTCGACGTTTGCTGCGGAAGCGACGGGAAGGGCGCTGGCGGTGCCGTCGGCGCGGCATCTTGAATGGGCGGATTGCGAGATTGGCGTCATAATCCACCATGACGTGCAAATATACGAACCGTCATACGAGTGGTATAAGCAGATGGGCTACACGCCCGCGCCAACAGTCTTCAATCCGTCCTCGCTCGACACCGACCAGTGGATAGAGACGGCGAAGGCGGCGGGCGCGAAATATGCCGTCCTCGTCGCCAAGCATTGCTCCGGCTTCTCGCTGTGGCCGACGAAAGCGCACGACTACAGCGTTGCGTCCTCGCCCTGGAAGGGCGGCAAGGGCGATGTCGTAGCGGACTTCATCGCGTCTTGCCGCAAGTTTGGAATAAAGCCGGGCATCTACGCGTCTACTGGGGCGAACGCGAGATTGATGGTTTCTAAAAACGAGATTTCCGACACGGCGAAGTGGAGCGCATACCTGGATGTCGTAAAGACGCAGTTGACGGAACTGTGGACGAACTACGGTGAACTTTTCGAAATCTGGTTTGACGGTGGAAACTTGCCGCCGGACAAGGGCGGCAGGGAGATCGAGGATATTCTGCTGCGGCTTCAACCGAACGCAGTCGTGTTTCAGGGCAATCCGGCGAGGATGACGAGTCTCAGGTGGTGCGGCAACGAACATGCGAGAGTGCCTGAGGTCTCGTGGAACAGGTCCAACATCGGCACCGACAGCGATGGCACCAACGACGGCTCCGACCCTGCGACCTACGCGGGCGACTTCAACGGCAGGTTCTGGGTGCCAGCCGAGGCCGACACCCCGAACCGCGACAAGATCCAGGCCTTCCAGGGCGGGTGGATGTGGCATCCAGGCGAGGACTCATACGTCTATCCTGCGGAGACACTTCTTGAAAAGTATTTCACAAGCGTCGGGCGCGGGGCAAATCTGCTCGTCGGCATGGTCATAGACAACCGCGGGCTCGTTCCTGACGCCGACGTGCGCGAGTTCAGACGTTTTGGCGAGTTGCTCAAGAAACTTGAGGCGTCGAGGGTTGCCTACACGAAGGGCGGGGCGCACGACTATCTCTGCCTTGACGTGCCAGAGGGCGTGCATCCGAATCTCGTATCCGTCCGCGAGGATCTGCGCAAGGGCGAGCGCGTGAAGACATGGGATCTATGGGGATACGACGGCACGAAATGGCACACCATCTGCCATGAGACAGGGATGGGGCATCGTCGCTTTGTGTCCTTCCATCCACGCGACTACAGGCGTTATATGCTCGTTGCCCGCGATCACCGTGGCGAAGGCGCGGCCGAGATTGTCGATTTCGCACTATATGATTTCAGGATGCGCTGATGCTACGAAGTCGCCTTTGGTGTTGGGTTTCAGATTATAGTGCTGTAGTGGGTGAGATGCGGCGGGCATGTTGCCCGCCGGTTCAGAAACGCCGCGAAGTCTTGCGGCGGGAAGATATGAAAACAAAAACAGCATTCCTTGCGGCGGTTGCCGCGATTGGCCTCACCGCGCAGGGCGCGGGGCTTTGGGACGTGAGCGTCGCGGACTTCCCGCGCACCGCCGGCGATGGCGGCGATTCGGCGCGCATCATGAGGGCGGTTGATGCCGCCGGGACGAAGGGCGTCGTCATGTTCCCGCGCGGCGAGTACGAGATTGACCAGATGCTCGTCGTCAGCAACGGCGTCTCGCTCATGATGCACAAGTCGGCGCGACTGAAGGCGGTGCGCGAAATGCCCTACGTCGTCAAGTACCTGGCGGGGCTCCACGAGCCGGGCTGCGGGTGGGGCGACGACAGGAGCATCTTCGTCTCGGGCGGCGAGATCGACGGGCGCGGCCTCGCGAACTGCATGAACGTCATGGGCGTGAAGCACATCACGCTCTCCGGCACGAACTTCCGGAACGGCAAGGGGATCGGCCTCAAGCTCGGCGACTGCGACGTGCCGCCGCGCACCAGCGCCGGGTACGAGGTCGTCGCGCACGACCTCTACTTCCACAGCGACATGCCGGGGCTTGGCGTGAACACGGCTATCGTCAACCTCCTGAGCGACTCGCACTTCACCGACATCATCATGGTCAACTACACATACGGCATCCAGACGTGGGGTGGCTGCAACCGCTTTACGCGCTGCCACTTCTGGGGCTGGAAGGACCGCGTGAGGAAGTCGGTCGCGTTCGACGTGTGGGGAGGGGACATCATCCTCTCCGAGTGCTACGCGGACACGGCCGAGACGGGCTTTTGGATTCGCGGCGACGCCACGATGTCGAACTGCACCTCATGCAACCATCCCGATTGCCCGATGGAGAATCCCGTTGCGATACGGCACGACGCCGGGTCGCTGATCGTCACGGCGAGCCGCTTCATGGAGAAGGAGGGCGAGAAGAAGCCGGCGCTTTATGTGCGCGGCGAGAAGGCGGGCGAGATCGTCTGGCGCGACAGCTTCCAGGGGGATCGCCTCGTCGCGCCGGAGGCGCTGCGGCGGCGGCCTACAGCGGCACGGGTGACTTTTGGTATAATAACAACCCTCTAAGAGCCATGCAAAGGAGAACATGAAAAAGATAGTATTTATCGCCGCACTGTGCGGCGCGGTTGCGGCAATGGCCGACAACTGTAATGTTGTCAGTTCAGGCGCGACCACCAAATGCGCGAGCATAGTCATTGCGAATGAGGGTGCGAAGGTAGCGGTTGGAGATGCCATCAAGACAACAGTTAAGGACAAGTGCGGCGTATTGCTTCTCGGTGATTCGATCCGCATGGGCTACTGTGGTTTTGTTCGTGAAGCCATGAAGGACAGGGCAGATGTTTACT
>Ga0256405_10008571_pt1 | contig 14556 bp, 7 predicted proteins | sample RumenRJG_02DNA_FD_189096 | JGI IMG/M metagenome (GOLD analysis project Ga0256405, IMG submission 189096) | Bovine rumen microbial communities from Lethbridge, Alberta, Canada - RJG_02 | ecosystem: Host-associated > Mammals > Digestive system > Stomach > Rumen | place: Canada: Alberta | collected...
AGCTCTACTTTGAAATAAAACTGGTTGTAAAAGAACACTTCATAAGGCCTGCTTATGATTTTGATTATTCTGATCGGTTCTCATTCAATTATGTGAGTGAGATCGGATCGATTTGTTTGTCGTATTTCATAACTACAGGCTTGACGCATCATTCCAATTATGCGTAAAATCAAAATAACTACTGACCACTGTCGGATACAAATAAAGTTGTACAAAAATAGGAGATAATTATGGCTTTTGATGCCTCAAAATTTACAGCAGAAACTAAGCCTCTTCCTGTAATTTTAATACTGGATACTAGTGGAAGTATGTCGTCAAATATGAATGGAAAGACAAGAATCGACCACTTAAATAATGCAGTCAAAACCATGATTGATGAATTCAAAAACACAGTTGCTAAAGAAGTACAAATCAACTTCTGTGCAATATCTTTCAGCAATAGTCCTTCTATTCATGTACAGATGCAACCAATTGACCAAGTTGTATGGAATGACTTACATGCAAGCGGAGGCACAGAATTAGGCATTGCTCTAAGAATGGCAAAAGACATGATAGAAAATAAAGAAATTATTCCGTCAAGAGCATACAGACCGGCAGTGATCCTAGTCAGTGATGGAGAACCGTTTCCAAACTGGGAGGAACCACTGAAAAAGTTTATTGAAGAAGGACGCTCCGCAAAATGTGACAGAATGGCTATGCTTATCGGCGATCAAAATGGAGCAAAAGCTATGAACGAATTTCTAAAAGGTTCAGGCAATCAATTGTTCTTTGCTGATGATGCAGGAAGCATTTCTAACTTCTTCAAATTTGTAACTATGACAACAAAGACTAGGACTTTGTCTCAGACACCAAATACCATTGTCGGTATGCCAGCATTTGACAAGAAAAATCTACTTCAAGAAACGGTTGTTGGAACATTTAATCCTGTTACTCAAACTCCATCAGCTCCAGTAACAGTAGTTATTCCATCTTCTGACGACGGGGATGACGACGAGTAACAGCAAATGCACGAAGATAAAATTGTCTGGGCCTTTTTCGATACATCCGGAAGTAACTTTGAAATGGGAAAAGGCCGCTTAAATAGAAACCTTTGCCGGACTCTTTTCTCTCTTAGAGAATTAAATCCAGACTCTGTGTATGAGGAAATAGATTTCAAGACCTTTACTTTTTCTGAGTCTGTCAGTCCAGTAGTGTTCGAAGATTCAGGCGATGTAAAAAACTTTTCATCAAAAGGAAAATCATCTCTGTCCGTATTAAGTTCATTCTTAATAGATTCCTGCAATCCTGATTCTATAACCTCGATTCTGCTGTTTTCAGACGGTGGCTTTGATTTTAAAGAGATTGAAAACTTTAAAAGATTCAGAGCAGAAAATCAAAATATAAAAATTTACTCTGTCGCCATAGGAATTGACGCTAATGTTGATGAACTGACTTCGATAAGCGATAAATGCTTTTATCCAGATAACGTGCTAAAAGCCGTGGACTATGCAATAGAAGCCCTCTACAGAAAAGTAATTCCTCCAATTTACATTAAAGATTTTCTTTGAGGCAAATATATGGTTTTAAGAGAGAATATCGTAAGTTTCTGTGCCTCTGTCAGAGGCCCTTTGCATATAAAAAACGACATTCCAAATCAAGATTACTGTCTTATTAAGCAATTAAAAAATGCAACTATCATGGTTGTATCAGATGGTGTTGGAAGTAAACCAAAGTCGGATATAGGCTCATTCTTTGCCTGCCGAGCTATGGTAAGCACCATAAGTGAATATCTAAGAACCTGCCCCTGTGCATCACATCGGGATATGTTGAGACTTTTTAATGCACGGTGGAATTTATATATAAGTCCTGAAAATGCCGAAGACTGCTGCGCAACAGTTTTATTTGCTGTATATACGGATGAGAGAATAATTACAGGCCGACTCGGAGACGGAATGATCTGTGTTGGATATGAGGATCGTAATGTAATTTTAAGCGATAACAAGAATGAATCCTTTTCAAATATCAGTAATTGCATGCACCGCAAATTCAACTATGAATCGTGGGAAATAAAAGAACTCAAGAGCGATAAACTAGATTTTATATTACTCTGCACCGATGGTATTTCTGATGACATAAAAGCAGAAAACAGGTATGCCTTTGCAAAAGAATTTGCTAATGAATACTCTGTCATGACATACCAGAAAAGAAGTCACAATATCAGAAAAATGCTTTCAGAATGGCCTGTTCCGATGCATACAGATGATAAAACCATTGCCTGTCTTAAGGTCATGAGGAGTAACAATGTGTAGTATTGTCGAGGTAATAGACGACAGCAATAATGTTCATAAATACAATCAATCTGCCAAACCATTAGGAGAAGGAGGACAAGGTATTGTTTACCGTAGTCTTAACCCAGATCTTGCAATCAAAATTGAAAGACAGAATGGAGTTGAAACTACCGATAAGCAGCAGATAGAGGATTTTCATAAAAAAATAAGGAACATACGACTTCTACAGCTTGAAGATGACATAAAAATTTCTCTTCCTTTAACTCTGCTGAAAGATCACGCAGGATACGTGATGAAGCTTTTGAATTCAGCCAGAAGTTGTGAATTTTTTCTGGAAACAAACTGTCATCTTACAAACCTTACGAACCACACCTTCACAGTATGCAATGATACTGTAGGAACTGATGTTACAACAGTAGGACCTAATGAATCGTGCAAATTTCCTTCCTCTTGCAACGATGTACTAAAAAGATATGCAATGTCCGGAGGATTAAGACTGAGAAATATTACCCTTGCAAATACTGCATCCATAATTTCAAGACTGCACGGCAGGAGCCTTATTTACGCGGATATTTCTCACAATAATGTATTCTTTATTGCTGATAACGCATTCCGCTCAACAGTATGGCTAATTGATGCTGATAATCTCATTTATGAAAAAAAGCAAACAATGAGTGTATTCACTCCGGGGTATGCTGCTCCTGAGGTTGCTCAAAAAGTTGATGGCGTAAGACCTCAATCTGACTGTCATGCATTCAGTGTTCTTGCTTTTAAGATGCTCTGCTGGGTTCACCCTTTTCTAGGTCTTCTATCAAAACCTACGGACGATGAGGACGACTGGGGATCGGATGGCAGTACACTTGGTGCAGAAGATAGATGTTATGCAGGAATTAATCCCTACATAGACGATCCTAATGACAGGAGCAATGCCGAAGAAGTGATAAATCAGGCTTTCCCAAGAAAGATTATGCTGACAAAACTTCAACAGAAACTTTTTGAAGTCACATTCTGCAAAGGAAGAATAAACCCTGGACTTAGGCCCTCCATCTACCATCATGTAAGAGCACATGCTAAGGCATCGGATGAAATGGTATGTTGCCAACACTGCGGAATGTCATTAGCTTACGACTTCAATGATGATGTATATACTTGCAAATGCTGTGATGGACAGATGCAGTACCCATTTGGAATTTTTGTCCTGAAATCTTTCTGGTATACAGGAAAAAAAGAAGATAAAACAGCATATAAATGGGTTAGAGAAGTTGATTTGTCCAAGGATTTTGAAATCTCAGTTCCTGTTCGTGTCTTTGATATTTTCGACAACAGAAACTTTGATGAAGATTGCCTTTATATAAGCCACAAAAAAGATAAAAGTTTTATTACAATTCAAAAAAATATGGACAGCGAGATTTCTCTATCCTACGCAAACAAGTCTTTTAAAAATGGAAAGTTTAATGATCTAGGCAACGGATCACATATTGTCGATTTTAAAGACATGATAATGCGTGATCAGATCTGGCTTCTATCAAAGAATAAAGATTCTCTGTATAAAGTCATTTCTTTTTTATTCATAGGAGAAAATGGTAATGCTTTTATCGGAGATTAGTAAATTTAAAGGTGCCATACAAAGCGTTACCTTTATACTCACAAATGCAGATAAATTCGACGAGCAGTATTTAGATAACTGCAAGAATCGACTAGGTTTTATAGTTAAAAACTTCAAACAGTTTCGAGCAAATATTCAATTACCCCATGATAATTCGGATAAAGAAAATCTTTTCTTATCAGAAACAGCCACAGAAGACGATTCGCAGAATCTAATCTTAGTCTTAAATCAAAACAATTCAAATTATCAGAAAGTAAATAACATTTTTTATTCCGCTTATCATGTGGTAATGCAGATAAGATATATCAAGCATGATAAGGACTATATGCACACATGTGTCATAGCGGATCTTTTCCCATTCTATTTTAAAATCAAGACAATGCCTGTCCTTGCAATCAGTGGAAATAAATCTTTGAGCACAAAAGCCAAAAGGAAAGGTTTTGGTGATTTATTTTCTGAGAATATTTCTTTTAAACATGGTAAAGAAAAGAATGAAATCCATAAGCCTAATGAACAAGGCAATGAAGAAAATGACTGGCAAAAGAGTGAGGAAGAACCAGCGATTCCAATCCAGTCTCATAAAACTTTTGAAATATCCCCAAAAATAAAGGATCTATTTTATCTAGAGATATCAGGAAGAACATATTATCTGTTAAAAAGGCCTAATGCTGATGATTTTGAATATAAGGATCATTCAGACAGAGAAACTGAAAATAAGCGACTGAAACAAAAAAATACAGTTAAAACGGAAAATTTAAGTGATGAGGATTTTTTTAATTCATTTTTTCAGTCTGAAGATGAGTCCCAATCAGCACCAGAAAGTCAGGCAGATAAAGAACCCTTAATTGAAGATGATGCTTTTACTCTAGTAGGAAAAGATATTGAGATACCAGTAAAACTATGTGGAAATCCTAGTGATGTGGCATCTCAGTACCTTGCAGCTCAGAGCCTTATTTTTGATAAAAGATTAGGTCTTGAAAATTATATCTTGGCAACAGGTTCAGAGCTTATATTAACTAGGAATAGAACACCATACGCAAAAGCCCTATCGTGTTCACTCAAGGGAAATGAGAGTGAAAATTATTTAAAGCTTTGGGATACATACAGTTGTATGGAAATGTATCTGAATATTCGCAAGTGTATAAATTTTGGAACTTCTACTATAGATAGTTTTGAAAAAACATTCGACGGATATAAAGTGAACCTGACATCTTTGGTTAATGTTGCTGATATAGCAGGCGATACCATTATCAATGTAGGAAGTATCCCTCCTACATACTTAAATCATGCAGAAGATTTTAAATCATTCGATATTAACCATGTTAGAAATATATTCAAAAAGACGGCAAATGAACTCGAAAGTACACCACCTAAAGCTCAGGACTATATAAAACTTACTAAGGTAGAACAAGCTACAGAATTAATGAGGAACAAGGGAAAGGCTAAATATTATTCCTTCAAATTAGCACTTCCACCTAATTCAAGAAAAGAAGTAGATCAACTGCATCTTTTGAGTTTGGATGATTCATCTCTTATCAATGCCGGTGATCATATCTGGATGTCAGTTTCTGGAGATAAACAGCAGTTTCTACGCCGTATGCATGCAAGAGAACTTGTAAAAAATTACGAGGCTCAGAAACCAAACCTACTCTACCTGATAGAAGATAACGAAGAGGCTGCACAATTTCTAAAGAACCACGACCGAATAAATATTGACCAGCCATTGCCAGAAAGAATAAGTAAAAAGATCTTCCCTACGCATGCTCCTACTAAAACCCAGTTGGAAGCAATAAATATTGCGTTGAATACTCCAGATATAGCAATAATTCAGGGGCCACCAGGAACAGGAAAAACAACTGTCATAACAGCAATTATCGAAAGCCTTACTGAGAAACTTAATAATTCAGAAAGTGCAAAAGGTCAGATCCTAGTTTCAGGATTTCAGCACGATGCAGTTGAAAATATTATTTCAAGACTCAGTATAAACTCTCTACCAGCGTTAAAGTTCGGAGAAAAGAACGGTACCGATGAGTGGGATACAAGAAGTATGCGCCGCATAGAAAGATGGTCCCTTGAAAAAGCAAAACTTATAAGAGAGAAAAATCCAAAAGTTGCTGAAAATGACAAGATCAGAGCATGGAATATTTTATGTAGCAAATATCTTTTATCTCCAGATACTGATACCGAGAAAATGCTTCTTACAAGCATTATAAAAAATCCTCAGATATTTGATTCATCGTTAAAGGATGAGGCGCGAAATTTACTGGCTGAATGTAAAGTTGCAGGAAAAGTAAGAGGAAAGCAACTGCGCCATGCATTAAATAACCTACGAACTTCTAAGAACGCTTTTTTGGATGACGGCATAGAAAAATGTAAACTTTTAAAACAGAGACTTGAAAGACCGGATACAGAGTTGTTTACAGATATCCGCGGCTTTATAGAGACTCTTGATAAAGCTGAATCTTATGCCAACGCCACAGAAGAAGAAATAAAAGTATACGTTGAAAAGCTAAAGGTTATAAAGGAAACTCTTCTTTATCAGTTACTTCCGGAACCTGAGATTATACAAGACAAAGCAAATCCTAAAGTTACTCTGCTCTGTACAAAGGTAAGAGAAAACCTAAAAAAAAGGTTTTACGATAAAGACACGGAAGAAAACATTCTCTCAGATTTTCTTATGGATCTAGAGAGCAATCCGATAGGGGTAAAAAAAGCAATCGAAGATTATCTTCTGGTGTATGCGGCAACAACACAGCAATCGATGGGACGGCTCATTCAGGATGCAAAGACTTCCAATTCTAGAGATGAAATCTCATACGATACTGTGATTATAGATGAGGCTGCAAGAGCTAACCCTGCTGACCTTTTAATACCTATGGTACAAGCCAAAAATCGAATCATCCTTGTAGGAGATCATCGTCAACTTCCTCAGCTTGTAGATCCGGAAATTGAGACTGCATTGAGAGCAGATGGAGTTTTCGATAACGGAACTGAAAATTATCTAGAAATAAGTATGTTTGAATACTTGTTCTCTAGATTAAAAAAACTGGAAAAGTTTGATGGTCACAGAAGAACTATAACTCTTGATGCACAGTATAGAACCAATCCTGTTTTAGGAGAATTCTGTTCAAAAATGTTCTATGAATCCAAGAATCCCTCTGAAAAATATGGTTCACCACTGCCTAAAACTCTGTTCGAACAGCACCTTCCACATATAGAGGGTGCATCGTGTTGCTGGATAAATGTTCCCTACTTTGAAGAATACAAGCCAATAAGGAACTCTTCTGGTTCATATACCCGACAAAAAGAAGCATTTATGTCAGCCAATCTGCTCGCCCGCTGGCTAAAATCTGAAGAAAGCAATGGATTAAGTTTTGGAATAATCACCTTCTACAGAGGTCAGGTAGATGTAATTTATGAAGAACTATTCAAACTCGGAATTGCTCAAAAGGTTTCAGAAGGAAAACAATCAAAATATAAAATAAATGATGAATATGCCTATGACGAGAAAGGAAGAGAAAGATTACGCATAGGTACCGTAGATGCGTTTCAGGGCATGGAATTTGATGTGGTTCTTCTTTCTCTCGTAAGAACTCTGCCTAAAGATAAAATTGAGAATTTGGCGGAACAGTATAAAGATGACGAGCGGAAGAGAATAAATTCAATTGCAGGATTCCTGACATCGGAAAACAGACTATGTGTAAGTATGAGCCGTCAGAAGAAAGTCTTATGCGTTGTGGGCGACAGTGATTACGTAAGGCACCCTCTAATGGCAAAAATTGTTCCGTCACTGAACGAATTCTACAATCTGTGCTGTACCCATGAAGGAAAGGTTTTGGGATGATGCAGGAGATTACTCTAATAAAATGGAAGTAGATATTAACGATACCAACACCAATTACCACTTTGATTATAATGAAATTAAGGTAGTAGATTTCAGTGTCACCCCCAACGGGAATCGTCACTTCAGAGATTTACTGATTCCTTGCACCTGCAAGAATCTGCTGGTTAATGAAAGGCTTACTGAAGATTCTAAATCTCAGGAATGCAATGTAATTGAAAAAGCAGTTTTGCGTATGCTACAGGTAAAATCTCAAAATATCAGAGAAACAGCAGAAGCTTTATGTCTCGAAGAAGATCTGGTTTTATATATATGTGAGTTACTGCGAAAAAGAAACATTATAGACAAAGATAATAAAGCAATAAAAAAAGACACTTCTGACCCCCACTCAAAAAGTTCATCAGCCAACAGCAATGAACCTCCTGAATATTCGAATTGTAAGATTTTTATTGAAAAAGTAACTGGTAAAAATCTCGTTTTACCATATATAAGCATTGCCAATGATATTGAGTTTAAGCAAATTATAAGAATTAGCGGTGAAACTGCCAATTATGCAATGGACACTGAGCAGAAACAGCTTGTAAAAGCAATTATTCTGCAGTCTTCATCAGCCATGGCAGAAAATCCTTCAATATACAAGGTAAAAGAGGTTGTAAGGATCTGTGAAAATCTAGCAGAAAATAATGGTCAAGAGGAAAAGGCAGAAAATTTAAAAAAAATATATGCAAGTAATGAAATATTATATTCCAATGCAGAAGACAATATATATTGTCACGTTCTGGCAGAAATAGACAGAACCAACGGAAATCTAATTATCCACAATTTTGAGAATAACGGATATTTTCAGGAACTTTCGCTCTCTTTCAATCAGGATAAACTGTTAAAAAGCTTTGACTGGTACCAACCTTTTCTATCTTCTACCATGGCAAGCCTGTCATCAAATATACAATCAGTTCAGCAATCAGACAAAGATCAGTCAGAAGTTCTGTATGCCGTTGCGCAGAGAGGATTAGAAAAACTTAAAAAGGCTAGCTCAAAAGAAGATGACAGAAGAAAAATTATTGAACTGCAGAATACTGTTATAAATAATCTTTACTCTGCATTTGAATACGGACTAAAAGAGTGCTATTTCAGTTACAACAATCGCGTTGATTTGGAAATAGCAGGAATGTCCTCCCATGATTATACTTTTCTTATTAAGCAGATTGCCAACAAATATAATATACAAATTGACAGCTATCTTGAGCTTTTCCAAATCTCTTCATACAGACTCAGAGGAATCGATAAAGCAGCCCCAGATTTAAACACTTTTTTATATCTGCTTCTTCTGCAGATGAGTGGAGTAAATAATCATGTAATGAGAGCTCTTCTAGCAGAAGAGCCTATGATGTTATTTATCGTTCAGAGACTGAGAAGGGATAGAAATGCAGCAAGCCATGGAACTGAAAGTCTGAAAATTGATATTCAGCAACTCGAGAGTTACAGAGAATCGATTCTTAAATACCTTAAGTTTTTAAAGCCAGATTTTAAGGTAGAAGGGATGGAAAGCAGTTCTGAAAAATTTAACGATGTCGAAGGACTGAATTACACTGCTGTTATTGAACTTAGGGAGCTTCTTGGAGGAGATTTTATCAAATCAATAAATTATTCCCTTAGGGATGCACTTATCAACATCTTGCGTAATTTCTATATTGCAAAAGCATGTCTCGAAAATGATGCAGAATACAGACAGAATGCAAGCCTTGTCGTTTCAACAAGTTACAAGATTCTAGAAAATCTATTCACTGAAATATGTTCTAAGAACAAGTTATCCCATACTGTCGCATCGATATATAAAAAAGAAAAAATATCTTCGTACTTAACCGGAGGAGAAAATGGCTTAAAAAAAGATGACGAACTGTCTAATAATGTTAAATCCATATTCTCTCCTGTTAGAAACATAACGCTTCTTTCAGCAAAAGAAACAGGAATACAGAAATGCCTAACCGGTGGAGTCTATTCCCTACAAGCTGCATTCATTGCATTTTTAATCTGTGCTCCCAAACATGGACAGTCACAGCTAAAACAGTGCTGCAGAAATATTAATCTTTCACTTCCTGATTTTATAGCGAAGATAGTTGAATTACGAGGACACAACAATGATGGCTGTAATGTAAATAAACCAGAGTTGGAAAATATAAAAAATTCAACAATATGTTTAACAAAAACATTAATGGAGATCTTCTGATGAGTAATACTATAGATAAAACAGAGCTTGATCACGGAGCTTCTGAGGATAATAAAGAAAAAGGTGAAAATTTGGTATGTTCAGCTCCTGCTGAAGAAGGCTCTAGCAATATAAAAGAGGAGAAACTGCAAATTGATGATAAAAAGATTTCTGACATTGTTAATAAGAAAGTTGAAGAAATTCTAAAGCAGAAAGCACAGGTTCTTTATTCTTACGCAGAAAAACTTACAGTAAGAGAACAGCAGATCGAAATTCGAGAGATAGAGTCTCTAAGCAATTTTCCCAAAATAGTTGAAGAAAGGCTTGAGTCTCAGAAAAAAGCACTGGAGACTGCAAAACAGGATTACATCAAAAAACTAAATGAACTAAATAAACGAGAAGCAGAACTGTCTGAGAAAGAATTAAAAATAGACGAGCAGAGGCAGACCCTTAATAACGAACTGCAACTGGAGAGACAGAACAGTCTGCTGAAACTGCAGGAATCTAACAAAAAACGACTAGAAGAAATTACAGAGTCCCATTCAAAAAGAATTGATACTTTAAATTCAGAGTTTCTTAAAAAACAGGAAATCCAGAACAAGGAGTTAGAAGCAGACAAAAATCAGAGGATTGAGGACCTTAGAAAGCATCTAAAAGAAATGACTGATGAAGCAGAGACAAAACTTTCAGAAAAGGAGTTAGAGCTTCAGCAGAGAGAGAAAAAGTGTAATGATATTGAAAATAAAGCAAACGAGATAAAGAGAGAGTACGAAAGAAAAAGTGACGAACTTTCACAGATTGAAGCAGATCTGAAAAAGCGTCAGGATCAGTTTAGACAACGAGTTGAAGATGCAGTCTCACAGGAAAAACAGAACTATCTCTCAAAAGAAACGATCCTAAATAATGTAATCGACGGCCTACGCCAGCAGGTTAACGAGTTAATAGCAGAAAAAGAGATGTATGAAGATCTTAAGGCTAAACTCGGAAACGAAGAACCTATTGCTGTTTTAAGAAGACTTCAGGACAGCGAAAAGATGCTTGCTGATGCTAGAAAACAGTTCCTTGTCCAGCAGAATGAAGATTTTGACAAAGAAAGAGAAACATTAAACAACACTATCTCAAATCTTCAGATCAAGCTCGACGATCAAATAGCCAAAAATACACAGTTAGAACTGAGTAGAGGTAATCAGGAACTTGAGTACAGAAATCAGCATTTACAAGAAAAGCTAGAACTTGTCGAAGGAGAAAAAAAGAGTGCAGACGACTATGCCAAAATTTTAGAAAGTCGTCTGGAGAGACTCTCTAGTGAAATTGGCACTCAAAAAAACAGAGACGAGAGAATTCTTGAAATAAAAGTCCCTGTCTTTGAGAGAAAGTCAGAACTATATAATTCAGCATACAAAGATAACAGAAGAATGGAAATTCGATGGCTTAATTACATTATTGAAAGTTCTATGGAATATGGTCTGGTCTTTCCAAAGAGACTTGTATACGCTTTTCATACATGCCTGAAGAGCGCTGAACTATCCCCTCTTACAGTTCTCGCTGGAGTGAGTGGTACAGGCAAATCTGAACTGCCAAAGTATTATTCAAAATTCGGATTATTTAATTTTATGTCAATAGCTGTGCAACCTAACTGGGACAGTCAGGAAGCAATGCTTGGCTATTTTAATGCTATTGATAATAAATTTGACGCACAGCCTGTTCTTCGTTTTTTAGCTCAGGCCGCAACAGAAAGAAGCGAAGAATATCCGATGGGAATGTCAGATGTAATGAACATGATTCTTCTCGATGAAATGAACCTTGCTCATGTAGAACTGTATTTTGCAGATTTTCTTTCGAAGCTTGAAAGTCGCAGAAGCGAGGATAAGAAATTACCTACTGTAGATGTAAAACTCGGAGCAGGAATTTCTCCCTATGAACTGCCATTAAGCAGAAATCTTCTCTGGGTAGGAACAATGAATCAAGATGAAACCACAAAAACATTATCTGACAAGGTTCTTGACCGTGGTAATGTTCTGTTTTTCCCAAGACCTAAAAAACTTGTAAGTAGAGGGAAACTGACTCCGCTACCTGAAGGCAAAGCGCACTTTACAAAGGATACTTGGGAGAGCTGGTGTAATCGAGAAATTATCCTAACCAAGGATGAAATTGCCCCTTATAAGGAGATCATTGAGAAAATCAACGATGCGTTAGCAAACGTCGGCAGAGCATTAGGCCATCGTGTATGGCAATCAATAGAGTATTACATGAATAACTACCCTACAATCTGCGAACTCCTTGACGGACAAGAGGAAGATCATAGCGGAATAGATAAAAATAAGTTAAAGGAACAGATGAAAATTGCATTTGAGGACACTGTTGTCCAAAAAGTTATGCCTAAACTGCGAGGGATAGAAACAGTCGGAGAATCCAAGACTAGATGTCTAGACAGGATTAGAGAGCTACTATCTGAAGGTATTGATGGAGAGAAATTCTCCATCGAGGAAGATTTCAACCTTGCCTGCAATAATCCTTTCGGTCAGTTTATTTGGAACAGTGCAAACTACATTGCGAATGAAAATTAAAAGCGAGAGTTTTTTTTTTCTGCATAGATAGATATAGTCATGGTGGGATGCAATGGCGAAAAAAAACAAACAGGATGCCGAAATAAATCAGGGGTCTAAAGAAGAGGTCTCTGGGGTTCTCATAAATACAGCAGAATCACTGTACGGATCGCTCTCAGACAGGGAATCTCACATTAAAGCCCAGATGCTGATCAAGTATACAGACTGGTTCAATTCAGTAATGGAACACGATCCTTTTTCTGATAACCTTCTTGATACTGATACAGAGAGACTTTTAGAAAATATGGGAGAAGAATCCCTAGATCCTTATGCTCTTATAGAAGACAGAATTTACCACCTTGTGGATTTCACTTCAAAAGAGGTAGATTATCTTCTCAAGAATATGAGGGAGAAAATCGTCAGAGAGCATAAGAATCTTCCTCTGTATGCAATCAGAGAAACTGATAGCAAATGTCTTCAGAATCTGTCACTGAGACCTGGCAGAACTCTAAAGCAAAAACTAGCTTACTCTAATCATATGCTTGGAGTAAAACGACGTTTTTCAACTGATACACTAGAAAATCAGCTTTTAAAGTTTTTTCTTTTAAGACTTTCCGAAAAACTTATATTACGTAGAGACTGTTTCAAAGAGGCTGGTTTTGTCGCTGATGACAAAGCCTCTGACCTAATTACAAAAATAAGTTACTGGAAAAATACTGATGAAGCTAAGGAAATAGGACGATGGCAGAATAATCCGCCTAATAATGTTCTTCTTCAGGACAGAAATTACAGAAAAATATGGCTAGCCTTCAATACATTAAGAGGACTTGATGAAGATATTGTTACAGATTCAAGAAATGTAGATTCGCATCTTGCAAAGTATCTATTCTGGAATATTCTTCTGTGCATGAACTGTCAGAAAGATGTAAGAATAGTTCAAAGACCGATTAAATTTAAGAAAAACGATTTTCTTGGTTCGTACTCTCTTGAAGCCTTCATAAAGACAGAAGATTTAGACGAGTTTAAAGAAGTTATCCTCGAAGTATTAGACAACAGAATTATTATTGATTTCAATGGAAATTCTTCTGAAATATACTTTAATGATTCTGCCATTTGTTTTGGTGATGGAAACTCAATACCTAACTTTGACTTTGATAGCCTTCAGGCCTTTCCGGAGCAGATTGTAAAAATCGTGTTCGGTAAAACTAATATTGAAAAATATACAAAACCATATGAATCTGCGACAGACTGTGAAAAAGTAGGTTTCAATTTTTCTTATGCATTCCCTAGAGTTTTTTTAGGTAACGAAACAAAGAGCTTACCCTTCCGTCTGATGGTTCAGAAATGGAGAAACAACGAAACAGCATCAGATGTACACAATCTTTTAAACTCTACAAGTAAAGCCATTTGCCTTGCTGATGACGATTATGATATTGAAACATTCTCTCTACAATCACTGATTTATCGTGAAGAAGATTCTGACAGCAGCAAAAAACACGAATTAAGAGAAGCTTCAAACTTTATTGCTCAGTCTCTCGCAAAATATACCAATGCAAGTCACGCATTATACGCTGTTCCAGATCTTCTCGACGACTTCAACGCAGAGCCTCTCAGATCCGGAATGAACAGTGCATTCAACTATGCAAAACCAATTCCAGTCAGTATTGCAACATCAATCTGCGCTCTAGCAGACGGCACATTAAGTTGTCTTGAACCTCGAGATCTGCTCATTGTTGCGGATACGACACCAAAAGGTTTTTCCCTAACTCCGATATACTGTGATTACAACCATGAACTGAAGAATAAAATACCTCAAACCCGAGGTATACAGTTTATTCGATATCCAACAGAAGAAGATTATGGTCTTCGTATAAACAAAATCATGGAGGAATTAGATATTCCGAAGGAAATATCGGATAAACTCTCCAAACTTTATGATGTCGATGGAATTACAAGAGATTTCGGAAGAACAAGTTTTCTGTCAAAGAACTACGTTTGTCACAGCATTACTGGTCGAGAAGAAGCTCTAAATTACAAAGCATATCTAAAAGAAAAAAACATCAAGAAAGTTCTTAAGAATCTCGAATCAA
>Ga0256405_10008572_pt1 | contig 14553 bp, 12 predicted proteins | sample RumenRJG_02DNA_FD_189096 | JGI IMG/M metagenome (GOLD analysis project Ga0256405, IMG submission 189096) | Bovine rumen microbial communities from Lethbridge, Alberta, Canada - RJG_02 | ecosystem: Host-associated > Mammals > Digestive system > Stomach > Rumen | place: Canada: Alberta...
GCAACCGGACTGATGAATAATTACATCAGCAATTCTCTGAGCCTTGGTATGAACGTCAGCTGCATCCTCACCTTCAACCATAACTCTTACTACAGGCTCGGTTCCAGATTTTCTTAAAAGAACTCTGCCCTTCTTGCCAAGTTCATTCTCAACAGCTTTAACTTCAGCCTGAACCTTTTCATCGGTTGTAACGTCAATTCCTGCGGTTAAACGGACATTGATAAGATCCTGAGGGAACATGCTTAGGCCTTCTGACATCTCCTCTAAGCTCTTGCCCTCATACATGCAAGCCTTTAATACCTGCAGTGCTGATACGATACCATCACCTGTGGTTGCGTGATTAAGACTGATGATATGACCGCTGTTCTCACCACCTAAGGTCCAGTTATTCTCAAGAAGCTTTTCCATTACATAGCGATCACCAACCTTGGCTCGGGTAAATGGGATCTGCTCTCGCTCTAAAGCAAGCTCAAGACCTAAATTGGTCATTAAGGTACCAACTACACCGCCGTTTAAGCGACCGCGCTTTTTGGTATCTTTTGCAATCACATAAAGAAGATTATCGCCGTCACGGAGCACACCGTTTCTGTCGCACATCAGCACGCGATCACCATCACCGTCAAAGGCGATACCCAAATCAGCCTTGGTGGCTAAAACCTTGGCAACTAAAGCCTCTGGGTGAGTAGAACCTACACCATCATTGATGTTGGTTCCGTTTGGCTTGTCACCAATGGTGATTACATCTGCACCTAACTCCTTGAATACGAGTGGAGCTATATGATAGGTTGCACCGTTGGCACAGTCTAAAACAATCTTCATGCCTGATAAGGTAAACTGGCTGGCAAAGGTGCTCTTGCAGTACTCAATGTAACGGCCAGGAGCATCTTCCTGACGGTAGGCTCTACCAAAATCAGATGCATTTGCAAGCTCAAGATCATCCATATCAAGGTATTTTTCAATCTCAAGTTCCACCTCATCAGGAAGCTTGGTACCCTGAGAAGAGAAAAACTTAATACCGTTGTCATAGAATGGATTGTGTGATGCGGAAATTACAACACCAAGATCTGCTCTGAACGCACGGGTAAGATATGCAACTGCTGGAGTAGGCATAGGTCCTAACATTACAGGAGACATGCCACCTGCAGAAAAACCAGACTCTAAGGCAGCTTCAAGCATATATCCAGAAAGACGGGTATCCTTACCGATAATTACTCTTCCGCCCTTATTTCTGCCTAAAACCTTACCTGCAGCAAGACCCAGCTTAACAGCAAAATTTGGGGTAATAGGAAACTGACCTACACGGCCTCTAACGCCGTCTGTACCGAAATATTTTCTATTCATAATTGTCTCTTTTTAATGACGTGAAGTGATATTTTTAACCTTATCACGTAATCCTCTGAATCTGCGAATAATTGCCTTGGAGATACCGTAAGGTTTGTTCTTAAGGCTCATCAGCTGCCACAGACCTACAGCCATGGCCACCTCAGATACATTTGTAGTTCTGATGATCTGGACCAGGGAACTGTTGGCTGCAAATAAAGCTGCTGTTAAAGTCAGAGTGCGGTTCTCTTCTACAAATTCATCTGACTGTGGAAGATTTCTTGGAAGAGAAATACATAAAGGCAAGGCAAAGCTCTTGAAGTTGTCAAGACCGCCAAAAACTTTCAATCTGACAGGCAGTGAAGCCAGAGCAATAGTTGGATCTAAAATGATCCTGCTTCTTGCAAGACCAGCATTCATGTATGAATCAATCTTTTCAAAGAAGAATTCAGACACTCTTGAAATGGCATCATCCTCATCATCATGTGACTCATTTCTTGAGAGCATGATGCATACATAAATTTCCTTCTCTTTTACTAAAGCCTGAACTTCAGGATCATCAAGACCATCTGTGGTGATAAGCATGGTTGCACCAGTGTTAATCGCCTGTTTGATAATCTCAGGATCATCAGAGTGAATGGCTACCGGTACATCAACTTCATTTATGACTGCACCAAAAACAGAATTAACCTTGGTCTCGTCAATTCCATGAGGATAAGCCATTGCTCCTACTTCTAAAAATTCGGCACCCATACGAACAAAGGATTTTGCCTGGGTTACAAAATCTTCAAGTGATCTTTCATCGTTCTCTGTAATGACAATACTGCCCATTACTTTAGTCATGGAAAGATCAATAATCTTTCCATTTGGGAACTGAAGTTTCATAAAAGTACCTTTTAGTAAAAAAATATTCTTATACTAGTATAGTATTATTTTGAATTTATGGAAATTTTTTATTGAAAGAACATGTTATTAAGTCCCAAAAAAAATCTTTCAGAATATTTTCTGAAAGATCTTTATTCATTTTTGACAGAATACGTTTTCTTCTAAATTTAGATTTTTTCAGTTATTTAAAATCTTCTTAACATTCTTAACGCAGATTTTTCTGTCTCCGTCAGATTCCACATCAAATCTGTAGGTTTCTATAACCTCACCACCTTCCCAGTTTCTCATATAGCTTAGGCAAAAGGAGAACATTCCCTGCTTTAGAGCTTCAATTTTAATATCAGCAAGACTTGGTGCTCCTGCAAGCTTTGCTTCATCCTTGTCCAGCTTTTCATATTTTGTTTCATGTACAGCAAGAGCGCCTTCATCAAAATCCTTTACATACCAGTTAAAACCGGTTGTAGGATTGGTCTTAACGATAATATGCAAAAATGTATTGTCAGATGATACATTAAACTTATCAAAATAAACTTTATCGACTCTTATTTCTTCACTGTCAAATTTAATCATATTCTCAGAACAGGCTGAATGCAGAGGTAATGTAAAAAGAAGGCATAAGACTAAAAAGTATCGAACAGTTTTCATTTTATCTCCAATCAGATAATGCGGCACTAAACACACCTATAGAGACATTATGATACAAAATAAAAATCCATATTGTTAACTTACGCAGCAAACGAAGGTATTTAGCAATTAAACTGAAAAGTAATAAACCTTTTGAGCAAAAAAAAGGTATGTCAGGTTACAGGACATACCTTTTCACAATTTGGATACTTTTAATCAGGACTACTCTTTGTCATCCTTATTTGAGCCGTCATTATCTGAAGAAACATCCTGAGGAGATGCTGGCTCTTTATCTGAAGCAGTATCATTGCTCTTTTCAGCATCCTTTACTTCAGCATCAACGCTCTTTGATTTCTCAGAATTGTCTTCTTTATTATCAGAAGATGACTTCTCATCGTCCTTCTTTTTTTCATCCTTAGATGGTTTTGAAGGTGCACGAACTTCTCTTCTGTTCATCAGATCATCAATCTGATCAGCATCAATGGTCTCGTACTTTAACAGTGCATCCTTCATGTTCTCAAGGACATCCTTATTCGCTTCAAGAAGCTCTTTAGCCTTGGCATAGCAGCTGTTGATGATTTCAGTTACTTCTTCATCAATGATGGCTGCAGTCTTGTCAGACATTGATACCATGGTAGTTGAAGAGCCTCCTAAATAGGCTGAACCTTCATTGTCCTTCTCATACTGCATAGGAGCAAGTTTCTTTGAGAAGCCCCAGCGGGTGATCATATTGCGGGCAATCATGGTTGCTCTTTCAATATCATTTGATGCACCGGTGGTTACAGCATCAGTACCAAACATCATCTCTTCAGCAATTCTGCCGGCAAAGAGAGTTGAGATATTTGATAACAGACCGCGTCTTGACTGAGATACCTTATCCTGCTCTGGCAGATACATGGTTACACCTAAAGCTCTGCCGCGAGGAATAATGGATACCTTGTAAACAGGATCATGCTCTGGAACGAGCTTGCCTACGATGGCATGGCCTGCCTCATGATAGGCAGTATTGATCTTCTCATGCTCATTCATAGCCATTGAACGACGCTCTGCACCCATCAGAAGCTTGTCCTTTGCCTCTTCAAACTCTGCCATGGTAACAACTCTCTTGTTATGACGGGCAGCACCTAAGGCAGCTTCGTTTACGAGGTTTGCAAGTTCAGCGCCAGAGAAACCAGGAGTACCGCGAGCTAAGGTTGCAGTATCCACGTCGCTTCCTAATGGAACCTTCTTTACATGAACATTTAAAATCTGCTCACGACCGCGAACGTCTGGAAGACCTACCACTACCTGACGGTCAAAACGACCAGGACGGAGCAGAGCAGGATCAAGTACATCAGGACGGTTGGTAGCAGCAATAATGATTACAGCTTCAAAACCTTCAAAACCATCCATCTCAACTAACAGCTGATTTAAGGTCTGTTCACGCTCATCATGACCGCCCCCCATGCCTACGCCTCTCTTGCGGCCTACAGCATCGATTTCGTCAATAAAGATAATGCAAGGAGCATTCTTCTTTGCAGTTGCAAACATGTCTCTTACACGGGATGCACCAACACCAACGAACATCTCAACGAAATCAGAACCTGAAATTGAGAAGAAAGGTACTTTGGCTTCACCTGCAATTGCTCTGGCAAGAAGAGTCTTACCTGTACCTGGAGGACCTACCATCAGCACACCGCGAGGAATACGACCACCAAGCTTTGAGTATTTGGTTGGATCTTTTAAGAAATCAACAAGCTCAACTACATCTTCTTTAGCTTCGTCACAGCCTGCAACATCAGCGAATGTGGTCTTAATCTGATTTTCAGACAAAAGCTTGGCCTTGCTCTTTCCAAATGATAAAGGATTGCCCTTGCCACCACCCTGCATCTGGCGAGAGAAATAAATCCATACTGCAATTAAAAGCAGCATTGGGAACCAGGAAATGAAAATTGAAAGCAGCGCACTGTGCTCTTCTGGCATAGTACCAGAGGCTTTCACATTATGACTTAAAAGAGAGTCAATAATGGCAGGATCAGCGATCGGCATTACGGTTACAAAACGTTCACCGGTTCTCTTCACACCGTTAATCACATTGCGGTCAAACACGACTTCCTGGATCTGTTCTGACTGAACTTCTCTTACAAAAGTAGTGTAATCCTGCATACGGGAATTACTGTCAGAGCCTGAGAATGACTCAAATAAAGCCATCAGGATGACTGCAATAATAAACCACAGAATGAGGTTTTTTGTCATATTTTCTCCTTATTCCATCTCATCTTGGGTAACAGGATCTGAATAGTCTTCTTCTCCTGGAGCTACACCATTTAATGGATGACCCTTAAATCCTGTTGCAACCATATAAACTTCTCTTGAGCGATCTCGTGAAGCTTCTGGCTTGCGAACCTTAACAGTTTCAAAATCCTGGTGAAGTTCTTTTAAATACTCCTGTGAGCCTACCCCCTGGAATACTTTTACAACGAAGGTTCCACCAATTCTCAAAACTCGTCTTGCCATATCAAGGGCAAGCTCGGATAAAAGCATGGCACGAGGCTGATCGATAGCCACGTTGCCAGACATGTTTGGAGCCATATCGGATAGCACCACATGAGCACCAACACCAATCATTGAATAGAGCTGTTTAAATACTTCATCTTCTCTGAAGTCACCCTGCAGAAACTGTACATTTCTGATAGGTCTTATAGGCAGAATATCACAGGCAATTACTCTTCCCTGCTCTCCAATACATTTAATGGCATACTCAGACCAGCCACCAGGGGCAGCACCCAGGTCAACTACGATGTTGCCATGACGGATCAGATGATCTTTTTGCTGAAGCTCTTCAAGCTTAAAGGAAGCTCTGGAACGCAGACCAAGCTTGTGAGCCTGCTTTACAAACGGGTCTGAAAAGTGTTCCTGAAGCCAGCGACTCTGGCTGGCGGTTCTTTTCTTTCCTGGCATTAGAAGATCCTATAAAAATAATGTTTTAAAAGTTTCTTGAATATTATACAATTTACAGAGCGATTATGCGAAGACAAATCATACTGTCTGTGCATAAATATGTTTTTTTCTCACAAAGGTTTCATATGGCATTAAATTCACATCAGCGTCAGTTCCTTAAGGCACAGGCTCATTCTTTAAAACCACTGGTTATGTTAGGTAACGATGGTCTTTCAGAAGCCGTTATCAAGGAAATTGACAGCACCATTGAACATCATGAGCTTATCAAGGTTAAATTAAACGCTGGCGACGGTCGTAAAGATCAGGCCTTAGAAGCAGCATCAGCTGTGAAAGCAGAGCTTGTTTCTGTTGTTGGCCGCGTAGCTGTATTATTCAGACAGCGCAAGGATGACAGCCGTTTCATTCTCCCTCGTTAATTCACTTTTCTGATAAAAAAGGCGTTCTGCTGCAACTGCTGCGAACGCCTTTTTTACGTCATTAAATCTGTTAGATATATTCAACCTTTACTACGTCGTAGCTGATGGTGCCCTTAGGGATCTTGATATCAATCTCATCACCCTCGTGCTTGCCTAAAAGGCCTTTAGCAATCGGAGTCTTGTAAGAGATAAGGTTCTTTGAAATATCAGCCTCATCCTCACCTACAATCTTGTAAACAACTTCCTTGTCAGTATCGATATCAACTAAGGTTACAGTGCAGCCGAAGATAATCTTGAGCTTTTCTGATGAATTAGCTGGTTTTAACTTGGTTACATCAATGATATTTGCTGAAGATAACTTTGCTTCGATATCCTTGATTCTGGCCTCACACATGCCCTGCTCTTCTTTTGCAGCATCATATTCAGCGTTTTCTGAAAGATCACCGTGGCTTCTTGCCTCAGCAATTGCAGCTACGATACGAGGTCTTTCAACTGTCTTCATTCTTAAAAGTTCCTGACGCAGCAGTTCCTCGCCACGTGGAGTCATAGGGGTCTGTTCCATCTTAACTTACCTCTCATGATAACAATTGGTGTAAAGCCTTTTTACGGGGTTTACCCCTGGTGCTTTACCATAAAAAAAAGTGTAAAAAATAACGCCTAACTTTTTAACATTAGGCGCTCTATCTATGTATAGACTATATCCTATTAAGCCAATGCTTGCAATAAGCGTCAGCCCAAAATGCAGATTAGGTCTACTTTTTCTCCGGTTCAGATAAATCCTTGAAGAACTTTTTCACACCATCAAAGAACTTGTCTGCCTTTGGCTTGTGACTTGTCTTTACAGTCTGTTTCTTCTCTTTGGATTTTGCTGATGCTGAGTCATCATCCTTTGATTTGCTCTCAACTTCCTCTTCACCATTGATTGAAGCTTCAAACTGTTTTAAAAGATCTTTCTGATGCTCTGTCAGATTTACAGGAGTCTCTACTACAATCTTGCAGTAAAGATTGCCCTTAACATGAGAACCGTAAGATCTTACGCCCTTGCCAGGGATTCGCATAATCTGGCCAGTCTGAGTTTCTGGTCTGATTGAGATGGAAACAGGTCCTTCTAAAGTTGGAACCTCAACCTTGCCGCCTAAAGCTGCAGTTGCAAAGCTGATTGGCAGTTCACAGCGCAGATCATTACCATCACGCTCGAAAATCTCATGATCACGAACATCAACAATAACAAACAGATCGCCTGAACCTGCGCCGTTCATACCTGCTTCGCCCTGTCCTGCAAGACGAATTCTGTCACCAGTTGAAACACCAGCTGGAATTTCAACTTCTACAGTCTTGGTTGATACGGTTCTACCTGTGCCTGAGCATTTCTTACAGCCGTTGGTAATGGTATAACCGGTACCCTGACAGTAAGGACAGGTCTGAGATATCTGCATAAATCCCTGACGCATTAAGATCTGGCCTTCACCATGACAGTGGGCGCAGCGCTCTTTCTTGCCGTCCTTGCCAAGTCCTGAACCACCACAGGTTTCGCACTTGACATAGGTCTTTACCTTAACCTTCTTCTTAGCTCCGCGAACAGCCTCTTCAAGGCTCATCTCAAGCTTAATCTGTACATTTCTGCCACGAACTTCCTGAGGTTCAGCTCTGCCGCCTCTTCTGCGACCGCCACCAAACATATCGCCGAAAATGTCGCCGAAGATATCACCAAAGTCACCGCCGCCGAATGGATTACCTCCACCAAATGGATTTCCGCCACCGGCCTGTGAGCCATCCATACCTTCAAAGCCGAACTGATCATAAGCCTGACGCTTCTGAGGATCAGATAAAACCTGATAGGCCTCATTAATTTCACGGAACTTCTCGCCTGCATCAGCATCCTTGCAGCGATCTGGATGATACTTGATGGCAAGCTTCTTGAAAGCTCTCTTGATGGTTGCGTCGTCAGCGTCCTTTGCAACACCTAAGACTTCGTAATAATCACGCTTGGAAGCCATTTTAAACCCCGTTTAAAACTAACAAAAGGCAGGTAGATTCAAATCCACCCACCTTGTACTGTAATCAGATTTTAATGATTACTTGTCTTCTTTAACTTCTTCGAACTCAGCATCTACTACATCGTCTTCCTTTGAAGATGATGACTGCTGTGACTGTGAAGACTGCTGCTGAGCCTGTGCCTGAGCCTGGCTTGCCTGCATTAAGGCACCAGCAGCTTCCATAACAGCCTTCTCAGCCTGCTCAATCTTCTCCTTGTCATCGCCGCGTGAAGCTAACTCAAGATCAGCTAAAGCCTTGTTGATCTTGGTCTTGTCTGCGTCTGATACCTTGTCACCTAAGTCTGATAACTGCTTCTTAACCTGGTGTGCGGTTGCATCAGCACGATTACGAGCTGAGGCTAATTCCTCAAACTTCTTATCTTCTGCTGAGTGCTCTTCAGCCTCGCGTACCATACGCTTGATATCCTCGTCTGACAGACCTGAAGATGACTTGATGGTGATCTTCTGCTCTTTGCCAGTCTTCTTATCCTTTGCTGATACGTGAATTAAGCCGTCTGCGTCGATGTCGAATGAAACTTCAATCTGTGGCATGCCGCGTGGAGCAGGATCAATACCCTCTAAGTTGAACTGACCTAATGACTTGTTGTCAGATGCTCTCTTACGTTCACCCTGCAGAACGTGGATGGTTACAGCGTTCTGATTGTCCTCAGCAGTTGAGAATACCTGTGACTTCTTAGTTGGGATAGTGGTATTCTTCTCGATTAAGGTGGTCATAACACCGCCTAAGGTCTCGATACCTAATGATAATGGGGTAACGTCGAGTAATAATACGTCCTTCTTGTCACCGGTTAAAACACCGCCCTGAATTGCAGCACCGATAGCAACAGCCTCATCTGGGTTTACATCCTTGCGTGGCTCCTTACCAAAGAAGTCTGCAACCAGCTTCTGAACCATAGGCATACGTGACTGACCGCCAACTAAGATTACATCGTTAACATCTGAAGCTGACAGACCAGCATCTGCTAAAGCGGTTTTTACTGGATCTAAGGTTCTGTTAACCAGATCTTCAACTAATGACTCGAGCTTAGCACGGGTGATCTTGATGTTCATGTGCTTAGGACCAGTAGCATCAGCAGTGATGTAAGGTAAGTTTACGTCGGTCTGCTGTGATGAAGAAAGCTCAATCTTAGCCTTCTCAGCAGCTTCCTTTAAACGCTGCAGTGCTAATGGATCAGCACGGAGGTCAACACCCTGCTCATTCTTGAACTCGTCGATTAAGTAGTCAACGATACGGTTATCGAAGTCCTCACCACCTAAGTGAGTATCACCGTTGGTTGCTAATACTTCGAAGGTCTTCTCGCCGTCTAACTCATCAATATCAATAATAGAGATATCGAAGGTACCACCACCTAAGTCATAAACAGCAACCTTCTGCTCACCCTTGGCCTTGTCCTCACCGTAAGCAATAGCTGCAGCGGTAGGCTCGTTGATGATACGCTTTACGTTTAAGCCTGCAATACGGCCGGCATCCTTGGTTGCCTGACGCTGTGAATCGTTGAAGTATGCAGGGCAGGTAATAACAGCATCGGTTACTTCCTCACCTAAGATATCCTCAGCAGTCTTCTTCATCTTCTTTAAAACTTCTGCTGAAATCTGTGGAGGAGCCAGCTTCTTGTCGTCAACCTCTACCCATGCGTCACCGTTGTCAGCCTTGGTGATCTTAAATGGCATAATGCCTACATCACGCTGAACCTCAGAGTCCTCATAACGACGACCGATTAAACGCTTGATTGCAAATAAAGTGTTCTTTGGATTGGTTACAGCCTGACGCTTTGCAGCATCACCAACAATGATTTCACCATCTTTAGCGTAAGCTACGATAGATGGAGTGGTACGGCGACCTTCTGAGTTCTCTAATACGCGAACCTTGTCACCATCTAAAACTGCAACACATGAATTAGTAGTACCTAAGTCAATACCAATAATCTTGCCCATTTTTATATCCTCTTAAAAACTTGTCAGTTTTTGTTATTTAAATCTTTCTGTTTATCTATATGGAGTCTTATCTTGTAATTTCAAGACTAGGCTTCAATATTTATTGAATTTTTTTTCTCTTCACCTGAAGATGCAGCTGCAGCACCTGCTGGAGCACCGGTTGAAACGATAACCATGGCAGGACGAACTACTCTTTCATTTAAGGTGTAACCCTTCTGCATAACATTTAATACATGGTTTGCAGGAACTTCTGCTGATGGAGCCATTGAAATTGCCTGATGAAGGTTAGGATCAAATTCCTGATTTAATGGATCAACAGCCTTCACACCGAAATTTCCAAGTTCCTTTAATAAAAGAGTTACAGTATTCTGTACACCTTCGTATACAGGCTTTACAGCAGGATCTTCTGCATTTGAATGAATTAAAGCCAGCTCTAAAGAATCAACTACAGGAATTAAAGCCTTTAAGATCTTCTCATTGCCATACTTGCGTTCTCTTTCAACATCAGCTTCAATGCGCTTTTTCTGATTTTCAGTTTCAGCTACAGCTCTAACCAGAGAATCAATCTTGCTCTTTGAAGAGGCTTCCAAATCAGCAAGCTTTGCCTTTAAAGCCTCGTTCTCTTCAATTAAAGCATTGGCATCGAACTCTTTGGTTTCAGTCTCTGTCTGAGCATTGTCCTGTGCAACTTCATGCTCATGAGCTGAAGTCTCCTCGGTCTCTACTGACTGAGCCTGTTCCTGGGCCTTCTTCATGGCCTCCTGCATCTGAGTTTCTTCTGTCTGCATTTATAATCTCTTAATCTTTTCAAAAATTGTTTTAACAAATTTAAATTTAAGTAGACTCAATTTTTGTTGTTAAAACCTCGTCTGTTTAGGTAAGTGGGGACTGTCAAAAGGCATTTCAAGACTTTTCTCTAACTTTTTACAAAAAATTTCTATTTTTATACTTAGAGCAATTAGTTATTTGATAAAATCAGTACTTATAGGATATAAGGACATACATCTATGAAACTTTTAAAAATGTTATCAGTAGCTTCCATGGCAGCATTACCGCTGTTTGTAACTTCATGTGCATACAGAGCTGATTTAAACCAGGGTAACTACTTTGATCAGGACCAGGTGAACACTCTTACCTATGGTATGACCAGAGAACAGGTTCGCTACGTCCTTGGCACTCCAATGGTTATCGATCCATACGATACCAGTCGCTGGTACTATGTAAAGTTCAAGCGTGAAGGCTGGTCAAACCCAGAGATTAAGAGTATGGTGCTGCTCTTTAGCGACAACATTCTTGTCGATATGAGCGGTGACTTTGAAAAGCCTACCACCTTTGGCAATGCTCCATCATCTACCGTTCAGTCAAAAGACGATTTTGAGCTTCCAGAATAACCATTCTCATGACTGTACGTAACGGAAAACTCCTTTCAAAAACAGTGCTGATATCAGCGCTGTTTTTATGTTCTTGCATTCACGAAGAAATTCCTGAAGATGAAAATTTCATTGTGCCATTAAAATACACTCAGGAAACCGACAATGAAAAAATCAAAGCCTTCAACGAAATGTGTCGTAAGTGCGTGACTGGCAATGCCGACAACGCAGATGAAGTCATTACAACCTATAACTCCACATTAAGGGCTGACGACTTTAAAAAACACAATACTTACATAATTAAAAAAGATCCTGAGCTTGATAATTACTTCTATCAGACAGAGCATTTAAACTCTGAATATGAGCGATGCATGCAGAAGGCAATCAACGACGGCAGAAAGGAATTTGCTTTTCTTTACGTAACCAAACCTAGAACTCTGGCAAGACTTTCCTGCCATTTCTACAGAGAAGGTAACCATAAAGAAGGAGCTTTCTGGTTAAGACGACTTGAAAACCTTTCAGGACGCAACAGGGCCTACTTTGTTGCGGCAAGAGAATTTATAAAGTATAAGGAAACCAGGGCTATTGCTGCAGAGCTTTTGGGAGAAGCAACAAAACTTGGTAATCCAAACTCCACAGAAATGCTCGAACAGTACATCCAGCCAAACAATGTTTTTACCGAATATCAGAAAAAACATGAAATGGCTACCGATGAAAAGTGAAAAATAAAATATACTTATCGAAGAACATCAAACTTTTAACAATATATATATTAATTTCACATTAATTTTACATTAAATTCTAATTCCTCGTTTATACTTGAAAAATAGGTATTTATTCTATAGAAAACAGAATCACGAGGTAATTATGACTGACAATATCATTCCAAAGGAACTGTCCTGGCTGTCTTTTAATGCTAGAGTTCTGCAGGAAGCAGCTGATCCTTCAGTGCCTCTGATTGAAAGGGTAAGATTTTTGGGCATTTACTCTAGCAATCAGGACGAGTTCTTTAAGGTTCGTGTTGCAGAGTTGAAACGTCAGGTCATTATCAATAAGGCTCAGGAAAGTGAAAATGAGGCAGCGGTAAATCTGCTCCGTCAGGTTCAGAATGAAGCCAATAAATACCAGAGAACCTTAAACAACCTTTACAAACAGTTGCTGTTAGAGTTAGAACAGCACAATATCTTTTTAAGAGATCAGGATTCTATTTCCAAGACTCAGAAAGAATGGGTTGCAAATTATTTCAAGCTCCACGTCCTCAAGCACATCAATCCTGTAATTATCGATTCTGAAACAGATCTGGTTTCATTCTTAAAAGATCAGTTCACCTACCTTTTAGTAAGAATGACTGATTCAGACAAGGAAGTTGTAAATCACGCCTTAATTGAGATCCCAACAGATAAGACACCTCGTTTTATCCGTATGCCATCAGAAGATAACACCACCACCTTTATGTTCTTAGATGACGTGATCCGTGTCGGTATTGATATGATCTTCAAAGGACTTTTTGAGTATGACAAGATCGAAGCCTACTCTATCAAGATGAACCGAGATGCAGAGTATGATCTTTTGGGCAATATCGAAAGATCAGTACTTGAGAATATGTCTGAAGCTTTAAAACAGCGTTTAAATGCAATGCCAGTACGCTTCAGTTATGATGACAAGATGCCTAAGTCCATGGTTGATTTTATGGCCAAAGAGCTGAAAATGACAGCCATTGACTCCATGATGCCTGGCAATCGCTATCATAACTTTAAGGACTTCCTCTCATTCCCAAGCTTTGGTGATGACAAGATGGAAAATCCTAATCTCTCAGAGATTAAGTCAACCCAGTTTGAAACCGAATTAACACCTTTTGACGCCATTTCAAAGAAAGCGGTATTACTATACTATCCATACTACTCTTTTGGTTACTTTACCGAGTTCCTGCGTCAGGCTTCCTATGATCCAAAGGTAAGCTCCATCAAGATCAATATCTATCGTGTAGCCTCCAACAGCCGAGTTATCAATTCTTTGATTGATGCTGCAAATAACGGTAAGAGCGTAACCGTAGTAGTTGAGCTTAAAGCAAGATTTGACGAGGAAAACAATGTCCGCTGGGCTTCCCGTCTTACCGCAGCCGGTGTAAAGGTCCTCTTTGGTCTTGCCACATTGAAGATCCATTCAAAGCTGTGTCTTATCACCAGACATGAGGGCAACACGATTGTTCGCTATGCTCATGTAGGTACCGGTAACTTTAACGAAAAGACAGCAAAGATCTACACCGACTTTGCGCTCTTTACCACCAATGAAGCCATCACCAAGGAAGTTGATGATGTCTTTACCTTCATTGAGTATCCATACACAAGACCAGTTTTCAACAACCTTTTAGTATCTCCTTTAAATGCCCGCGACAAGATTAAATCCATGATTGAACGCGAGATCAATTTTGCAAAGGCAGGCAAAGAAGCATCTATTCACCTTAAGGTTAATGCCTTAGTTGATCCTCCTTTAATTGAAAAACTCTACGAGGCAAGTCAGGCTGGTGTAAAGATTAGAGCCATCGTACGTGGCATGTGTTCTCTTAGACCTGGCGTTCCTGGTCTTTCTGAGAATATCTACATTACCTCCATTGTAGACCGCTTCTTAGAACATCCTCGTGTGATGATCTTTAACAACGGTGGCGATGAGGAGCTTTATATTACCTCAGCTGACTGGATGAAACGTAACCTTGATACCAGAATTGAGGTTGGCTGCAGAATTCTCGATCCTGATTTAAAGAAGCGCATAAAGGATGTTATCGGTATTCAGGAGAGCGATAACCGCAAGGCCAGAATTATCGATGCAGATCAGTTAAATGAATATGTAACTGTACCTGAGGGTACCCCTAAGGTAAGATCACAGATTGCAATTCATGATTATCTTGCAGATGTTGAAGCAAAACTCTTGAATGAATATAAAGAGAGCAAAAATAAATAACAGATAAACTGATGTTTAAGATATAAGAAAAGCGGTAACAGATAAATC
>Ga0256405_10008573_pt1 | contig 14553 bp, 12 predicted proteins | sample RumenRJG_02DNA_FD_189096 | JGI IMG/M metagenome (GOLD analysis project Ga0256405, IMG submission 189096) | Bovine rumen microbial communities from Lethbridge, Alberta, Canada - RJG_02 | ecosystem: Host-associated > Mammals > Digestive system > Stomach > Rumen | place: Canada: Alberta...
TTCTTAGTTTAGGTTCCGCATTCAAATACTGTCGCAAATTCGAATTTACTCTTTAACTTGCCTAAGTTTGCTGTTGTCTTTATCTTAAATCTGTTTTACATCTTCTTCTAATTTAATCTTTGCGTCTTTTTCATTTATTAAAATACTACTTATTTAACTGATGATTCTTCAGTATCTGTATGTAAAAAACTAGGAATCTGCTTTATGAACTTTAACAATCAAAGAAATACACGAAATTAACTAAATTCATTATTTAAATTCAATTTAGAATGAATACAAATCAATAACCATTCTGTTATTGATAACTTAATTTTTTTATCCTTGTAATGAGCCTGTCATTTTTATCTCTTATTTCTTTTCAGGCTAACCATCTTATTTAACAAGTAAATTCATATCTGGATTTAGAAATCTGTAACGTGTGATTAAAATCATATAATTAAATAAAAAAAGTTATACATTAAATATTTAATTTATAATAAAGTTATCCATTTATAAGTAGAATATTTTTTTATGAACAAAATTGATAGCATCGACGCATCTACAGCAGATATCCTCTCTGGAGACGTACTGGATAACAGAGCCACTGATATCCTTTCTGATATGGAATTTGCTAATCTTGATGATGTTGTTTATAACTCATCAAGTTCATTTGATATAAGCGAAATTTCAGATATTCTTTTAGATAATATTGATCAGTGTATTTTTATAACTGATTCTGTATCTAAAAATATTGTTTATTTAAATAAACCAATGCAGGAAGCATTGGGTGTCGATGAATCATTTGTTGGTACCTGTTATGAACTTTTAAGAGGCTGCAGTGAGCCTTGTAAGGAATGTAAGGCTAATAAATCAGTAACAGGTGAGTTTTATATTACTTCTCATGTTTCTTCAAAGCTTCATGGACAGTATGTAATAAAGTCCAAAACTCTTGAACTTTATAACAAGTCTTATACATTAAATATTGTTGTTGAAAAGAATCTTGATTTAAATAAAGAACTGACAGTTAAAAGCAATAATGTAAATGACCAGTTAGCTCCATTTGCAAACATTTTTGCTAATAATGCTCAGAATCCAGATGTTCAAATTTACAAAATTATAGAAAGCCTTGGTATTGTTGCAGATGCAGATATGTGTGCTTTGTATGAGCATTATGATTTTAACGACAATGTAACATCTGACGACAAAAAAAATGTTGCAAATGTTCCTTTAACACGTTCACATATCTGGATTTCTGATAAAAACCTGGATTTATACCAGAACTTCATGATTCCGGATACAATTGTAAATAAAGCTTTAACAGAACAGCTTCAAACCACATATGCTGATGAGCAAAATAATTGCTCATACTACTGCATACCTCTTATGTTTGATGAAAAGTATTTAGGAACAATCTTTTTAAAGAATCCTTCTAAAGAAAAATTAGAAGACTTCTCTTCTGCATTATTAACTGTAATCAAGCTTACATCTTCAGCAGTTTCTAATCGAAGAATGTATGCTCAGCTAACACATGCAACCAATAAAGATTCTTTAACTGGTCTTAGAAACCGCTTAAGCCTGTTAAAAGACGTTAACAGTCTGTCATTAACTGATGACATTGGCATTATCTTTATGAATGTTAACGGTTTAAAGCAGATTAACTCAACTTTAGGTATCAACGAAGGTGATGCAATCCTGGTTAAGACTGCATCCCTTCTAAAGCAGCTTTTGCATAACAGCGAATACATCTACAGAATCGGCGGTGATGAGTTTGTAGGAATCAAGACCTGTATATCAGAACATGAATTCAGTATTGTATCAGATATGCTTAAGGCATTCATGACCAACGAAAAAGGTTTCTCTGTATCTGTAGGAAGCCAGTGGATTCACTCTGGTATGTCCATTATGTCAGCACTGAACAAAGCTGAAGCTGATATGTATTCAGAAAAAAAGAACTACTACAGATCACACAGTGGTGAAAATGTAGCTGAAAGATATCGCTCTGAGAATGACAAGCTGCTTAACATCATTGAGCCAGCAAGAATTCAGCAGCTTATTGATGATGGTTGTTTCAAAGTATTCTATCAGCCAAAGTTCAAGATCCAGGGAGAAAAAGCTGAAATAGGAGGCGCTGAGGCTCTGGTAAGACTGTTTATCAACGGTTCTGTGGTACCTCCAGATGACTTCATTCCTGCTCTTGAAGCAGCACACTATACACATATCATCGATTATTATGTGTTTGAGTGCATATGCAAGCGCATGAAAGAACGCCTTGATAAGGGTAAGAAGATTGTTCCGATATCATGTAACTTCTCTCGTCATACCATTGTAAGACCAGAGTTTAAGACAAAGCTCAAAGCAATCATGGATAATTACAATATTGGTTATGAAATGATTCCATTAGAGGTTTCAGAGCATACAAATACCAATAAGCATAAAGAACTTGTTGAAGTTACCGAGAAACTCTCAAGCGAAGGATTTAATATCTCTATAGATGACTTTGGAACTGCTCATGCAAATATTTATACCCTTGCAGATCTTTCAGTATCTGAAGTCAAATTCGATAAGAAGCTTATAGATAATATCGCAAGCGAAGATAATGAGAAGATAACTACAATTCTGAGTGTTCTTATTACCATGTGCAAAAAACTTGGTATTAAGACTATTGCAGAAGGTGTTGAAGACAAAGAACAGAATGATATTTTAAAGAACCTTGGATGTGACGAAATTCAGGGATATTACTATTCAAAACCAATTAAAGATGATGAGTTCTACGGTAAGCTCTAGTCTTTTCTTTTCGACATGCTGCTCTATAGCAGTATGTCAACCTCAAAATAAACAATAATGCTGGTCAATTAATCTATCTTGCTTAATGCCATAGAGTTGTTTATGAATAATGATAATAATTCAAAAAATCCATTTCTAACAAAATCAGATGAAATGTTCAGAATTTCTTATGAGAGTTCTCATAAAAATGATTCATTTCCAGAAGGCGATCCTAATCATGGACAGGGACTAAATCACTGCACCTGGTTAATTCCCGAGGCACAGCATAATAAATGTTACAACACTCCTTACAGTTATGTAAGCGGTTTGATTGAAAGTTTCCTTGAACCATCTGCCTCAATTGGATGGCACACTCATCATGATACTGAAGAAACCTACTATATCTTAGAAGGCGAACTTACAGTTGAATATGAAGATCATGAAGGTAAAAAATATAAAGATGTCCTTAATAAAGGCGATCTTCACAGAGTTTTTAAAGGTATGAGCCACTCTGCAGCAGCAGGACATAATGGATGCAGATTCATCGCTATGATTATAAAACAGTAAGGATTTTTTTATGCGAGCATTGGTAGTTGGTCTTAACTGGGGTCACGTCCATATAAATGCACTTAGACAACTTGGTCATACTGTTATGGGTATTGTTGATGTCAACTATGAAAAATGCAGAAGCGTGGCTGCTCAATATGCTATTGAAAATTTCTATAGTTCATTAGATGAAGTTAACCGTAATGATTTTGATGTTATTACCATTGCAGTTCCCGCTAAATATCATTTTGAAGTTATCAATAAAGCTCTAAATTTTAATGTTCCGGTAATCTGTGAAAAGCCTGTATTAGGAATATCAGGCACGGATGAGCAGTACAGGTTATTAGAAAACAAACCTCTCTATTTTAACTATGCATATCCATTTCTTGAGGATATTGAGCTTTTTTATAAAAAGATAGATTTAATTCAGAATATTAAGCACATTGAAATTTTATGCACACATAACTTAAAACTGACAACTGATTTTACAGATGCACAGATGTTTTACGAAACTGTATCTCATCCTGTTGCTCTTATATCTCATAAACTGATTAGCCAGGATATTATTGCTGATGTAATTAAATCTTCAAATGACACTGTTACAGCATTGCTTAAAAATGGTCTTAAAGTTGATGTGATATGCAGAAAAGACACTTCTTTTGAAGGCATCAGACATCATATTACTATTGAAGGTGATAAGAAATTAGAGCTAATCGGTGAGTACCTTACTGGCAGTACCTGGCATTACAAACCGGCAATTTTTGATGGTAACTACATCGGTGTTGAACACTGGCCTTCTGAAGATCCTTGGTATAGTGCAAATAAACGCTCACTAAATAATCTTGCAGAAATGATATGTGCAAAACAGACACCTGATAATGCACTTTTAAAAGGAGCTTTTGATCTTCAAAAAGCTATGATTATTGAAAAGATCCTTCATGCTGTAAGATAAAGCTCTTCAATATTGAGAACATTGTTTTTAAAGAAACGATTTTAATTACATCGTTTCTTTAAAAATGACAATGCAGCCTGTTAGGCTGCTTTTTTCATTCTGAGATTCTGAAGAATAACACTCAAAAATACCATAAATAGTCCAATATAGAATGAGTAATTCAATTCTCTGTCCTCATTGAAAATTAGTATGGCAAGTAAAATTGCATATACAGGTTCAAGATTTAAAGTAAGATTAAGTGTGAAAGCAGAAATCCTACTCATAAGCTGAACAATCAGCAGATATAAACCAACAGTAAATACTGATGATAACAAGAGCAGATAGGCAAAATCCTTAAGATTAAAATTAAAACCATCAAAACCAACAGTCAAAGCATATAAAGGAGTCATTGCGCATAAAAACACAAAACCGCCTCCCATTTGACAGGTAAGACATGTATAGGGATCTTTATGATGAGAAAAACGCTTGTTATAAATTGAAAAGAGCGATGAAAAGAGCGCAGAAAGAATTCCAAGCACGATACCCAGTCTAAACTTTATATCAAAGCTGAAAATCAATAAAAGACCTGAAATGATAAGAATCGAAAAAATAAGATCTTTAGGGTAAAACTTTACCCCTGTCAGCCTAGGTTCTAATAGTGCTGTGAAAAATGAGGTTGCAGCAAGCGTGATAGTTCCTATCGATACATTTGAAGTTTTAATTGATAGATAAAAAAGTATCAGGTGAATGCAAAGAAGTATTCCTGAAAAACCATTCTTGATAATGGTTCGTATATTAAATGCAACCAGCCGGTGTGTCAGTATGACATAAACTAATATCAGCGCAAAAGCAAAAGTAAAGCGCAGATAAACCAGCATAAAGGCGTCATAAGAGATGAGGCGACCAAACAGACCAGTACCCCCTGCGATTAAAACCGCAAGGTGAAGCTTTAAAAAGGTTCTCCACATAGATTACTCTAAAGGATTTAATACCTTTAATCTGGCAAGGCCACCTTTATTACCAAGACTCTTGTAAAGTTCATCAATTACAGGTGAAAGCATCTCATCAAGACCATAAGGGTAATTTAAAATCAGCATTCCTGAACCACACATTCCAAATTCCTCATCCTGAGGCTCAACACACAGCTCAGCCTGAAGCATAGGCAGATTTAGTCTCTTCAATTCCTGTGTAATATTCTTAGAATGATCTCGAAGCTTTCCTAAAACCGGATACCAGATTACAAAAATACCGGTATTCCACTTTCTGGTGCCAAGCTTAACAGCCTTAACAAGATCAGTATATTCAGATTTATCCTCGTATGGAGGATCAATAAAGACCATACCACGTCGAGGTGTTGGAGGTAGCAATGCATTTAAGGCTTCAAGACCGTCTCGGCACTGAATATTGATACGAGGATCTTTTTTAAAGTTGGATCTTAAAGTCTCAAATTCGCCTGAATGCAAATCAATAAAAGTGAGTTTGTCAGACTCTCTTGCAAGTTCTGATTCAAAAAAAGGGGATCCCGGATAGGCATTTTTCATTTCGAAATTTGCCTCTTCATAGACTTTATAAAACTCGGGTACCAGTTCTTTTAATTTTTCATTATCAGCAATCTTGGCTATACCTGTCTTAAACTCCTGGTTTTTCTGAGCCATAAAACCGTCAAGACGATAAAGACCAGAACCTGAATGAGTATCTATAACTATGTAAGGCTTTTCTTTACGATTTAAACAGCGCAGCATCAGACATAAGGTCATATGCTTTATAATATCTGCATGGTTGCCGGAGTGAAAACCGTGTTTGTAACTTAACATAATTAAACCTCATTGAATATTTTCTTAATTTTACTACATTTAAAAGTAGATAGAAAATAAAAGGCATAAGTATGTACAGATTTAAATTCAATCTTTTTAAATATTCTATATTCCTGCTGGTAGTGGTATTTATCGGTAATGCACAGGCTGAGCTCATTGATGTAACATCAAATGAGAACAAATCTTCTAAAGTTACAGTAGTACGAAAAGACAGTTCACAAAATATAGAATCATTAGAACACGCTAATGAGAACAAAAGAGTTGTAACAGTTCCCCATGACAAACATAAAGGTAAATATCATGGTGACAATGTAGGACAGAACGGTGTAAAACTTGAAGGAGTAAGCAAACAGGATCTAGAAGATCTATATTACGGAACCAAAATGTTAGAAAACGGCTATTAAAATATAAAGCTCTGTTATAGTATACAGAGCTTTTTTATTTTAGTATCTGCTCTTTGCAGACATCAAATCAATACCGTTTGCAAGCCACATTAAAGAATTCTCGTAAGAATCGAGAATTTCGTGACGGGTAAATACGCCTGCAGCCATAGCACCATCAACGAATTCAAGAGACAAAGATTCCATACACTCTGCAATCTTAACAACGATATGAAAAATTCTGTCCTCTTCGTAGAACTTACGGAGTTTTGCTTTGATATGCTTTAAAGTCTGTTCAACTGCCGGTGTAAGATATGCATACATCTGCTCGATATTTGAACATACACCGATAGCAAAGCCGTAGGATAAATCTATATCACCTGATTTTAAGGTTAACAGCTCTTCTACAAACTGTGCACGCAATAAAATCTGCTTTAAAGGCTCATAGCGGAAATAACGATAATCCTTCTCTTTGCGGTAATACTCTTCTAAAATCATCAGACATACTAAAATGATGAGCTTATGTAGTACAACCGAATCAATATCGTAAATACAGTCTTCGATTTCGTCAAAGGAGAATGAGTTATCTGGTTTGTCATCCCCCTGAACAACAGCAAGCAGTATTGGCAGCATCTGGTAAATATCGCCTCTTGCTTTTACAAGATCAATAAAATACTGATAATCTGGTCTTGGCTGGAGTAAATCAGCAATAATATCAAGCATAAGGTCAAAGTAATTCTTATTTGCCTTGTACTGATATGGATTAAAGCTTGCCTTTAAAACATCTCTTGGAAAACTCGGACAGCATATATAGTGAGCACCAGCTTCAAGAGCAATAGAAGCTTTATTAACGTTGTCACAGCGATCACAGATAATCTTTATCCACGGAGCTTTCTTCAAAAGAGTGGTAGCCAGAATAAACTGCTCTTCAATATCCTTGGTCATATCAACCACACAATAGGATATTGCTCTTAATGATTTAAACCAGCTGGTATAAATAATAGTGTACACATCAACAGCAATTGACATGTTCTCGCGTTTTAAAACACTTATCTGATGCTGGAAAGATGCAGAACTGTCCTGACGCTCCTGCAGATGCAGAATGAATCTGTTGGCAGGAAGTGGCTTTGCATATTTAGTGATATCAGGAGTCAAAGGAAGAGCAGTCATGTTTACAGAATCCTGATGCGCAAACTGATCTGCATGTCTTCTGATATAGAAACCGATAATAATATGTTTAACGTGCTTTTTTTCAATCATATCAGGGCGAAAGCTTCCCTCACCTGCAGTATATCTGAAGGTGTAAGCAAGCAAATTACCGGTTCTGTCATATATAGGTGTTCTTGTTAAGATATGACATCTATCTTTGGAACGAACAAACTTTGGAGCTACAGGAGCCGCCTGAGATTGGGGCGAAGCCATTGAAGCACCAGATGACGGAGGTGTATTTGCTGTTAAACTGTTTGGGTTTTGAAAATCCATTATTATGCTTTCTCGGATATTTCACTCTGTAATTAGATCAATAAATTTTTAATTCGCTATTCTAACACACAAGTTATCATATACAATTAGAACATTATCAAAATTGACTGATATATATCTTATTAACTGTTAATATAATAAATAAATAGAGTAAAAGCATATATAAATGTGACTGGTATCACATAAATAATTCTGTTTATTCGATCCTTAAGTTATTTATATGTTTCTTTTAAGACAATATTTTCTTCTATTTTTAACTGCAGCTATCTGGGGGTCTGGATTTGTAGCTCAGAAAACAGGTATTGAGCATGTTTCACCATATACATTTACCTTTATGAGAACCCTGATTGGAGGATTATGTCTGTTACCACTTTTAGCAGTGCTAAATGTCATAAACAGCAAAAAACAGGTAAAGAAAACAGACCGAAAAATGTTTATTTATGGCTCAATGCTTTGCGGTTTCTTTCTAATTCTCTCAGAATCACTGCAGCAATATGGCCTTTTATTTACAGATGTAAACAAAGCAAGCTTCATTACTGCTCTTTATATGGTTTTTGTACCGATAATAGGCCTGTTTGCAGGACACAGACTGACATTAAAACTGACGTTGGCCGTAGCGCTTTCATGTCTTGGTCTATATCTTTTCTGCATGAAAGGTGAGTTTTCACTTGCCTATGGTGACACACTGGTGCTTTTGTGCGCATTAGGATTTGCTTTTCACATTCTGGTTATTTCATTTTTCATAAACAAAGTAGATGGTGTGATGCTCTCCTGTGGTCAGTTTTTTGTTGCATCATTTTTAGGTTTCATCATGATGGCGTTAACCGGAATGCCCAAAACTGAAGAACTGATGATGGCTGCACCTGCTATACTTTATGCTGGTATCATGTCAAACGGTATTGCCTATACACTGCAGATTGTAGGACAAAAAGGAGTTAATCCAACCATAGCCTCTCTCATTCTTTCTCTTGAATCTGTAAACGGCGCAATTTTCGGTGTAATCATGCTTAATGAATCTATGAGTGCAAAGGAAATTACAGGTGCAGTGCTTATGTTTTCTGCCATAGTATTAACACAGATTCGTTTAAGAAAAAGACTGTTTAAAAAAACATCTGTGGCATTAAACTGATTTTAATTTAATCTGAGTGCTATAAAGGTCAAAAATACAGATTAGCCTTCATATAACCTTATAATTTATTAACAAACAATGGCATTTTTGATAAAATGTATGCCATTGTTTTTTTTTAAATTCACGTTTTCTGAGGGTAATTATGACCAAAGCTAAAACCCTGCTTGTAACAAATGCACTTCCATATTCTAATGGTCCTATTCACTTAGGCCATATGCTTGAACATATCCAGTCAGATATTTTTGTTCGTTTTAATCGTGCTATTGGCAATACTGTTTATTATGTATGCGGTGATGACTGTCACGGTACCCCTGTAATGATTAAGGCAGGTCAGCTTGGCATTACCCCTGAGCAGATGATTGAAATTACCTCAAAAGATCATGATGAGGATTTAAAGGGCTTTTTAGTTTCATATGACAACTACTATAAGACCCATTCTCCAGAAAATGAGGAAATCTCATCTTATATGTACAATAAAGCCAAGGAAAATGGCTATATTGTTACCAACAAGATTTCTCAGCTTTTCGATCCTGAGAAAAATATGTTCCTTCCAGACAGATTTGTTAAAGGAACATGCCCTAAGTGCGGTGCAAAAGATCAGTATGGTGACAATTGCGAAGTCTGCGGTGCAACCTATGATCCAACTGAGCTTAAGGATGCATACTCTACTGTATCAGGTGCCAAGCCAGTATTAAAAGAATCTGTTCACTACTTCTTTGATCTGCCAAAAGCAAACGACTTCCTGCATGATTACATCAGAAATTCAGGTGTAATTCAGACTGAGATGGCAAACAAACTTGAAGAGTGGTTCACTCAGGGCTTAAAGCCTTGGGATATTTCTCGTGACAGCCCATACTTTGGTTTTAAAATCCCTGGCACTGAAGACAAATACTTCTACGTGTGGATGGATGCTCCTATCGGTTATTTTGCGTCATTAAAGAACCTGTGTGCCAAAAACAATATCTGCTATGAGGATTTTGTAAAACAGGATTCAGATATCGAAATGGTGCACTTTATCGGTAAAGACATTCTCTATTTCCATTCTCTGTTCTGGCCTGCAACCTTGAAGGCTGCTGAAATGAGACTTCCAAGTCATATTTACGTACATGGCTATGTGACTGTAAATGGCGCAAAGATGTCTAAATCAAAAGGCACCTTCATTAAGGCAAAGACCTTCTTAAAGTATTTCAAACCAGAAACACTTCGCTATTACTTTGCTTCAAAGATGAACTCAAGCTGTGTTGATGTTGATCTTTCATTAGATGACTTTATGGCAAAGGTAAACTCTGATATCGTTGGCAAGGTGGTTAACCTGGCTTCACGCACTGCAGGCTTTATTACAAAGCGCTTTGACGGCAGGTTATCTGATGCTCCTTTCAATCAGGAAATCATTGATCGCATTGCTGCTGTAAAAGATGACGTAATCAGGGGTTATGAGAGCCGCAACTATGCTGATGCAATCCGTACCATCATGGCTCTTGCTGATGAAGCAAACCGCTACATCGATGCAATGGCTCCATGGGTAATTGCAAAACTAGAAGGTGAAGATGACAAACTTCAGAGAGTATGCTCTGATGGTATCAATCTCTTTAGAGCACTTATCACCTACCTCAAGCCTGTATTACCAGAAGTTGCAGCAAACGCTGAAGAATTCCTCAATTCAAAGCTTGATTTTTCAACTGTTGCAAATCCTTTAGTAAGCCATACCATTAACAAGTTCAAGCCATTATTCAGCAGAATAGAAAAGGCTCAGATTGATGCTATGATTGAAACTTCTAAAGAAGATCTTAAAGAAGCTAATGCACAGGCTCCAAAGAAGGAAGCCAAAAATGAAGCTAAGTCTTCTGAAGATAGAATTGAACCGTTAGCACCTGAAATTACCATCGATGATTTTGCAAAAGTAGATTTACGTGTTGGCACCATCATCGAAGCAGAAGAAGTTGCTGAAGCAAGAAAGCTCTTAAAGCTTAAGGTTGATATCGGCTTTGAAACCCGTCAGGTATTTGCAGGTATCAAACAGGCTTATCCTGATGCAAAATCACTTATTGGCAGACAGGTTGTGCTGGTTGCAAACTTAAAGCCACGTCAGATGAAGTTTGGTTTATCTGAAGGTATGGTGACTGCAGCAGGACCTGGTGCTACAGAAGTATTCCTGTTAGGTGTTGATTCTGGTGCTGTAAACGGCGACAGAATTCACTAAAATTATTAGTTAACTCAGAGCCACTGTTTAAAGACAGTGGCTTTTTTTACGATAAAAACTATGTTAAATGCAGTGTCTGTAAAAAAGGAAAGCAGAACTCTGTTTATCCTTTTCGTTCCTTTGTTTTTAGGTCTTTTGTCTAACTGTGCGATGTCTGCAGTGGATACCCTGATGTCTGGTATGGCAGGAACAATTGAGTTGTCAGGTGTTGCTCTTGGAACAACGTTCACATTTCCCTGCTACCTGTTCTTGCAGTGTACTGCTGCAGCTATTACTCCAACAGTATCTCACCTGCTTGCATTAAATAAACTGCGCCGTATCCATATCTCTACATTTAATGCAACTGTTACCAGTGTTACCATAGCTGTTATAACATCAATTTTACTCTTAAGTATGAAGTATGTAATTGACTTTATACCATCAGACAAAGAGATGGTTAGCATTGCCTCAGACTACATTCTTTTCATTGCCTTAGGACTGCCTTCAGTAAGCTTTTTCTACTCAAGGTTATCCTTTATTCAGGGGCTTGGCATATCCAAACTGACTCTGTATTTTGGTATTTTAGAGCTTTGTCTTAACATACCTTTAAACTATATCTTTATTTTTGGAAAACTGGGAGTGCCTGCTTTTGGCGGTGCCGGTTGCGGTCTTACCACAAGTCTCATCTACACTATCTGTGCCGTTGTTATTATCTTTTATGAACGCCACTCAACCCTTCTTGATAAATACAGAACAACAAAGAAAACAGCAATACTCTTCTTAAAAGATATTAAATCATTTTTAAAACTTGGCATTCCAATTGGTATTTCAAGAACTGTAGAAGTAACAGGTTTTACAATGGCAGCTCTGATCTTAAGTCCATTCGGTCCTGTAGTTATGGCAGCGCATACTATTACTCTTTCAATCTCCGGACTTATCTTCATGATTCCATTAAGTCTTGGTATCTCAGGAACTATCAGAGTTGCTTATGCCATGGGTACTAAAAACTGGGATCATGCACGTCTGATTTTAAAGATCATTCTTTCAATCAATTTGCTGCTATACTTTATCTACTTTTCTCTGGTATTTTTATTAAGAGAAAATCTTGCAGGTCTTTATATTTCTGATCCTGAAGTTATAGCTTTAGCATCAGGTCTTCTTATTCTCAACTGCATTTATATGCTTCCAGATTCAGTTCAAAGTGTTTTAAGCTGCGTTCTGATGGGCTTTAAAGATTCTAAAGTAATTTTTTATGTAACTGTAAGTGCCTACTGGCTAATTGGTCTTCCTCTAGGCAGTGCACTTGCGTGGGGATTATTTACTGATAAGCTTCACGCCTACGGGATCTGGACTGGCTTTATTTTTGCCCTGTCAGTTGCTGCTGTGCTTTTTGCTTCCAGAACATTCTATCTTTTTAAGACCAGAACCTATCCAAAACTTCTTCTTGAAAGTTATCACAACAAAAAAGAATAAGGTTCTGAAAACAAAAAACCATCACCTGCAAGTTCAGATGATGGTTTATATTCATTCTAACCTAATGATTAGATAGCTTCTTCGTTTTCTTCACCGGTACGGATTCGAACAACTCTTTCTACGTTTGATACGAAGATCTTGCCGTCACCAATCTTACCAGTCTGAGCAGCATTTACGATTGCTTTGATTGACTTGTCTGCATCCTCGTCTGCAACTACGATTTCGAGTTTGCATTTTGGTAAAAAGTCAACCACATACTCAGCACCACGATATAACTCAGTGTGACCCTTCTGTCTGCCGAAGCCCTTAACATCTGACACAGTCATACCAGAGATCCCAATAGTAGCCAGTGCTTCGCGAACGTCGTCTAACTTGAATGGTTTGATAATTGCTACAATACGTTTCATTCTTATGTACTCCTAATTAAATGTTGTAACCACGCTCGCCGTGAGATGCAAGGTCAAGACCTTCAGATTCTTCATCAGCTGTTACACGGGTACCAACTAAGAGACCGGCAACCTTGAATGCGATTACAGAAACAACCAGTGACCATACCATTGATACTACTAATGACATTGCCTGACCGTAAACCTGACCTGCAATTGAGTCCCAGCCCTCTTTGAAGCCCATACCGCCTAAAGATGGTGAGCAGAATACACCTGTTAAGATACCGCCTAAGATAGCACCAATACCGTGTACACCGAATACGTCAAGAGAATCGTCGATCTTGGTTAAACGCTTGAAGCCGTGAACACCCCATAAGCAAGCTAAACCAGATGCAACACCGATAACTATTGCACCAACTGGACCTACGTAAGCACATGCTGGAGTGATAGCAACCAGACCTGCAACAATACCAGATGCAGCACCTAAAGTTGATGGTTTCTTGAACATAATCCATTCAGCACCACACCATGCAATTGCTGCAGATGCTGGGCAAATAACGGTGTTAATGAATGCTAATGCTGAAATACCATCTGCCAGTAACTCAGAGCCTGCGTTGAAACCTAACCAGCCAATCCATAACAGACATGCACCAATGTATGAGAAACTTAAGTTATGAGGAGCCATTGCAACACGACCAAGATCATGACGGCGACCAACAATGAATGCACCTACAAGACCGCAAACCGCTGCATTTACGTGAACAACGGTACCACCTGCAAAGTCATATGAATGGAAGGTAGAATCAATGAAGCCACCACCCCATACCATGTGACATAAAGGAGCGTATGAAAGCAGGATCCAGATTGACATTGCAATCAGAAGACCTGAAAACTTAACACGACCCACAGTAGCACCAACTACAAGGCATGAAGAAATTGCACAGAATGCACCCTGGAAGATTACCCAGGTATATTCTGAAATAGAACCAGATAAGGAATCTGGGGTAATACCAGCCAGGAAGCAGGTATCAAAACCACCGAAGAAATCACCTAAGGCTCCCTCAACAGGACCGAAGCTGATTGAGTAACCTACAATTACCCATAACATAATGGCAATGCAGAACACTGCTACAGTCTGAATGATTGTGGAAAGCACGTTCTTAGCACGAGCTAAACCACCATAGAAAAGACCAATGCCAGGAATTGACATAAGTAATACCAGCATTGCAGACATCAGAATAAATCCGTTATCTGCCCTGTCAAGAACAGCTTCTTCAGCAAATGCTGCAGGAGCTAAAGTAAGAGCACTTGCCAGTGCTGCACCTTTTAAAACTCTCATATAAATCTCCTTAACTCAAGTTTTAACTAACCTGTACTTAAGATACAAAATGAGTGTTTTTGTATCAATATGGTGGTAAAAAAGTGATCAGTAATAAGAGTAAAATATTGATTTGCACAAATATAGAGCATATAAATCACAATATTTGAGCA
>Ga0256405_10008574_pt1 | contig 14553 bp, 11 predicted proteins | sample RumenRJG_02DNA_FD_189096 | JGI IMG/M metagenome (GOLD analysis project Ga0256405, IMG submission 189096) | Bovine rumen microbial communities from Lethbridge, Alberta, Canada - RJG_02 | ecosystem: Host-associated > Mammals > Digestive system > Stomach > Rumen | place: Canada: Alberta...
TCCTATTGTGTGAGTTTGCTGCTGGCAGGCTGCAAATTCATTATACACAATAGGAGTTTTTTTGTCAGCCTCATCGGTTAACCTCTTTTGAACTCCCGCGACTATCGCGGGGTTTTCGAACTACAAAAAAAGGACGAGATTGCATAAATCTCGCCTTTTTATTGACGACAGCTTTTTCGTCGTCGAATGATGGCTTACCCTTCCATTTTAGCTAACACTTTTCGTGTTTGCATTTTCCCAAAATAAATGAGAGAACCATTTCTTGTTAAATATATTATACCATTTTATGGTATAAAAGGCAATAGATATTTGCTGTTTTGATTGATTTTCAAACTGATTGCTTATACTTTTCCAACAGCGGCAATAAACATTTTAATATCCATCTTCTTGTGGTGTCATAGTTGGAATCGTAAAAGACTGCGCCAACTATAGCTTCTACATAGGGATCGTGTTCTTTGCAAACCACTTTCTCATGGTCAGGGATTTGAGGATCTTTATAGAAATGCAACTCGTTATAGGAATAATCTATCAAGCCTTCGGAGAGCATCATTCTGTGCATTGCAGAATTGTTTTCGAGATCACTTTTCTTTACAGTTATCTCTCCTTTCGTCCTTATTCCATCTCTGTACAGTTTGTCGGCTATTACGGATTTGAGAATTGTATCTCCCACAGTTGCCAACCCCTCGTTTGAATATTCCGAGCCATTCTTTCCTCTTCCTATAACTTCGATTTTTATTGAACCCATTGCCTTTGCAAGCCACGAAATGTCATTGAAGTGATAATGAAGTTTCAACTCCAATTCTCTCATTTCTCTTTCAATTCTTTTCTTTTCCATAGCCTTTTAGATATGATCTCCATTGAAAATGACTTTGCTACTAACATTAACTTCAACCGTTTTTGTTTGTTGAACAAACCAATCTCTCACAGAAGCATACCGTTCCGTTAGTTCCACTATTCGTTGATTAGCAGATCCCAAGAGTTTCCGTTGCTTCTCCGGTTGAGTTTCATCGAAACAACCGTCCAAAACCATATCGCAGTTGCCCAAGACCTCTTTTACGTCTTCATACTGCTTTCCGGTAAAGGAGATTACTCCAAGTCCAAGTTCGTGGATTTTGTCCGTCAATACAGAAAGGTTTTGTTGCAGGGTTGGCTCGCCTCCCGAATAAGTAACACCTTCTATCCCGAACTTTTCTTTCGCTTCTCTTATGATTGTAATAAGTTCTTCAAGAGATAAAATGTTCTTTGCCACAAGCGGTTGGTAGTCAGGATTGCAACATCCTTTACAATGAATATTGCAACCCTGAAACCATATTGTCAGTCGCTTGTACGGACCTTCTGTTTCCGTACAATTATTGATGCTCGCAACATTAAACTTAATCATTCTCAAAGCTGAACTCCAGCCCGTCTTTCGTTGTCTTCACAAGTATTTTAGCACCCTTGAACGAAGACAGATCTTGCTTGTTCTCGAACATAAACATAGCGAGTTCGTCCAAGAGTTTGTCATTGATGGCGTTCAAAATATCACGACCACCTTTGCTACTGTCTGCGCCACCAAGTATGTAGTTTATGAACTTCAACTCATCTTCAAATTCAAGGTCAATACGGTATTTTTCCGCAATGGCTCTTTGAACAGGGCGAAGTTTGGATTTCGCAATCTTGATACTGAACTCTTTATCTTTGATAAAGTTGAACGGCACGATGTTGCTGTACCCAATACGTCCGAGGATTTCGGGACGTTTGATCTCGTTATCAAAATAGTTCTTGACGATCTTGATAAACTCTTGTGCGACGTCTTCGTTCGTTCCGCTCGAAGCGACTTCCGATGCGCCGAGGTTGGACGTAAAGATAATAACGCTTTCGCTGAAATAGACCGTTTCGCCTTTGCTATCGGTCAATCTGCCGTCTTCCAAAATCTGTAAGAATATGTCAAGGATTCTTGGATTAGGTTTAGCCGCTTTTTCAATTTCATCAAACAAAATAATGCTAAACGGTTTTTCTCTGACGGCGTTGGTCAGTTGACCACCCTCTTCGTATCCGACATATCCCGGAGGCGCACCGATGAGTTTCTGATCGCTGTTCTCTTGGGCATACTCCGACATATCAAAACGAATACACGCCTGTTCGTCGCCGAATAAGAACTTCGCAAGTGCTTTTGAGAGTTCCGTTTTACCTACACCCGTAGGTCCTACAAAGAACAACACCCCTTTGGGCGCAGAACGACTCGAAGATTTATGTATGCCGGTAAGTCCCATATAGGCTTTTACAACAACTTTTTCGATTTTCTCAATCGCTTCTTCTTGTCCTACAACTCTCTCCGCTAATATCTTCTTGATGTTCTTGACTGATTTATAGTCGAGTTTTTCCCACGGATTGTCTTTCTCGCCATACTTGAACAACAGATAGAGTTGCTCGAACGGCATCTTCCCTTCTTTTCTTGAAAGTCGTGCCATTTGTACGATCTCACGATTGGTGAAGTCGTCAAGCATATCGACGTATTCATTTTTCTTGTCGCAAGTCAACAAGGTTTCTCCCGGTTTGAGTTTGACCTCAAAACCGCTCTCAACCTTTTCAAGCATCATTTCTCTTTCTTCTCTATCGGGCTTTGAAAGAGTTAGGCAAGACACCTCGGGATTGCCTTGATAGAACGAGATCGGGAACATAGCGACTTTGCTCGTAACAAGAATAATTGTGCTTTCATTGACTTCCGAATTGAGGTATTCGACCTTTTTGTCTTTGATTGCCTTGCCAAGCATCGTCAAAAGTTGTCTTTCATCAGGCGGGAGTTGTCCACCTGCCGTGAAGAGATAATCTGCCCAATTCAACACGAAAGCAATCTTCCTGTTCGGCTTCTTCAAATTCTTGAAAATGATATTGAAGATCTCCGCAGGCTCTTTGAACAGTCCGCTACCCGTTTTCTCTTCTTGTTGGGGTGTGCTTTCTTCTTCATCGTCGTCAAACGAATAGGCATCTCCTTCAACCTCAACCTTGTCGATGACGTCAAGCCTTGAAACATCACCGTCAACGCCTTCGATTCTGTCCCAATAGAGGACATCATCGTAGTTCATTCCTTTTAACATATCCATAAGATACGTCTTCAAATCTACGATTTGTTTCTTTTCATTGAGATAAACGTCGCCGACGTTCCCATCAAGAATAATACATTTCTTGATTCCGATTTCTCTTCTCAATCTGTTAAAAGTAGTTTGTAATGCCATAATACTCACCTCTTGTTTTTATTCGTGTTGAATGTTTGATATTTCATCGTGGAGATCTTATCCGGATTACTCCATATCTCTTGTTGTGCTTTTACATGAACGCCGTAAACTTCTTCCAAGTCTTTCATAAACGGTTCTATATCTTTTTGGCAAGCTTGACCTTGATAACCGTGGAAATCATATATAAACTTACCATCCAAGAACACTCTAAACTCCGCTTTTTCTCCGCTTGCCTTTAACGCAACTAATACGACTTCATTCGTATCTCTTTGGATGCGGATATTCTTTTTATCTACGATAAAACCTCTTGCTTCAATGGCTTGCATAATAATCCGCAATGACTTCTTCCTGATTTTTTCTCCGACGATTTCTGTCGTAGCTGCTTCACGGATCGTAGCGACTTGTTCTTGTGCCGTTCCCTTACCTTCTGCCATAACCTTTTCTATTGTATCGGCATCAAGTCTTGCCGCTTCAAGTTCAGCTCTTATTCTTGCTTTCTCTTCTTCAAGCCGAGTTTCAAATGTGCCGTTCATCAGGTGCCTACCTGCGGCAATCAAAGATTCTCCCGATAATGATGTGTCTTTCAAATATGCGATATAAACAAACTGACGCAACACTTCATCTTCAATTCCATTAAGAAGAGATTGCACTTCGGCGCTGACGGTTACTATGCCACCGCTCTCCATCATTCTACGATGACTATCTGCCAATTTCTCTCCGAGTATCTCGGTTAGCAATTCTCTAAATTGAATGAGCCGTCCCGAAGAGAGAGCATTTGCTTGTGCTTGCAGTTCTTGTGCAGACTTTATTGCATCTTCCCGATGGGCATAGCGTTGATCGTGGTTGTTCATATTCACCACGCCCATCTTTGCCTCTTCTTCTGCTTTCTGCCTGACAAGTTTTATCTTCTTTTCAAGAGATTGCCGCTCTGCTCTGATACTTTCAGCAAGTTTTTTGGATTCTTCCGTCAACAATTTGCTTGACGCATCTTCGGCTTGTCGCAACAGTTCGTCAAGTTCTTTTAGCCTTGCTTCCGCTATTTCACAAACGCTTCCGCATTGTATGGCTATTTGTTCATAGTCAACCTGCACCTGTTGGCTCATTTGCTACCTCCTTTTAATGAAAATACTATATCTCTCCATTCTTCAATGGTGGGTTTATCAAACGGTATCTGACGTCTTTCGGGATGTTGGAATCCATTACGACACATACGCATTTTATGTAATGCACTTGCCTGTTTCGAGTCGATATAACCTACTTGTTCCGCTTCATCAATAAGTTCGTTTGCTTGCGCCAAATTATCGGCTTCGAGCAATTCTCGGAGGTCATATTGCATTTTGACCACCAAATCACAAATGGCTTCTTTATATTTTCCGCGAGCGATATACTCATCTATATATTTTACAGTGATTTTGTCCGGATGTGAAGATGCTGTCCGTTCAAGGGATAAAATCTCGTGAATAGGCTCATAGATTCCAAAATACAGTTTCATCATTCCATAAGCGCTTTCCGCATACGGTTTGTATTTCTCTATGGATTTGTATGACGTTTGCAAAGTAGTGTACGCATTGAAGAACGTATCCGTATTATAATCATCTTTCAAAGTATAATCGGCATAATTCTCTATTCCGAGCATATCATTGAGTTTCCATAGATTAACCCTTACTGTTTCAAAACGAGCGGCAAGTTCCGTACTCGGATCAATTCTTTCGTTATCTAAGACTAATCCCATATACAACTCGACTACGTTGACAACGCCAAGTATTTCGTTTGTATCAAATCCTGCCGTTTGAAGTGCTTGATATACAAGGGATTTATCTTCGGTTTCTTTCGTGGTCGAAGCAAACATATTGACATAATCTATGTCATTTATCTTTAATGCTTCTTTCAACGGAGATAATACGGTATTTTTGTAAATCATATTATCTAATTTGATTTGCGCCATACTCTCGGAATATAGCTCTTTACCGTACCGCTCGAAATATTCTTGCCATTCCTCAGTCTTTCCGAACACAGCGTTCATCTTCAAAATCAAATCAATCTGCTCATCCACAGAAGACAATTTGCTTAACGACTGTTTCAAATAGATCTCAAATATCGTTTTGTCTTTTAATGCTTGTACAAGATAAAGAATAACCTTTCCTACGTCTGGATCAAAGGCTTTATCCTTATACCAATCAAAGAGCAAGCCACCGATACGGGCAAATTGTTCATTGCTTGCTTGATTCTCGACAAGCATTTGCATCTCAAAAGTGTCTGAAAAGCGTTGGCAGGGCATTTCAACATTTAGCGGACAATAATACTTGCACCCCGATACATCCAACAGAGCAAACTCGGCATTATCGTCTAAAAATGAAAGGATTGCATCCGAACAAGCATTTTCAGGTTTTATTACGTTATCGTTTCTGTCCAACCCGAAAGTGTTTTTGTTTAGGAAAATCTTACAAGGTCTTGCCGCTTGCTTACTCATATCGCTTGGCAGATAGACGTTTGCCAAGTTGCTTAACTCCCTAATCTTGATTTTAGGAACAGCAACTATTTCTTTTTGAGCATTGACGAACTTGTATTTTTCCTTTGCAAGCAAGCATTCCGTCATTATTCCGGCTGAATAATATTTATAGAAGAATGCAGTTTCATCTGTCGTTTCAAACGCAAACTCTACGCCGGATGGGCGTACTATAATAGACGTCCCTTCTTCTTTCCTTACTTGCATTTTCTGTGGTTCTTCCGTTTCAAAGGAAACCACCCTTTCTTCTGCCTTCAATCCTATTTTCGTTGCATTTGCATTGATATAGTCTTCCATTCCGCTAATATCAATCGGTATTCTATCAAGAAACTCTATACCCAAGAACGAAGATGCAAAATCGGTATATGGTAATGCACTTACCACATCAAACTTGCGTGTAACCGGACTATAAAAGATGTCTTTGGATTTTACTTTTTCCATCCCTGTCGGAATGGCACCCTCCATAAACATTTTACGTCCCTTTTGCGTCAACGAAATATCTGCCATCCTGATGACTTCAAAGTATCTTCCCCTGAAATCATCGGAGCCAAATCGTGATGAAATAATGTCTGTCGATATAAGATTGGATATTTCCTGTCCAAATATATAATGCAATTCTTTGGGAATGCCAAACTTTAACAGTACATCGACAATCGTATCGTTCCCACTTGCATTTTTTAGCAACAAGTCAAGAATGATATATGCTATACCCGATGCCTTTCTGACCTCGTTATACTTTACGTTCGTTCTATATATATAGAGCGGAAACGGAACGGCTGTTTTGAATTGTTTTAACACTTTTTCTTCCATAATCAGCCTCCTATAATATCGCTTGCTACAAGCACCCTTCCACGAGCATAGATGGTTTCAATGATTTTCTCATAAACGTGGAAGTTGTTTTGGTCAAGTGCGTGATTGCCCGACAAATCCGGCAAGTCAATAATTCCCGCTTCACTTAAAAACTTTCGTGAGCCTACGACTATCAACATTTTTCTCGCACGAGATAACGCTACATTGATACGCTCAAACTTCTTAATGAAATCCGCATCATATCTATTGCCGGACGGATTTCTGACCATTGAAAGTATGATAATATCCCTTTCGTCACCCTGAAAATCGTCAACCGTACTTATAATCAAGCGTTCATCAGGTTTCCCCGAAAAACCGGTGAATTGTTGATACTTGCGTTTCTTTTTAATCAAGCCTGCTTGATCGCCGTATGTACAGATTACGCCGACACTCGGCCGCTCATCTGTTTTGTTATCTTTGCTGACCTTAATTTTTCCTTGTTTGACAAGTTCAACCGACGCGCTATCAAGTTCACGCAGTAAACGCATAGCGACTTCTGCTTCTTGTTCATTGATTTTTGAAGTACTACCCTCGTATGCACTCGATTCCTTTTGATCGCAGTCGATGAAATAAACGTGGTACTTCGGATCAATAATCGTTGAGCCGTTTATTCTGACGGTCAACCCATGCTCCTTTTCATCGTCTTGTTGCTTTTTGCCTATTGTCAAACCTCTTCCTCTTCCACCATAGAAGTGATTGAAGACTTCCATAATATGGCTGTGGCAACGATACTGTTTTGTAAGCATTACTCTAAAATCGTCAGGAACTTTCTCATATAACGTCTTGAAGAAGCACTCTTCATATAACGCCGTAAACTCGTCGTTCTTATCCTTTGTGATAATCTCTTCATCAAGTCCCTCGAAGTCATCACCTCTTAAATGACGAAGGTCGTACATCGGCGGTAATTGTCTATGATCGCCAACCAATATGATAGTTTTTCCGTAGAGAATTGGTATCAACAAATCAAGGAACGATGACTTGGATACTTCATCAACGATAACAACGTCTATTCCTTGCTTTTTAATATCCACTGACTCAATCCCATATTTGCCGAGTTCCTGTAATTGTGCCGGAGTAAAACGATCACGACTTGTACAAGTAATCCCGAAGACGTTTACGCAGTTATAGAGTTCCCTTGTATAAGCCTGTCTATCTTCTTCAAGTATATCCTCTTGCGAAAGATAGCGGACAATCTCACGATACATCGGTATCTTGGCGGCATTTTCCGCTTTTGTTCTCTTGTAGTCGTACTCTATCTTGTTCCATTCTTCATCTATGATTTGAAAAGCGGTTTCGAGATTTTCCGAGTCGTACTCTTTGATGATACTGAAATCACGGAAGAATCTTGTAATCTTCTGTTTTAACAAAGAACTCAACTCTCCATATTCGGCTATTCCCTCATTATTGCCAAGCTCTTCATACCTATTCTTGTTTTGAGAGATAGCTAATTGAATATCCGCAATTTGTTCGGCAATCTCCGTTTCATTCCGTATATAACCTTCGACATCACGTTCTATCGTCGCCATAATATCACTTATCAATGATTGCAGTTTGATTTTGAACGCTGTCAACTGTTCAGGTAAAACCCTTAATAAATCCTTGTCATTGACGATGGACGGGAACATAGCAAAGATTTGACTTTCGGAGAAGTCAAACTCCGTTGCCGTTTGTGCTTGTTTGAGTTGTTTGCTAACTGCAATCAACTCTGCCTGATACTTCTTGTAATCAGCATAATTCTCGGTGCCTTCTTCCGGCGCGTCAAAAGTTTCAGGATCAAGTAATCCTTGCAGGATATTTCTCAATTCTGCCTGTTTTGATTTCAAGTTAGTTACAACATCGTCGTTCAAAATATGCGATAACTCTTCTCTTATAGCCGTTACATCTATCCTTGCAATTTCGCCGACTTTTTCCACGGACAAACCGACGAAACAGCTAAATGACATCATAAGAGCATACGCCTTCTCCTTGAAGGAAGTAATATACTGTTCCCTTGCCTCCTCGGTGGAAAACCGATAACTTTCGACATATCGTTGTGTACGTCTATATTGTTCTATTAAGTCTTTTACTTCCGTTTGCTCATTGCGTTTGGTTTCAAGCTGTCTGTTCAGTTGATTTACGACTGTAATAAGTCTTTCTCTTTCAGCCTCGGCTCTTGCATTTTCTTTTTTCAAACGCAAAAGTTTATCATACTCTGCGCGAAGTTTTCTCATTTCTTCGTCGAATATGACTTTCGTTTCTTCAAAATGTTCAAAACGATTTACCTGTTTTTCAAGGTTTCCGCTAATATTGGCATAAAAGTTGTCCATGAGCCTTTCGGGACTATAATTTGTTTCCTTTGCATTTTGCGAAGGTATTAAACGCAAAGGACGTATCTCGGGAATCTTGGGCAATCTCTCAAACACATTGTCGATTGCTTTGTGTGTTTCGGACGAAATCAACACCTTTTTCCCTTGTTTTGCAAGTTGCGCCGTTATTTCGGCGATCACTTGCGTCTTTCCCGTTCCGGGAGGACCTTGCAAAAGGAAAATACTCTCGCTTGCCAATGCACGTTTGACCGCAAGGCGTTGACCGTCATTTAGACTTTCCAAACACCAATCGGGATCTCTTTCCGACACACGAGAGATTTGTTTCAGTTCTGTTGGAGCAAACAAGTATGTGGGTAGATATGGGTTTTTAACATATCCTCCCATAATAGACGCCAATGCTTTCTCTTGCCTTTCGATCTTTGCTTTTTCGGCTCTGTTATCATATACGAGATATATCGGCTCTATTGCTTCAATGCTCTTTTTTATCTCATTGATTTTATCTGTAATATCGTTTGGTCTGAAATAGATTTGATAACGACGGATCGTTTCATTCTCTATTCTTTCAGCCTTTTCAGTAGCAAACTCTTCATCATGTTGAGTCTTTGCCGCCTTTTTCTCTTCCTTTATCTGATGTTCGTATTGCCTATCAAGTTGTTTTTTCTTCTCCGCCTTGACACGTTCGATTTGTGCTTGTTTCTCTATATCTAAACTCTTTCGTTTATTCTCCAACAAGCGCGCGTTCCTTGCAATATAGAAATCTCTCAAAACCACCTTTGCAAGCTCTTCTTCACATTTAGTCATATATTGAGCAAATGCAGTTTGTAGTTGCTCTTGTAGTTTTTCTATCCGTTCCGTTTTCTCTTTTTCGGATAACTTCTCTTTCTTTATTGCTTTTATCTTTGCTTCAATGCTATCCTCATATCTTTTATATTCGGAATCGAGATATGCAGTCGCCTTTTTCTTTGCGGCTTCATACTCTCTCCTCACCTCTTTATCAGAATTACGTTCTATGTCCGCTTGTATGGTTGCATTAATATCTGCTCTATACTCTTCGTGCTTTTTATCATATTCAGCCGTGATAATAGGCACTTGCACGTCCAAAAACTTCTGCAATTCACCTGCAATAATTGACGCATATTTTTTCTCGATCTCAGAGTATGCGGATTGAATAGCCTTTTCTGTCTTTCTTTCTAAATCAGTACAATCCGGCTCTACATCCACATAAGCAAACAAGTAGCGTTCACCAAGCAAATATTGATTAAAACGATAACCTTTCGGCAGATTACCATTCTCATCATATTTGGGAGCAAACTTCGATAAACCCATCGCATCTCTGGTATAACGTTGCAGATTGACTTCATATTTGGGCTTGCCTCTTCCATTCTTGCCAACGGTAAGCGACAAAACTTTTTTCCTATTCTGCTCTATACAAACACGGATCAACGGGAAACCTTCCGAGCCTTGTACATTGCGTGACAAAACGATTTGCTCGCCTTTTGCAAATTGTTCAATTCCATCAAGTAAGTATTCTGATAACCTTTCTGAATCACGTTTATATGCTTCTTTGGTCAACATAAAAGCGTCTAATACGTCGATGTCCTTGATAACTTCGCAACGTTCAGACAGCTTTCCCAAATAGTATTTTCTAAATTGCAAGTACGTTTGCCATTTACCAAACACTTGCATCGTTTCTCTTTGATTTGGGACAGGAAAAACGGTTTCGCACAAATCATATATAAAATCGTTCGTCAACACCTCATCATGAACTTCGTTCGTTCCATAATTAGGCACGACAAAAATATTCCCTGTATTTCTATTAACCTTTTCTACCTTGCTGAACGCACAAGCCGCTGTGCAGTTTACACGCTTTTCCCCGAATTTTGCTACGTTTGTATCAATCAGTTCAATCCCTTTTACCGTAACTGCGGTTACACTATCATAGGTCAGATCGCCGATGATTATAACATCATAATTGTTCGGCAAAACGGAATTGATATAATAGTCCCTTTCAGGTCTGATGACTATGTTATAAATACATTGTTTGCCACGTTTATTTGTCTGCATCCGACGATCAAATCCCGGCATTGAAATGTAATAGCTTTTAGATGCCATCGGGAATACCGCTCCGATAAATTGTTGTAAGTTATCGGCAGCGATGTTTCCTATTTTTCTCTTTATTATTTCATACTGCTCGGTCAAAGATGAGGTGTAAAAATCATCCCAATTCTTGCTTCCTTGCTCTAAATTGTCGATAAAGTTCAAGTACAGATAAGCCATATACTATCTCCATTCTATACATACCACGGCAATCCAAGCGGATTGGTGATGTCTTCAATCTTGTCTTTGACAAGTTGTATATAAAATGCTTCTGTATTCCACTCCGGATAATCGGTTGTTTCTCCGAATACCTTTTGACAGAACTCATCAAAGAACTTCGTTACGCCATCCAATAGTTCCATTATCAGTTCTTCTGTAAGATTTAGATACCGAATAGCAATATCACCGTTGATATATTTTGCATCGGGATTTATCAATAATTCAGGATACGTTTCCTGTACTTTCGCATAAACATCGGTATTGTTATGTTTCAGGAAGTTCCATAGTTTATATACTTTGTCATAATAAATATGGTTGTCGAACTTTGTGTAGTCCAATCCTGCGACACGACCACTTACATATCCTTTTAAGTATTCTCGGCTAAACTTTTCACCTGTATATCCTTTCTCTGTGATAATCCTAACCATCACGGCTTCTACTTCTGCGCCCAACAACAGAACGAATTGAGCATAAAACATATTGATAGCATACTTGTAATTGGATATACGCAACGCGGTCTTTATTGTTCTTGCCACTTCGCTCTCTTCCACGTCCATTACGCCATCAACAACATTACTCAAATACGCCGCATCACCTGCTTGTTGCGGTGTCTGCAATTTTTCAATCGCGGGTTTGATTTCCTGAAACCATAATCTACGAAGCCCATTCATTTGGTGACGAAAAGCTTCATAACAATATTTTCCTCCGATCTTCTTTGCCGGATGAAAATACGGTGTATTTCGGTTCACCGATTGAATGTCATTATATAAATCATTATCAATTAGTCTTGTTTTCCTTAACCGTTTAGGATCTACCTTTACAGATACGATTTGTTTATTCTCTTTTTCTATGAATACCCCATAATATTCCGGAACTGTATCCGAATAAATGTTTTCATATTCAGGGACTATTCTTTTTCTGTATTTCTTCATGTTCTCCTCATATACAAAAACGCATCGGTTATTACTGCCGATGCGTTCCCCATTCCTCAAATATAGACTCTTGAAAAACAGTAAACAACAAAGTACAGCCTCACCACTCCGTTATATTAACCATAGGCGAAGTCACTCAACGAGAGCGACATTGCTTTACTTCTAAAATGATTATATCATTTTTTTATAAAAAAGTCAATATCCATACCAAATAACCCACCTACCGTTTATTTCTTCTTTTGCGGTAAAGATTCCAAAAACTTTTTGAACTCTTCACCTTCGTTGATCTTCCACAACCGATTGACGGCATTTATCATCTCCGTCCCGGTCATTTTGTCTATATCACAAAACCTTTGAATTGTCTTCCATGTTCTGTGATAGCGTTGAACATCACGATAAACTTGAAGACGTATTTCATCATCTGTGTCCATTTTCTTGTTAAGATTTGCATATTCACGGACAGTCAAATCTCCATTCTCATAATGTAAACCTATGTACATACGAAGCATTTGTGCCTTCGCAGACTGTGCAATATCGTCAATCAAGTCAATTGCGGTTATAGGCTCTACTTTCAAACTCTCCCTTTCAAATGGCATCTTGTCTTCTTCTAACATCTCGATGGTTTTATTTAATGCTTCCTCCGTACTCTCTGCATCAATAAAATACCAATTAGACTCTGTTTCGCCACCTAACCAACTTGCCTTGTAGTGCATATCTTTCTCCTTATTATTCATTTGTTTTATCTGATAAGAAGCGCCGGAACAAAAGTTTTGTAATCTTCTTCCTTGTCCGAAGGAATACCAATTCTATCATATCTGTATTCATAATAATCTCTTACCAAGCGTGCTTTTGCTTCACATTTTAGTGATTGAATATGTATTTGCCGCAAAGTAGATACTTCTCCGGGCGTTATATAACATCCCCCAAAACACGGATCGAATAACGATTGTTTCTTTTGGAAATAGTCTTCTGAAAGGTTATACTCTTTGCCCGTATCCATAAACACGACCGTGGTATTATATAAGCCGATACATTTGCGATCCAAATCGCTATCAGTATCGTTTTTGATTCTCTCGATTTCTTTCAGTATTCTTTCCATTCTTGACCTCCCAATAAACAGTACAATTTATAATACGCGAATCAAGAAAGAAATACAATGTACTATCAGTTCAAAAAAAATAGAGGACATTGTCCCCTATGCGAAGAAAACGTCCTCTACCGTTGTGTTGAACAACCTTGCAAAGTTATATGCCCGTTCGAGCGTTGGGATTTTCTTACCGCTCATCCAATCATATATCACCCGTGGGGATGACAAACACAAGAATTCCGAAATCTGTTCGACCGTCATTTCTGACGAATCAATCAACTTCCATATCCTCACGCCGACTTGCCGTTTGTCCATTTTGATGTAGTTCCTCATAGCTTTTTGCCTCCTGTATTGAACAAACGCCAATTCAGGCAGAACTACATTTTTATTGTATCATTTTTTTGCTAAAAAGTCAATATTAGACCATTTCTTATACTTTCTTAATGATTGTTACTTCCACAAGATCATCGAGTCCACATTCCAAAACCTTGCAGATTTTCAAAAGCGCTTCAAGATGAATCGGAAGGTCTTTTTTCAGCTTGGACATCACCGTAGTCGTAACGCCGGCTTTCTCTCTTAATTGAGATCCGGAAATACCTTTATCAATAAGCATTTTCCATAATTTCTTATAACTTAACGTAACGCCTTCTACCATATCTCACCGCCTATTTGCCGAGTTTTGATTTCATTGCTTCGTATCCCTCAATAACAAGCTGTACTTTGGTTATATTATTCTCTTGGGGAAAGGCATTGATCTCCTCATATTTCTCTCTTGGCATCATCACCCGAAAGTTGCCATTCGTTTGTTTACGTTCTTCTTTTTTTCTTTCTTCGTAGTTTCTTCTTGAAATACTAGGATTATAAGGAAAAAGTCAAATTATCCCTTGCGTGGTTGAACAGTTTTAGATATTATTTTGGGAAAAACTATGAGAAAAAACGTAATGTCGTTAGTTCTAGTCCTACACTATCGGGAAAAAACGAAAATGACAGCTCTAAATTGTAATATTTTTGTCCAACATTCATTTTGCATAATTTCTCAATTCGATAGTGCTTTATGCAAGAATTTTTGCAAAAAAAAGGACGAGATTGCATAAATCTCGCCTTTTTATTGACGACAGCTTTTTCGTCGTCGAATGATGGCGCCTCTTGCAGGACTCGAACCTGCGACACTTCGGTTAACAGCCGAATGCTCTACCGATTGAGCTAAAAAGGCATGTATCCGGCGACGACATATCCTCCCAGGCCGTGACCAGCCAAGTACTTTCTGCGCGGTAGGGCTTAACGACTGTGTTCGGGATGAGAACAGGTGGATCCCCTACGCTATGGTCGCCGAGATTGGTTG
>Ga0256405_10008575_pt1 | contig 14553 bp, 8 predicted proteins | sample RumenRJG_02DNA_FD_189096 | JGI IMG/M metagenome (GOLD analysis project Ga0256405, IMG submission 189096) | Bovine rumen microbial communities from Lethbridge, Alberta, Canada - RJG_02 | ecosystem: Host-associated > Mammals > Digestive system > Stomach > Rumen | place: Canada: Alberta | collected...
CAGCGGCAATCAGGTTGTCCATGATGTTTTGCATCTTGCCCTGATGGCTCCAGCCAGTCTCGTCTTCACCCATTCCATGCTGCAGATAGAGCACCGGATAGCGTTTCTTTCCCTGTTCATATTCTGCCGGCGTGTAGACCATTGCCCGACGCCATTGGTGCGTAGAGTTGGCATAATACTGGAATGAGCGCACCTGACCCTTTGCCACGCCCTGCTGTGGACGGTAGTAGTCGCCCTCAGATCCTTCCGGCACTTCCAAGGCACTGGCCTGGCGGCAACATCCGAAATACGTGTCAGTAGCCGGATCTGTCACTTGCACGCCGTCGACCCATAGGAAATAATAGTGGAATCCCACCGGCAACGGATCACTGACGCCCGTCCATGTACCCGTCTCGTCACGTTGCATATCGTATTTCTTTCCGCAGATGTCAGCCACGACATGCTGGGCGGCAGGAGCGTGCAGACGGAAATAGGCACGTCGGCTGCTGTCGATCTTCGGGTACTCATTGCCGGGTTCTGCCGTCTCGCTCGTCACGGCATCAGCCGGAACTGCGACACTCTTGAAGACCGGATAACCAAGTAGTGACAACATCTTATAAGCATACCGCCGCCCAAGTTCTCTGTAGCCGGCAGCATCGAAGTGGAGATTGTCGGGACCGTTGGTGCAGCCCTCGGAAGAAATCACGTGTGCCGTGTGGATCGTCTCGGGCAGTTTGTCGATGATTGCATTCATTGCCACACAGCGTCCGTGGCCGTCCGCACGTACAACCTCACCGGCGAGCAAGGGCACGTCTTCTGATTTCAGATGCAAGTCAGCGATAAGTTGGTTATAGACCCACGCCACCTTCTCGGGCCAGCGCACATCTCCCGTGTTGCTCTCGCCCTGATGGAGTAGAATGCCTTTGATCACGCCGGCCTGCTGAGCCTTGCGTGCCAAGGTCACCAAACGGTTATAAGGATTGTTGCCGTAGCAGGCGAGCATACCCTTCATCCACTGAGGTGCTCGTGTCTTGACGTAGTTGTCGACCGAGTCACGCATAAACGTCTCGATATGACAACCACCGACAGCCACGGTGATCACACCCACGCGCACGTCCTTCGGCAACCGTGCCACCATCTCACGACCAAAATAATCCACCGGAGTAAGACCTGTATTCTCGCGGCAAAGTGGCGGCGTGGCAGTATACCACTCCCCCATCTTACGCCCCAACTTGTGGTCGTCGACGGCAGCCATCATCTGGAATCGCGGATCCACACCCGTGAGATCTTGCGGTTCTATCTTGGCGTTGCCCTCCATATTGCTTTGCCCGAAGCAGAGGAAGATATAGAAGTTAGGATCAGGAGCCGCTTCCATGCTCCCGGGCAAGAGCCACAGTGCCAACAGCAACAAGCCAAGATGGCGGAAATAAGGAATGATGTTCATGTGTATTATAGATTTAGTTTTTATTTTTGCAAAGGTAAGGTGAAATGTCCAAACAGACTTTATGATATGTATCATATAATTGTCGAAACTGTTTCATACATAAAAACTTAGTAAAAGATAGAATAGAATAGAAGAAAAACATTACCTTTGCAACCTATTGCAAACATTGAGAACCCATGCGAAAACTTCTACTTTCAACAATAGCCGCTTGTCTGTGGGCAATGCAGGGAGCGGCACAAGAAGGCAACGAAATCATTCTGCCACACGGAAAATGCGGCACCTCTATGATCATAGAGCAGGAGAGAGCCGCCAACCGCATTGCCAGCAGAGCTATAGGAAGCCAATATCCCAGCTATGTTCCCCACACAGGAAGCATTGCGATCCCCGTCATCCTTGTCAACTTCAAGGATGTGCATTTCAGTATCAACAAGCCGAGAGAAGCTTTTGAACAGTTTTTCAACGGAACGGAGCAAAAGAGTATGGGCAATGGCAACGCCAAGAACCATGGCTCCGTCGCCCAGTATTTCTCGGATATGAGTTCCGGCGCGTTCACTCCTACCTTTAAGATTTATGGTCCCGTGACGTTAGACCAGGACGAGACCTACTATGGAGGCAACACTCATGGAAACAATTCCGACGAGAATCCAAGAGGCTTAGTGAAGGACGCGATAGCCAAACTCCAGAGTAGCAGTGAGAAGATTGATGACGCGACCACATTCTGCGCAGACAGCAACAGCGTAGACTGTGTGTACATCATCTATGCAGGTGTAGGACAGAACTACAGCACATACCCCAACGCAGCCGACGACGTAACCACAGCTGTTTGGGCAAACACAGGAAGCATCAGCGGATCGCTTGCCAACAAAAGCCTGAGATGGTATAGCATGGCCGGTGAGCTTACGCCAGTATATCTGAATAGCAACGAAGAGCTTGATACAGAAAATGGCACAGTCCCATGTATAGCAGGCGTAGGCGTCACTTGCCATGAACTGAGTCATGCCTTAGGTTTACCCGACTTCTACCCTACATCCGCCTCTGCGCAAGTCGACAACCAAGAGATGGAATATTGGGATCTCATGGACGGAGGCGAATACGGTGCCAATGGCTTCTACCCTACCGCATACACAGCATGGGAGAAACAGCAGATGGGATGGCCCGTAGATATTCAGGAACTAAGCAGCGATCAACATTTAACCATCGCCAACTCCACAGAAGAAGGCGGTACGGCCTATAAGATTACCAACCCCGACAACAACAACGAATACTTTATACTGGAAAGCATTCAACGAAAAGGATGGAACAGTTACCAATACGGCAACGGCCTGCTCGTCTATCACGTCAACGAGCCAAACAATGGCATGGTCAACATCTTCGACACTTATAACAACATAAAAGGCTATCCCGGCATGGCGGTGGTGCCGGCAGATGGAGCCTGCCAGTCCTCGTACCTTGACGCAAACAAATACACCTATACCTCCAGTCTCAAAGGAGATCTGTTCCCAGGTACGGGAAATGTGACAAATATGAATGTTACGGAACTCAGCGACACCCATGTAAAGCCCAACTGGTGCTGGTACAACTCCGATAAAACCGAAAAGTTGCCTACCAACAAAGCCCTCCGCAACATTACTTACGACACCTCTACCGGCATCGTATCCTTTGACTATGTCCACGACACCACTACCGGCATCAAAGGCATTGAGCACAATGGAACAACAACAAAGCGCATCTATACACTCGACGGCCGCTATGTCGGCCAGGACTTCAACGCCCTGCCACATGGTATATATATAATAGGTGGTAAGAAGATCGTGAAATAATGACAACGGGAAGTCACCGCACAAGATTAGAAAAGACAGGGAACAAGACGGAAAAAGCCGCTGCACATCTTGTGCAGCGGCTTTTTTCGTATGTCTTTATATCATTACTTTCTCATCATCTTCTTGCCATTCACGATGACAAGGCCCTTATAACTCTCATTGACACGCTGTCCGCTGAGGTTATATGCCGGTTGCTGAGCCTTCTTGGCTTGCGTATTGATAGACTTGATAGCAGTTGTTGGTGAGGCAACCTTCACGATAGCAAAGGACGGACCATTCCAGTTAGCTCCCCATCCCTTCAAAGAAGAAGTAGCAAAATCACCATTGCCAATCAGGTTTTCCGTAGATCCTTCCTTGGTCAGCACAAGGTCATCGAAGTCGATAGTGCCTGCAAGCTTTCCAAAACAGAACTGCAGACGGTCGTGTGGGAACGTAGCAGGGAATGTCCAACTTATCGTTGTCCAGTCAGTGGTAACTTTTTTACTGTCTAAGTACTGCACATCATTGCTGCCCCCATACTCGTTTTTGTTTTTGCTGGCATTCCATATGGGCCAGAGTTTGAGTTCGTCGTAGTTCTCAGAGGCTTTTACTTTCATTGACATGGTATAAGTAGCGTCCTTCTCCAAAGCGACAGGCAGATCATAGAAAGCCTGCTGATCCCATGCGTTCTCGCCACCTTTCCCTGTATACTCAATGTACATATTGCCGTCGAAAGCGCCCTCTTAGTGTGTGATAGTGATCGACTTGATCGTCGTAGTACCCACAAAGGCACCACTCTGACACAACACAAAACCGTCATCGGCCGACGCCGTGAAGGGCACTTCATACGCTTTCTCCTCTGTAGAGAAATTGATGTCGGACTGTGCTTGGTTGTTCCTCGCCAATGGCCAAGTGCATCTTACCCTCAGCCGAACCCTTCATGACAATCTTCAGCGTGTAGTCTTTTCCTTTTGTCAGTCCAAGATTACTGGCTCCCTGATATTGAAAGAGGTAGTTCTCCATGGCTGTCGTGTTCTCAGCTTGCAGGCCGTCAGCGGTCACCGACAGGTGAGGCTTCACAACATCAGCAGCCCAAAAGTTAAAGGCAGTCTGCTTACTCCAATCGATGGAGTAGTCTTCCACTTCCGTGGCATTGGTTTCAGCGGCAAAGAGCATTGCAAAAGCCATCAGACAAAAATAGTAGATCTTTTTCATATTGATAGTATTTAGGTGTTAAAAATAAAACAATTCTTAATCAATCTATTCTTTCTATTCTTTCTATTCTTTCCTACCCTCCTCCGGGGAGGAAGGAGCCGCCGGAATCCGGCCTTTCACTCCCCCTCTCCCCTTATTGGAGAGTCAGAAAGGGTTGTTGGAATTGACAACTCGTGTGTTTCCTTTTTTACTTGCCTTGCAGTCCGTCTGCGAAGCCTGCGTAGGTATGCTTGCGGTTATAGTTCAAATCCCATAAGCCCGTCGGACTGTTGGCAAGCCAACCACTGTTTGCCGGGCTGTCCGTGGCGCACCATTGGCAAATGCCCCACTGCTGGGCAACTGGTATGATCTCGAAATACTTGCTGACAACAAACTTATAGAGATCAGCCATCGTATGGTGCTGCTCCTCTGTAACATCAGCCGTATTGACATTTTTGCCATCCTTGTCCACAAGACACATATCCAACTCTGAGATACGGACGAGTTTGCCGGATTGAGCCAAGAGCTTAAACATGTTGACGATCGCATTTTTCTTGCTTTCTTCCACCTGCTTGTCCATATAGCATGTGATGTGCATTTGAGAACCGATACCGTCGATCTTTGTTACGCCATCACCTTCCCACAGCTGAATCCAGTGTATCAGGCTCTTGAGCTTCTTATTGCCGTCCCAGTCACTCTCCAGATTATAGTCGTTGATGAAGGGTTTCACGTCCTTGGGACCATATTGGCGGGCCAGGCGAACAGCCGTACGCACATAGTCGAGGTCGCCGAGATAGTCCTGCCAATAGAAGTTGTTCTTAGCATCATCTTTGCTGACAGTTCCCCGTGTAGCCGACTGCAAGTCATAGTAGCCGTCGCCATCTTTGTCCTGACCGGAGATTGCCTCATTGACGACATCCCAAGCCTTGACCTTCCCCTGACAAGCTTCCATCATGCCCTTAATCCAGCGATCCATGGCTTTGGTCAGCGTGTCCTTCTTCTCTTCAGGAGTCTGTGGCTGTACATTAAGCAACACTTTCTTTTGAATAGTGATAGACTGCAGATCGATGGTAGCTTCGGCTGTTCCAGGCTGTATGATCATATCATAATTGCCGCCTTTGACTCGGGGCATCTCAAACACAATATCGCTCCAGCCCTCATTAAGCGTGATATTACCTTGAATCTTTTGGGCATCACCGTCCCATCCATTCTGCACGACAAAGTTCGCATTCACCTGTGCAGACGACTTCACATGGATGACCGCTTTATAGTCTCCTGCTTCCAAGCTATTGCCTTGGGAACAGAAGAACTGAGACCAATTGCCTGTTCCAACGAAATGGATAGATCCGTCGATGACAGGCGGTTCGCATCCCATAGGATAGTAAGGGAATTTACCATCCTTATAGGTTATCTTCTTTACGTCCGTCCATCCCACAACGGCCGGGCCGTCGCTGGTCATCTTATCAGCAATACATTTATTTAAATAAGCCACAGGTTGCTGTGAGTGCCAGGCCAGCGTGTGACCATATACCGACAGGCCAGCGTCAGTAGCAGCGTTGACATAGTTCTCCACTGTTTCGAAGTTCATGTCCCCATCAGCGTTCACACAAGAAGCCATCTTCATGGCATTTCCCGGTTCCGTCTCCGTGAAGTTGCTGTTGGTCAAAGCATAGACTACACCCTTCTTGATATAATCAGAAGCAGAGGTACCTACTCCTAAATGTACATTAGGATTCTTGCTTTGAGCCAGATATTCCTTCAGTGGTGCATAGCTGTCGAGATATGCATAAGCCGAATCGTAGGCAGGCTCGTCGACACTGAATCCGGGAACATTGTCGTCGGCACAGGCTGAGAGCATCAGTGCTGTCGCCGCGATGAATAATATAGATTTGTTCATAGTCAGGTCTAAATAAATTACTTGGTAGAGAAAGTCTGCATCTTATTGCCGCGCGTCTGCATCACCAGCTTTTCGTCATAGTTCTTGACGATCGTCTTGGTCTGTCCGCCGTCGGTGTATGTATAAGTGATGGTGTACTTCACCTCAAAGAGGTCACGGTCTTTGTCGCCCCACTTCTTTGAAGAATCTTTCTTTGCTCCGAGCGATGTCCATTTACCGCTACCCGTCACGGTGCAGTCCTGCGACGTGGTAGAGAAAGCCACCGCGCCATCGTTGCCAACGTTCATGAGCACCGTGCCATCGAGTGTTTTCTCCTTACCGTCCACCTTTACGACTTCAGAATGAGGATAGGCCACCTGGCTCATCGAGCGCGTAGAGAGCGTCACGACGCTGCCGTCATTGGCGACGATCCAGTTTCCGGCGTATGGATTCTTGTAGGTGATGGCATAGAGCGTGTAGTCCCGTCCCTTCAGAATAGAGTCTTCTGCCGACACGATACGCACGGGGAGCACATAGGTAACCTCTGCCGACTTGGGATCAGCGAAGAAAGCATCGGTGAGATGCACGTTGACTTTACCACGGACTTCGCCCGCCGGGATGGTCACATCGGTCGATTCCAGCTCATAGTAGTTCTGCGGCATAGCCATGACAGGCTTGCCCGTGTTGGCAAATGCCGCGCCGTTGATACCGTCAAATGTCAGGTTGTCGACGAGACTGTTGTCCACGGCAATCTTCACGTGACGGTTCTTGCTGTTTTTCCAGACGCCACCGACGACCACCTGCAACTGGCATTCATGCTGATTGTCGAGGTCGTTGGGAAACACATCATCCTCGCCGAGGGTGATGGTACGTATCGGATTCTGCTGAGCGAAGTAGACCGTCTGGTAGTCATAGTCATCAAATTCCTTGTCGCCATTCTCGCAGGAAGCGAATCCCAGCGCGAACGTCAAAGGCAAGGCGAGTGTCGCCAGCATTTTTAAAGTCTTGTTCATAATCATATTCAATAATTACAGAATGATTTGAATGATGTTGTATGATAAATATGTGTTCCGTCTCTTCCCTGTCCTCTCCTATATATAATAAGGAGAGGACAGCATAAGACGAGCTTTACCAGCCCTTGTTTTGTTTGAGCTCACTGAATTTCAGCATCTCGGAATAAGGAATCGGACCATAGTACATATAGTCTTTATAGTCACGTTCCTCCACGTCGACGGGAGTATAAACCTTGTTGCCTTCCTTGTCGGCGGTGATGCTCATACCCTTAACCTCAGTGGTGAGCGGAGCTTTCCAACGTCTGAGATCCCAGAATCGGAATCCCTCGAAGGAGAGCTCTATGCGGCGCTCGTTGCGGATGAGTTCGCGCATCTTGTCCTTAGACTGTGCGCACTCGTCGAGATAGCTGTCGTCAGTGATGCCTGCACGGTGGCGTAGTGCCTTGATGACGTCGTAAGCCGAGTAGCTGTGCGTGCCTGTACCCTTCGGGCCGAAAGCCTCGTTGGCAGCCTCAGCGTAGTTGAGGAAGATTTCGGTGTAGCGGATACGCGGTGTGTAGTGATACTGCTTGCTGTTGACCTTCGGATCAAGGTTGATGTCCTGGCGGAGCAGCTTGCGCAGATAGTAACCTGTGCGTGTGGAGCTACCGACCTCCGTGTTGATGCCATCCTTACCAGATCCCACCTCCGTGTTGATCTTGGTGTTGTTCACACCGACCTGTCCACCGTCAACAACCACATAGGCCGTCAGACGCGGGTCACGGTTGGCATAAGGATTCTTGGCGTCGTAGCCACTGCGTGGGTCAGTGATAGGATATCCGTTGGCAGCGGGGAAGGCATCTACAAAGTTCTGTGTCGGGTTGATGCGTCCCTTGCCATAGAGCGAAGGAGGATAGTTGTCTGTCTCCCAGTCGTTGTTCTGCGATTTCTCACCGCGCCACATCACCTCTTTCGGGTTGGCACCGTTGGAGAGCGCATCGATCTCAGCGCCGTTGGCATACCATGTCCAACCGTTGGGATCCATGCCGCTGATGCCGCCGATGGCGTCGAGCACCTGAGCAGCATAGTCAGCAGCCTGCTGGTAGTTGGTGCCGGAAGCGGCCGAGAAAGCCGGACTGGCAGCGAGCAGGGCAGCCTTGGAGCGGAAGGCCTTGACGATGGAAGCATCCATACGTCCGTTGAACTTCACACCGAAGACACGGTTCATGCGGTCCACGTCAGCACCCATCTTCTTGTAGTAAGCCGGTATACTCGCGTCGGAAGTGATGTCGACATACTTGTCGGGCAGCAGGGCCAGCGCAGAGTCGCAGTCAGCATAGAACGCCTTCATACACTCCTCAAAAGTGTTGCGCGGCAGATTGAAGTTGCTGGAGGCACCCTCCGGTGTGGTGACAATAGGCACGCCAAGAAGTTGACCACCCTCGTCGTATCCGGCATGAGCCTGAAGCAGATAGTACATAAACATGGCACGCATACCATACGCCTCGCCTTTCTCACGGCTGGCATAGAGGCGTCTGGCCACTTCGTCGTCGGCCCAGTGCACACCGTCAACACGGCTGAGGAAGAGGTTGACGTACATGATACCGGCGCGGCAGTCACGCCAGCGCTCCGTGGTTTTGTTGTTCGAGGTCCAGGTACCGCCGGCGAGCTTACGCCAGCTGTTGGTAGCATCGTTGCTCACAGCATCATCGGTACCCACCTCGCTGAAAGGAAAGCTGCCGCAGGGAATGCGCGTATAGGCATTTCCAAGCACACCCTCGGCGTAGGACGCGTTTTTGTCCATGTAGTCAATGCCGAGGTTGTTTTCCTTGGCGGGCTCGAAGAGGTCGTCGCAGGAAGTGAGCGTCAGACCAAGGGCCGCCACGAGAAAGAGATATTTATATTTTCTTGTTTTCATGATAACAGAAGAATTAGAAGTTTACCTTAGCACCGAGATTATAGAAACGTGTTTGTGGGAACGACCCCACGTTGGTCTCCATATATTTCCGCTCGCCGGAGATGGTGAGCAGATTGCTGCCGCTGAGATATACGCAGAGTCCTTTGACCCACTTGCCTTGGAAGAGGTTCTCAGGCAGGTCATAGGTCAGTTGCACCTTGTTGAGGCGCACGGCATCGGTCTTGTAGGTCCAGAAATCAGAGGTTACGAAGTTGAGCTCACCGCCCTCGGTAGTCAGGCGGGGATAAGTGGCTGTTGTAGCCGTCTCAGGCGTCCAGCGTCCGAGTACCACATCGCTGTACTTGCTGCTGCCGTAGCACCACATGTAGCTGTTGTCCTTCACGCCCATGCCACCGAAGTTGCCGGTCCAGTTCATGAAGAAAGTAAAGCCCTTGTACTTCGTCGTGAAATGGACTCCCAGATAGAAGTTAGGCGTCCAGTGTCCGAGCACCACCTGGTCACGGCTGTCGATGAGTCCGTCACCGTTCATATCCTTGTATTTCAAGTCACCAGGCTTGGTGTTGCTGTTGATGACAGCCACTCCATCCTTGTATCCGGAAATCTTACCGTCAGCACCGCGCACCACGTCATCCTCGGTGACGAAGCCTAAGCAACGGTAACCACGGAGCGCGTCGATACGCGCGCCCTCGCTCTTCTGCCAGTCATACTCCACGTTCTCACTGATCTTAGTGTTCTTCGAAGTGTAGGTCATTCCGGTGATGCCACCGCTGAGATCCACGTCGCCGACCTGCTTATGCACGTCGATGGTGAAGTCGAAGCCACTGCGTTTCTGCGCGTTGTAGTTGATATACGGCAGGAACGTCGACACGGGCCCGTCAGTATGGAAATAGCTCGGGTAGAGCGTCTCCGGCGTGATGAGCAGTCCGTCGAGCTTCACGTTATAGTAGTTGGCATTGAGTCGAACGAGTCCCTTTCCGAAAGAAGCGTCGAGGCCGAAACGCAGCTCTTTGCGCTTGACAAAGCCCAGGTCTTTGTTACCACCACGCTGAGAGTCGGACGTCTGCATGGAATTGGCACTCTCACTCCAGCCCCACCAAGTACCGGTGGCGGTGAAGATGTCGTCGTACATATAGTATTTCTCAATGTCGAGATCCTCGTTGATCACACCATAGGAGGCATTGATCTTCAAATCGTCGAGCCACGACTCTGTCGGCTTCATCCATTTCTCACGGCTCACGCGCCATGCGACGGTAGCCACAGGCGAGAGGGCCTCACGGTGTCCCTCAGCCAGCTTTGCCGAGTGAATGGCAGCCATAGCCAGGTTGGCGTAGTAGCGTCGGTCGTAGTTGTAGTCGACGTTCAAGCCGAGGTTGGCGTTGCTCGTACGGTGATACTCTCCCGTGGTGGTCACCTGATAGCCGTGAGCCAGCAAGGTTGCGTCGACAGCATGGAGGCCAAACTGACGGTTGTAGTCGAACTGTCCCGAGAAGAATACCGTCTGAATGGTCTTTGAGCCGCTTACGATCTTTGTGCCCGTGTGCTTATCTATGCCGTATTTTTTCAGTCCGATGATCTCATCCTTGCCATTCATGTTTGTCCAGATGGGCTCATAGGTCGAGTAGTCGTTCTGGATGCTGCTGTTGTACGAGGTAGCGTAGTCGATGGCAGCATGGGTCTTGAAGCTCAGTCCTTGCAGCACTTTGTCGAGATTGAAGTTGATGCCGGCGTCGAACTGCAGCTGACGGCTGGTATAAGTGCTGTATCCAGCCGCATACATGGCAGCGAAAGGATTGGTCTGCTGGCTCTGCGTACCGCCGAGCATATACTTTCCGTCAACGACATAGTTGCTGTTAGCGATCATCTTCTGCATTTCCTGCACGTCGGGATTTATCAGGTCGATAGGGATGAGCGGCGTGAGCGGGTACTGGCTTGTGGGGCGCATCGAAGCACTCTGGCTCCAGTAGTTGCTGCGGTCGCCGCGCTGATCATAGAAGGTAGCGTTGGCGTCTACCCATCCCGTGATCCAGTCGTTGAGCCTCAGGTCGATGTTGCCACGCACGTTGAGCCGGTTGGTGTGGTTGTGCTTACCCTCGCCGAACTTAATGAGGTCGCCGACATGATACAGTCCGATGTTGGCATAGAAGTGCGCGAACTTTCCGCCTCCCTCAAACTCAGCATTTCCGTCGTAGCGTGTATATGCTTTCTTGAGGTAGTCTTTTGAGAAGAAGTCGATGCTGGGATAGCGATAGGGATTGCGTCCCGAAGCATAGTTATAGATATCCTCGTCGGTGTAAGCGGCACTCTTGCCATCGTTGGCCAGGGCCTCGTTGTAGAGGCTCATGTACTGTGCGGCACCGAGATAGGTAGGATACTCTTTCGGTGTGAAGAGTCCGGCATTGCCACGCACGCTGACGTGGAGTCCTTCGGTACGTCCACGCTTGGTAGTAATCAGCACGGCACCCTTAGCCGCACGGCTTCCATAGAGTGCCACGGCACTGGCCGACTTGAGGAAAGTGATCTGCTCAATCTCTGTGGGCAGCACGTTGTTGGCATCGCGGGGCACTCCATCGACGAGCACGAGGGCGTCGCCCATGTTCCACAGCTGCCCCGTGTATCCACCGGCATAGGCCTGAAGGGCGTCGAGGCTGTAGGTGTTATAGTTCTTGCGAGTCAGATCCACCATGTCAATGGCCGAGACACCGCCCATGAGTTCCGATTTCGCCTTGGAGCCGAAAGCCACGTTGACTTGTGTGGAGTCGGCAACGGTCTGTCCGAGAGCCGTAGCAGACATGGCAAGCATGGCGAGCGTCAGAACATTTGTCTTATATGTTTTTGGATTATTCATTGAACGCTAAGGTTTGAAGTTTTACCTTTTTACTTTTTTACCCTTTTACTTTTTCAGTTCTCATAGAGGATCACCATCCTGGGTTTTGCTTAAACTCGGGATAGATGCTCACGTCGCTCTTCTTCAGCGGCAGCCAGTAGTGCTTCTCCGAGAAGTTGCGGGTGAGGATGACTTTCTGTGTGAAGCCCGACACCTCGTTGTTTTCCGGATGCTCGAGATCACATTTCACGCGCTTGAACTCCTGTGAGGTCTTGATGGTGTAAGGATACTTGTCAAGGAGCAGCCAACGGCGCAGGTCGTTGAAGCGGTGGCCCTCGTAGGCCAGCTCTACGGCACGTTCACGTCGCAACTCGCTCATGAAGCCGTCGAGTGAAGAGGCGTACTTGGCAGCGACAGGGTCAACACCGGCACGAGCGCGTACCTTGTTGACGGCCTCCAAAGCTGTCAGCGGGCACTGTCCCACCTTAGCATTGGCCGAGCCCATGGCCTCTGCGGCAGCCTCGGCATACATCAGATAGACATCGCTCAGGCGCATCCAGGGCAGATGGATCAGGAAGTGGTGAGTAAAGCCATAGCCGTCGTCGAGTTTGTTGCAGCTGTTGTCAATGAACTTATAGAGCAGGTAGCCCGTGCGGCTGCCTTTATCCACACTGCGGTACATGCCTCCTGTCTCGAGGTCGGCGTAGCGGATGGACTTTGCGGGATCGGCACTGATCTCTGCTTCTGTGTGCACTTCGTGCTTGGCAATGTCGTTGCTCTTGAAGATCTTCTCGCCGTCGAAGCGGATATCATTGTAGAAGCGCGGGTCACGGCCTTTCCAAGGATGTGTGGGATCGAAGCCGCTCTCCTTGTCATCGAGTGGCAATCCGTTGGCCATGCCGTAGTAGTTGACATAGTTGGCAGTGGGCAGTGACCACACACCACCTTCGGAAAGGTCGCTGTTCACGGCACAGAACTGCTTCGCGAGTCCATAGGAGGTCGGACCATGCCAGTCGTTGTTGAAGAGCGGACCACGGAAGATAGCCTCTGTGACGGATCCGTCGGCACTCTGTCCGGGCATCTTGGCGTTGTTGTCGATCGTATAGAAGTTGAGGCCATAGTCCTTCATCGGCAGCAGGCCAAACTGTGTCTGTCCGCTCTCCACCATGGCGAGCGCCTCGCCGAAGGCCTCAGCGGCACGCTTGCAGAAATCCTGGTTGTAAGAGGCCTTGCCCGTGCTCACCTTGTTCATCAGCGGTGAGCCTGCCCAAAGCAGATCCTTTCCGAGATAGGCCAGAGCGGCTATCTTGGTCACGCGCAGCTGGTTTTTGCCGAGCGTGTTCTTGCCCACTGTGGTGTTGTCCCAGTTGACGGGCAACAGGTCGGCAGCCTTGCGCAGATCCTCAGCAGCCTTCTCGGCGCACTCCTGATAGCTCAGTCTCGGCTCGCGGAGCTCCTGGTCGGCGGGTAACACCTTATCTATATAAGGCAGACCACCAAAGTACTGCATGAGCTGGAAGTGGAACCAGCCACGGAAGAAATAGAGTTGTCCCATGATGAGATTTTTCTCTTCCTGTGTGCCCACAAAGTTGTCGATGTTGGCCAGACCGAGGTTGGCCTTGCGGATACCGTACCAGCAACCCGGCACGAGAGAGTGGGAGAAGCGGTCGCCGCCCGTGTTGAAGCCGTTGCGGTCCATCCATCCACTCTGCCAGCCGTCGTGATTGCTCTGCCAGCCCCAGAAGTCGCCCTGGTCGATCTTATAGACCATGTGGTAGTTGATGCCGACGTTTTGCAGTTCATCCTCTCCCCAGTTCCAAGAGTTGGTCCAATATCCTTTGTCAAACTCAGGGATGCAGTTGTAGAGTTCCTCGGTGAACCCTTGGAAATTCTGGAAGTCTTTAAAGGCATCCTTATCCGAGATGTCGCTGTCGGGTGCCTTGTCGAGGTAGTCGGTGCAGCTGGTCTGCGCGAGTGTCAACGACAGCGAAGCACACAACACCCCTATATATAGTCTTATCTTTTTCATTGTTGGAGACAGTATTACAGATTGATTTTAATACCCATGTTGACACGCTTGACAGTAGGATAAGCGCCTTGCGAGGCCAGTCCCGTACCGGCGTAGTTGTTCTCACGGTCATCCGGCATGCGGCTCCACACCCAAAGGTTGTTGCCGTTGACATAGACCATCAGACTGCTGAGTCCGAGACGCTTCACCCACGGCTGCGTGAAGGTGTAGCTCACCTCGGCGTTCTTCAGACGGATGAAGCTGCCGTCGTAATGGAAGCGTGTGCCTTCGTAGTACGAGGGTTGGGAGTTCAGACGTGGAATCGGCGCGCTGGCATCCTGGGTGTACTTGGTCCAGAAGGTACCCTCGTCAAAGACGGTATCGAGGTTCTTGCCCAGTGAGTTGAAGCCGACATAGCGGTTGACATTCGTCACACCATAGAACTGCACGTAGACCGAGAATCCTTTCCAGTCCCAACCGATGGTGGCATTGTAGGTATTCTCGGGTGTACCGGTGAAG
>Ga0256405_10008576_pt1 | contig 14551 bp, 12 predicted proteins | sample RumenRJG_02DNA_FD_189096 | JGI IMG/M metagenome (GOLD analysis project Ga0256405, IMG submission 189096) | Bovine rumen microbial communities from Lethbridge, Alberta, Canada - RJG_02 | ecosystem: Host-associated > Mammals > Digestive system > Stomach > Rumen | place: Canada: Alberta...
GCAAGAGCAGTTGGTAAAATCCAACAAAAAATCAGCTCTAATCCTTTAAGATCGGGCTGATTTTTGTTTGTTATTGACGAAAATACGGTGTTTGCCTGCTGTCCCTCGCCTCCGGGGGGTGGGCTGACCCATACCCTGACCCATATGCGGAAATGGGCGGAAAGGGCTGGATGTGGGCGGAGACCTCTGGGGGGGAAATCGGGCGGGGATTCGGGCGGAGTTCGCGGGGGAGGCGGGAGTGTGACGGGAGGTTATGACAGGAGGAGAAATGATCCGTCAGTCGCGGCGGAAGGGGTTGCGCCGTGGGGTGTTCCCTGCTTCTGCGGTTGGTGGTTCCCTTCCCTCTCAGCACTGGGGTTTTCTTTGTTTATGCGGTGAAATTTCTGCATAAACTCTCTGTTTGATATTGTGTTTATTTGCTTATGTTTATCTTTGAAGTGCTACTCCACCACGACTGTGAAATTGTTTTACCAGAAATAGTGTTAGTATTTGAATCTAATAAAGCATCAATATCACAAAAGACATAATCATCGGGGTGCTCAATCCACTCGGTCCCTTTAAGGACAACACGTAATGTGTTTAGGTCAATACCTCCAGTCATTTTGTAACTTCCGCTTTTACCGCCAGTGTTAGTGGGAACAGGCCAAAACTCGTATAAAGCACTCAGCGAACCATCTGCTCCTTGTTTTTGAATTGTGAGTTTTAGATTCATTGTTTCGTCGTTGTATGTCCCAGTCCAAGCTCCTGTTATATCTACACTTTCGACTGTACTTGTATTGGACATAGCACTTACTCTCCACTGATTACCAACATATTCATAAATAACATCGGTTTCAATATAGAACGAACCCCATGGTTTTTTGAGGTTATATGAACAACTTTTAACGTACTTTGTGCTTTTGTTGTAGTATTCGGTGTTCTTTACCTTGAAATTGGATATTTGCGATTTTTCAGCTTCAATATATTGCTTGCCATCTTTTGTTTGCCACTCAATATTGGTTGATGTAATATCTTTCATCAAACTATCATCGTTGATATCGGGTTTTTCTCCTGATATGTAGTCTGTCTGAAATTCTTTGGAGATATACGTATCAGCATTCTTCCAATCGTGATCATACACATATTCCAATCCGATTTCGCCATAAGCTTTTAATATAGCATCATTCTGAGTCACGCTAACTTCAACAATTTCTCTGTTTTCATCCTCATTGTATTCACGACTCATAATGCTGATTATAGCGTCATCGTTTATATACCATTGTTCATCATTGATTTGTATATAATTGCCCACTAAACTATTTTTAATCTCCTCCAAGGTAACAGTTTCATTTGGTGTGGAGGTAAACGCATCGCCTCCTTCAGTCTTATCAAGGTACCAACCATTACCATACAGGTAGTACAGCAGTAGTTTGCCGGAAATAAGGCGACTGTTCTCGTTGATGGATATATCTAAAGTGATAGTATCTTTGCCAGCATCCAAATTCGTTTCCTGTCCCTCAATAATAATCGAACTATATTGATCGACATTTACGAAATATCCGGAGTCATATAGGATCTGGCTGCCAATAACATCCTTTCTAATTTCACTCTCAGAAACTCCATGTAATGGAATATCTTTCCACTCATCGATTTTTGTTGCAGTGATAGACTCAATTACCCATCCATTCTCACTATAAAGACGAGCATCTACTCTATATTGTCTCGATAAAGAGCGATCATCATTTTTAGATGAGACAGTGCAAAAAATTACATCCGTCTTCGCTTTTGTATCCGTGTCGCGCTTGTCGAAAGATATACTTTCAACTATTTCGTCTTCATATGCATATCCGAGGTAATCTAGATGCTTTAGTTCATCTAATACGTCACGTTCGTTAATTATGCGCTTTGCACAGCCACATAGAACAGTAGACACCAAGATGATCAGCGTTAGGCTAAGCGTTCTTTTGAGCCGTGTTTGTTTCTTCATGGGTTCCTCCTGAAACTGTGATGTGTGCGTATCCTACACACATTAAGAATGGTATATCGAACGATTTTTCTCTCATAAGATTCTGTCTGCTGTTCTGTCCTGAAAAGTACAGCTTTCTGGACAGAGAATACATAAGAAAGCACGAGAGAAAAACCGCTCGAATTATGTAAATCATTATACCATGCCCAACTCCATCTTGTCAACCCTGACGATGGATTTTTTGTCCAAAAAGGTGTACTTTATGGGATTTCCGCCGATAGAGACGCCGTCCATCGATAGAACGAAGAGCGGGAAACGCCAAGCCGTTTGGCAGCCTCTTCCGCCGTCAGTTCTTTCCGCCGCCACATGTCGGTGATCTGATCATAATCGTCCGGCTTCTCGTGCGGTTTCCGACCGAAGCGGACGCCCTTCTCCTTCGCGGCGTCGATCCCCTCCCGCTGACGCTGGCGGATGAATTCGCGTTCGGTCTGGGCGACATAGCTGAGAAGCTGGAGGACGATGTCGGCGATGAGCATTCCGGTCAGATCACGCCCAGCGCGGGTATCAAGCAAGGGCATATCCAGCACGACGATATATGCCTGTTTTTCTTTTGTAATCAGCCGCCATTGTTCGAGGATTTCATCATAGTTTCGCCCGAGCCGGTCGATGCTCTTCACTACGAGCACGTCGCCCGGCTTGATCTGTTTCATCAGCTTTTGATATTTCGGACGATCAAAGTCTTTTCCGGATTGCTTCTCAATGACCATATTCCCGTCAGGCACGCCGAACTCCCGCATGGCGACAACCTGCCGGTCTTCGTTCTGCTCACGGGTGGATACGCGGATATAGCCGTAGGTGTTTGGTGTCATGACACACTCTCCTTTCCGTAGGTATCCTTATTGTATCCACCCAGTCATCGTCTATCAAACATGGCCGCAGAACGATTGCGTTATTCTTTTACCATCAGACCCTTTCTTTGTCTGAGCGGTGCAACTTTTGTCACACCGCCCCCTTCAGCACACCGCTGACCTTGTCCACCGCGTCGCGCTTCATGTCATCGGTCACATGGCCGTAGACGTCCAGAGTAAAACTGACCGAATAATGACCTAACATGGACGAAAGCGTCTTAAAATCTACGCCATTTGCCAGCGCGATCTTGCAAAATGTGTGTCGACAATCGTGGAAACGTAGCTCCGGAAGCCCCGCCCGCTTCAGAATCCTCTTGAACATCGGCAGGACGCTGTCCGGATCCTGCGGTCCACCGTTCGGCGAGGGGAAGAGGTACGGTGACCGCTTCCCTTCCCGTTCCTGCAGGACTTTCAGGATGGCGATCACATCATCCCCGATAGCGACCGTCCGGTACGCGTTCTTCGTCTTGAGCGGGCCTTCCTCGATGTGACCCTGCACCCGGATCACCTGACGGCGGATCGTCAGCGTCTTCTTCTCGTAGTCCACGTCCTCCCACTTCAGCCCGAGCAGTTCCCCGCGGCGCAGTCCGGTCGAAAACTCCACGTAGTAAAACTCGAACTTGCCGCTTGCCTTTGCTTCCGTGAAGAACCTGCCGAGGTCTTCGACGGGCATCGTCTTCATCTCCTGCTTCTCACGCTTCGGGAGTTTGCATCCGGCGACGGGATTCGTGAGAATCAGGTGTTCAGCGACTGCTTTCTCGAACGCGGAGTACAGCATCGTACGGATGTTGCCGACCGTCTTGACACTCAACCCTTTCGGCTTGTTCTTCGATTCCTTCCGCTCGATCCGACCTTCCGTCAGCAGGGCGTTGAAGAACTTCTGGAGGTCGAGCGTCGTGACCTTGCTCATGGTCAGACTGCCGATGCCGGGCTTGACATGGAGCCGGATGTTGCCTTCATAAGATTCGTAGGTCGAAGCCCTCATGTTCGGCTTCTCGAAGTTCTCGAGCCATGTGTCCATCCAGTCCTCGACCGTCATCTTGTCCGAGACGACCACGTCGATCTTCTGCGCCTCTGCGAGCTTGGCAGCCAACTTTTCCTTGACCTCCGTCTGCGTTTTGCCGAGGACGTTCTTGAAGATCTGCTTCCCTGTCACGGGATCGTGACCGACGGTGTAGCGTCCTTCCCAGCGACCGTCTGACCGTTTACGGATACTGCCTTCGCCGTTCGCGCGTTTCTTTGGCATTCTGTTCACCCATCCTTTCCGTTTTTGTTACCACACAACATACCACAACCGTGTCCGGAAGTCCAGCCGTCTTGGAAATCTATCATTCCGGACACAACTGCGTTATCTTGTAATTGTATTTAGTCTATGCTATAATTTCCTCAACGAAAAGTTGAGGATCATTCATTTTTGCGTCGCTTCTTCTGTGCCGCGCTCTGTGATATCCTTTGATCAACCTTAACAAACGGAGGTATTCACAATGAACGAAACCATGGGACAGATCATCCGGCGGCTCCGCCGGGAGCGCGGGATGACACAGGAAGAGCTTGCGGAAATCCTCGGCGTGACCTTTCAGGCAGTCAGCAAATGGGAAAACGACACGGGTATGCCGGACATCTCGCAGGTCGTGCCGCTTGCCCATGTCTTCGGCGTACCGACGGATACGATTCTCTGCGTGGGAGAAACCGCGCCGAACGTCGATGCCATGCAAATCTACACGAATGCCATGCAGAACACGAGGTATGGAGTAGTGGAGACCTATCTCTCGGCTTTCAACAAGCTCAAAGAGGGGCTTGACGGGAAATACCCGACCAATCTGCTTCTGCTGAATGCGGCATCGGGCCTCGGTCTTTCTCTTGTCCTTCCCGAAAACGGATGGATGTATGCCGGAAAGGATGCTGGGCAAATCTCCCGGGACACGGAGCGCTACACCAACCGGATCATCTCATGTTCCCATTTCCCAAGCGATATTCTCTCTGCGCGGCAGAGGCTGGTCTATTTGTATTCAGCCCGAGGGGAATTTGATCGGGCTGAATCGGAAGCGTATAAGTTTCCCGTGAGATCGGACTTGACTCTTGAAGCCAACCTAGCGCGTGTGAATGAGCAGCGCGCCGAATACGGCAAGGTCATCACAGAGCTTTGCACGGATATTGACTATACCCTTCAACATATCGAAGATGATGTTGCTCGGCTCGGTCAGGCCTATATGAAGGAGAATCGTCTCGAAGAGGCGGCCCAGGTATATGAAATCTTTTTTGATATGATAAAGGCAATTTATCGCGACGAATGCCCGTGGCCTTATCATGATTTTGATTCCGGTGACTGTTATTTTCTTCTCGCGGAGGTATATTTGAAACAAAATAAACCCGAACGTGCTTTGGATACTTTGGAAGAAGCAATACGGTATGCTGAGCGGGTGGAGCAGTACAGAAAAGAAGTACATGATTCTGCCGCCGAGGGCATGTTCCATCGTTCTCCTCTGCTGCAGGAAAGTGAAATTGCGCATGACGTGGAAATCGCTCTGTTGAATAGTCCTAATAGATGGAACAAATTGCGTGACAAGCTGACCGATCCGAGGTTTGATGCTCTGAAAGACGAAGAGCGATATCAGTATTTATTGACACGGATGAAAATCTGATATACCATCTTTTCATTGTGTGCGATCCCGTCATTTTCCCGAGGCTGCCGTCTGCGCCTATGCCGGAATCTCATACCTGAATTTGCCTGAAAATCTGCCGGAAAAAGCCGCGAGACTCCGGGTTCTGGGCCGGGCCGTGTCCGTACCTCTCCGGAATCCCTTAAACGTAGCCATTCCTCCCGGTCGGCGTTGCCGTCCGATGTGGGCTGGCGGGGCCGAGAGACCCGGCTTTATCCTGCTCCGCTTTCGTTCGGCCCCGGCACCCCCTCAAACCACCTGTAAAATGGCGATTCTTCGTGAGGGCAAAAATGCCTCTGAGGACGGAAAGTCCCCACCCGAAAATCGAGCTTCATGTCGCCTCCTTCCTCGAATGTTACCGGCAAGGCTCATACCAAATTTTCATCAGCCGCTGACCGTTGCTCCGCCAGTTCAGATATTTCACACCGTGCTGTTCGAGGTCATCCGCGCGCTGCTGCATCAGCTGCTTGAGATGTTTTGCGTCCGTATCCGCGCCCGCGAACGTATTGTAACGCTCCGCGAACTCTGCATTACCGCCGCTGTACATCCCAATCGCGTGGACGAACGCGACGAGCTTTTGCAATTTCTCCGGCAGACTGTGATCCGGTACACCGAGCGAGTCCGCCAGCAATTCCCAGTGTCCGTTCTCGAAACGCAATTGCATTTCCCGCTTCCTGATCCGTCGACCTGCGCAGATCAGATCCGCGTCGTTGCTGTTCCGCCCTTTCTGCGTCAACACATACACGCCGTCCGTCGCGCCAGTGAGAGCAGACGAGTCGCTCAACAAGTTGAGCCGGAGATTCGATTCAGCGGATCGCTGTCGCCCTGTTTGCGCAGATGGTGGACGAGCAGGATCGTCATACCGAACCGATCCGCCAGCTCTTTCAGCTTACGGATCTCGGCGTACTCTCCGGCGTACCCCGCGCGGGAAGACTTGCTGCGCACGACCTGGAACGTATCGATCACCACGAGCACCGTATCCGGATGTTCCGCGACGAAGGACACGATCTGATCGCACAGCCCTCCGTTCAGCTTTTCCGCGGTGACGGCGAAGTGCGCTTCGCACGGAATGTCATCCGTCAGCATGTACGCGCGATCCTGCAGGTCGTCGATACTGTCTTCGAGAGCAAGATACAGCGTCGTACCTTTCCGTGTCGGCAGATCCCACAGCGGTTCTCCTTTCGCGACCTTGATGCAGAGGTCGAGAGCCAGCCAAGACTTCCCCACTTTCGGAGCGCCGCCGAGGATGCACACGCCTTTCGGGATCAGCGTTTCGACGCAGAAGGATTTCCGCTCGCGGTTCATGTCCATCAGCGTCGGGCCGTCGATGACATGCTCGAAGCACCTTCCCGTACGATTCCTTCGCGCCATCACGGACGCGTCTGTCGGATTTGCGTATTCGTTCATTCGGTTACCTCGCTTTCATTCAACGTAGAATTCATATTCCGATTTGCGTACCGTGTTCTCTCTGCGACCATCGTCATCACCGTCCTTTCCGCCGCAGGGGTTGATCTGTATTTTGGATTTTGCTAAACTGATTGAGGCAGGATTCGTCAGTTCCCGACACCGAAAAAGAAAATGGCTCCACACTATCAAACTTGAAAAGTGGGAGCAGTATTTGTATTGCGAGATTCGGTTTTGAGAGAACCCTCCATATATAGACAGTTGAAACGCGTAATATTCCATCGGCGGAAAAACTATCTGAAAAAAGGCATAGTTCTCCCGCGGGGCGTTGTTGACTTGTGATTCTTGCCGTTTGCTCCGGATGCCGTTCCTGCCCCCTCATCAGCGGCGTCGCATCGCTCGCGCCCATGGCTTGTCCGTGCGGCGGTCGTGGCGATGTCGTATCTTTCATCCGGTCGGTCGGCCGATTGTAAATGAGCGATTGAGAAAAAGTGCTCTCACTTCCTATATAGCAATTTTCGGGATTTTGATATAAATTACTTTGTAAATATTCTATGAACGATCGTCTGACATTCTTCTGAAACATAAAAAAGACGAGATACCGTCGTTTCGGTGATACTCTCGCCTTTGTAGATATTCAGTTCTATGCTTGCAGGAAGCCAGATAGCGGCTTATGGCAATGTCTCTGAGGTAATTGGCATTATCCTGTCAGAACAAGGTTGTCCGCCAAAAGGATCCATATTCGCTTGACAAGTGTAAACTGTGACCTTGTCGTCGGTTTTCATTCTGGGTTACATAGTAACCTAGAACCGGGCAGAAATCAAGAGAGGAAATGTAAAGATTCCGTTCTGTGTCAGATGGACGGGTTGACTGGAGGAGAAAACACCTGCGGCGCCCCTGCTCCACGTGCGCGCACAGCGGCCTTGTGGGCGGTCTTTTGGCAGGAGGGTCCCGTTTACTCTGCCCGACCGTGAACCCCTGCCAAATCGCCCGGACGGGACGGACAGCGAGGAGTTCTCTGTGGGGTTTAGTGCGGGAGCACCATACAGTTGAGTAAATTCTAACCAACACGGTTATTGCACGGACGGTCTGCTTATGGTATACTATGTTCATCACAGATCAGGAGGCCGCTATGATCGTCGGAAAGAAAATCAAGGAATTTCGCCTTAAAAAGAACATGACACAGGAACAGCTTGCCGCTGAACTGAATGTCTCGTATCAGGCCGTCAGCAAATGGGAACGAAGCGCAACAACGCCCGATATCTCTCTTATCCCCCTTATCGCTGAAAAGCTCGGAGTGTCCTGTGATGCTCTTCTGACTGACGGCGGCATCTTTTCAAATGAGGAAATCGAGAGGATCATCCGCCACGCACGGCCGGAAGAAGGCGAATCGGAAACCGCCGACCAATATGCGAAACGGCTTCGGGAACTGGAAGAGGCTTATGAAAAATACCCAAGGTCATTCCCCCTGATGCACGCTCTCGCCCAGAAGTATTCTCAGGGAGCTATGTACCAAACCGCGCCGGACGAATATCTTGAAAAAGCGATCCGGCTGGAAACGGCGATTGCTGAAAACTGTCCGGACACGAAACTCAAATATGACGTCAAAACCATGCTTTGCTACTTTCTCGAACCGTTCGGACGATATGACGAGATACGCCGTCTTGCCGAGTCAATGCCGGAATTCTATCAGACCCGTCCGGCTCTGATTTTCCATTCCATGACCGGGGAAGCACATGACGAAGGAGTTCACGACTGCCTTGAAAAACTGCTGATTATGGCAGAGAACTATTTCACCCTTCTATTGTACGGTACAGTCACAGAGGAAGAAACAGAACTATTCAGACAGCTTCATGCCGCAGCCGCCGACAGCAGTAGGTGGCATCGGCAGCAAGCATAAGCGTCCCTTATACAGGCCAACGACTCTGTCCCTGCTCACCTGACCACATCCTCCATCGGGTCTGCCGTCAGTCAGGAATTCGAGCATCATCTGCGCGCCGAGGACGAAGCCTTTGACGAAGAGATCATGGTCGTTTTCGACGGAGAGGTCGATCTCTGCCTGAGAAGCGGCATCGAACATGGCTTTTTGCTCCGGGGACAGGGTTTCGATCAGTTTCTCCTGACGCGCTGTCACCTCGTCCAACAGCTTGGCGTAAACGCTGTCTTTCTTGAAATTCCGGGACGTTAGTCCGGGCCATCGGCTGGATATTGCCGAGGGCGAGCTCTTTCAGCAGTTACATCGTGATCACCATCCTTCCGGCAAACAACGATACCACACCTCCCGCCGGAAGTCCAGATACATTTTTGTGAATACGTCAGGGGGCGGTATTGGCGACCTCTGCGTCCTAAACCGGGAAAGGTCCGGAATATCCTCTCGATAACATCGCCTCCGTGTAAAGTGTTGTCTTTATTCAGGTTGAGACGGAGTCACAAACCGAGACGGGGGCTGCTGCCTTACCTCGCTTTGCTGTCTTGCTTGTCCGCGTCGTTCGCTCCCCTCCCGCCGAGTTGTTATTTTTCTGTAAATATCGCCGCATCGGGCTTGACTTTGTACACTGCATGGTATATACTGAAACCGGAAATCTTGTATCGGAGGCAACATTATGGATACTGCAAGAGTCTTTACCAACGGACGCAGTCAGGCTGTCCGCATTCCGAAAGAATATCGCTTTGACACAGACGAAGTCTTCATCAACAAAATCGGTGATGCCGTCATCCTCACCCCGGTCGAATCCCTTGCCGACGCTTTTGAAAAAGGCGCTGCTTTGCTGACAGACGATTTCCTTGCGGACGGAATTCCGGAAGGCGTGGATTCTGCGAGGGAAGAACTGTGATGTATATGCTCGACACCAACGCGATCATCATGGCGGTTCGTCATCCGGACTGGGCGATTACGAAAAAGATCAAAGCCCACCTTGGTAAGGACCTCTGTATTTCATCCGTCACCTACGGTGAGCTTGAGTATGGTATTCAGAAGAGTTCAGATCCCATCCGCAACCGTCTCGCGATCACGCAGATTCTGCTCGGCATCCGTATCCTGAGTTTTGACGCCAAAGCAGCAGAGCATTTCGGGGACATCTTCGCCGATCTGGAGAGCAAGCATCAACGCATTGGTGACCGCGATATGATGATCGCCGGTCATGCCCGCGCCCTCGGCTATACCCTTATAACCAACAACACGCGTGAATTCTCACGGGTAGAAGGTCTGAACATCGAGGACTGGAAGTAAGCTGCTCGTTTCGTACAGCGGACTCTTTCTTTGTCTGAGCGGTGCAATTCTTGCATACAATGCCAGTGAAAAAGGTCAGGCAAATAACATATGCGTGACCTGAATCCTTGTCCTATAAGGTTTTTACCCGTTCTCTCCAAGTCAAGACAAGAAGGAACAGGAACCGGTTTTCGAAAGCCGGACCGGTGGGAATCGGTACGTCACGTTTCATGACCTACCGGTACAGACCGGTCCGGAGTGTTTCTTTGACTAAGCGTGAATAATGCGACAAACCACATAAAAGAAGTTGTATATGAACACAGACAATCCCTTATCCGAAAAAGAAGCATTCATCGCCCGTATCAAACAGCTTGAATCCGAAAACCGGCTTCTGAAATCCCTCCTGGACCATGCGGGGATCGCTTATCCATCCGGTGATACGGCGATTGTGGGCAGCGTTGCTGAAAACGTCCCATCGGTTCCGATCACCGTCAGCCTTGCCCGGAGATTCTATTCGTATTTCTGGGGCCGCACCGATGTGTTCGCAAAGCGCGCTGTGAATCGGAAGACGGGGAAAAGCGGCTACTATCCGCAATGCGACCATTTCTGGCAACACGATATTTGTCCGAAAGCATCGGGGCAAAAACAGAAGTGCGGGGAATGTCCGAACCGCTCGTGGACCAGGCTTGAGGTGCGGCAAATCGTCAGCCATCTTCAAGGTGAAAAAGCCGACGCTTCGGATGTAATCGGCGTGTATCCGCTCTTCCCGGACGGGACCTGCCGATTTCTTGTTTTCGATTTTGACGATCACAATCCCGAATCGGAAAGCGCGAAGCTCATAACGGACAGCATGGACCTGCGGGAAGAGGTCGATGCTCTGAGGGAGATCTGCAGTCTACATGATATCCCTTGTCTCACGGAACGCTCCCGATCCGGCAGGGGAGCGCATATATGGATCTTTTTCTCGGAACCTCTGGATGCCTCCCTTGCCCGCAGATTCGGCTTCGCACTGCTCGACAAAGGCGCGGAGTCCGTCAACCTGAAGTCTTTTCGTACCTACGACCGGCTGCTCCCGGCGCAGGATTCGCTCGCGGAGGGTGAAATCGGAAATCTGATCGCTTTGCCGCTGCAGGGATTGGCATTGCAGGACGGAAACAGTGCGTTTGTCGATGAAAAGTGGAACGCTTTTCCTGATCAGTGGAAAGCTCTGTTTGATACGGAAAAGCTGTCAAAGCAAGATCTGGAATCGAAGATTTCCGCCTGGCAGGGACATGATCCCGCTTCCGGTCCTTCTTCCGACGCTCCGAAGCCATGGGAAAAGACAATGCGGTTCCAAAGAGACGACTGCGACGGTCCGCTCCGTATCGTTCGGGCAAATCTCGTCTATATCGAATCAAAGAATCTGAAACCGCGTCTGCAGAATCAGATCCGCCGTCTTGCCGCCTTTTCAAACCCGGTTTTCTTCCGCAATCAGGCAATCGGGCTGTCCAATTACGCAAACGGAAGGTTTATCTACCTTGGCGAAGACAATTCCGGCTATATCGGGATCCCCCGCGGGCTGTACGAATCCCTCACGGAAAAATGCCGGGACGCCGGGATTCCCGTAACCGCGGAAGACCGCCGCGTGGAGGGGAGACTGCTCAACGTCACCTTTACCGGCACCTTGCGGGATAACCAACAGGAAGCGATTGACGCCTTGCTGGAACATGACTGCGGAATCCTGAGCGCGGCGACGGCGTTCGGAAAAACGGTGGTATGCTGCGGTCTGATAGCGAAGCTCAAAACCTCCGCACTGATCCTGCTCGAATCCTCTTCCCTGATCCCGCAATGGGAGAGGGCGATCTCGAATTTTCTGAAGCTGAACGAGGAGCTGCCGGAATACACGACAAGGAGCGGGCGGATCAAGACAAGAAAAAGCCTGATCGGAATCATTCAGGGGCCCAAAGATACGTCAACCGGGATCATTGATATCGCTATGGCGGGTTCGCTCTGCAAGAAGGGGGAATACCATCCCCGGCTGAAGGAATACGGTCTGGTTCTGGTTGACGAGTGCCATCACAGCGCTTCGGAAACCTTGACGGCCATCCTGCGTGAAATTCACGCAAAATACCTTTTCGGTGTGACAGCGACGCCCTTCCGAAGCGACGGACTCGAAAAGATCAACGAAATGCTGCTCGGTCCGGTTCGCTATCGGTACACAGCAAAACAGCGGACGGAGGAAATGGGACTCGAGTGCCTCGTACTTCCCCGTTTCACACGTGCCGTCTTCCCGGAAGGAGATGAAAAGAACATCGGCAAAGCCTACGAACACCTCCGCGAAAACGATGTTCGGAACGACCAGATCGTCTCCGATATTCGGGAAGCGGTTTCCCTCGGTCGGACACCCGTTGTGCTCACGAAATATGTGAAACACGCCGAATTGCTCGCCGAACGTGTTCGGACTCTGGCGGATCACGTATTTCTTCTGACCGGATCTCAGTCGGAACCTGACAGGCAGGCTGTCCGGGAGGAGATGGAGCAAACCGCCTCCGAGGAGACACTGGTTCTTGTCGCAACAGGACAGCTTGTCGGCGAAGGCTTCGACTTTCCCCGTCTCGACACACTGATCATGGCAATGCCCATCGCATGGAAGGGGATCGTCGAGCAGTACGCCGGACGGCTGAACCGCGATTATCCCGGTAAAAAGAATGTCATAATCTACGATTATGTAGACGCCCACATCCCGGTGTTTGACCGCATGTATCTCAAGCGTCTCAAGGCGTACAAACAGATCGGTTATCAGATTGCATCCTCCCCTGCCCTGGAAAAACAATTTGCGCACGCCATTTACGACAGCGAGTCCTATCCCGCGGCATATGAAGCCGATCTCTTCGGGGCGGAAAAGGAAATCGTCATATCTTCCCCCACCCTGTCTCGGCCAAAGGTAGAGCGCTTGATCGCTCTGCTCCGGGAGCGGCAGGAGGCGGGCGTGAACGTCGTCATCGTCACGCTCCACCCCGATGCCTACCAATTCGGCAGGGATGAAACAAGAATTGAGTTGATGGAGCGTCTGCGCCGTACCGGTTTTCGTGTGGAACTGACTGAAGGATGGCAGCAGCGGTACGCTGTCGTCGACCGGAAAATCGTCTGGTACGGGAGCATGAACCTGCTGTCAAAAGAAGACGTGGAAGACAGCATCATCCGGATCGCTGACAAAGAAGTTGCGGCAGAGCTGCTCGAAGGATCGTTTCGGAAGGGTGTGGATCACGAACAATTCGCTCTGCCGCTTACCGGCTCAGATAGTATAAACCAATGAATCAAAAAGGAGAACTCATACATGACTGCTAACCGTCCGAATAAGGCCTTTTTCAAAAAACACCCGCTCGAACAGATGTCTCCTGCAACTATAGCGGATTTTCTAATACAAACACCGGAATCCGGCGAATTTCAAACAAAAATGGACGAAATTCTGCACGAATCGACCATTTCTCAGGAGCGGTGGGCTCTGATCAACAAACAAAGAGGCGATATTTCTAATCTCGAAGATGCCGAAACCATCGTGTCATATATGCGCAAGCCGCTTGACAACATGGCAGATCATGCTTTATGCAGCAAAGCACTCGAAATGGCTGATGAAGTATGTCCGCTCATTATCCGAAGGTTCAAAACAACTGCGATCGATCATTTTGTCGAACTGTCCTTCCGAATCCTTGCCAAAGCAGATCCTGTATATACAATGGAACTCTATTCCTGTTATGACAGTATCCGGAACCCGTATGCGCAATCCTTCGCCTGTCTGCTCTTCGGGGAACATATGATGGAAGAAGCGATTCCTCTCCTGATGAAGGAATACGAGCGTTTTGGAAGAGAGTATCCGGATGAAAGCTATGACCAGGGACCGCTGCTCGCTCTGTACCTGATCTGTGATCCAAAGTAAAGGGACACAGAAAACTTGATTACTCCCAGTGGAGAATCGAAGGTTTTGGAGATGAGACCGTCCACGAGCTCAATTAAAACGCCGCAGCGGAAGCGAGGAAGAATCCGTTCAAACCGAAGCGGAAACAGTTTCCTATTTGAGGTAGGCTTAGGAAAACCCTTTCTTTGACTGAGCGGTGCAATTCTTGCATACAATGCCAGTGAAAAAGGTCAGGCAAAAAACGTATGCGTGACCTGAATCCTTGTCCTATAAGGTTATTGCCCGCTCTCTCCAAGTCAAGACAAGAAGGAACAGGAACCGTTTTTCGAAAGCCGGACCGGGGGGAATCGGTACGTCACGTTCCATGACCTACCGGCACGAACCCTTTCTTTGACTGAGCAGTGCAAATCCTGGCTGACGGAGAGGGGATACCGCTTCGTCATCGCTCTGCCGGGGAGTCTGAACTATGTGAAGGACATGATCCGGAAACGTCGGGAAGAGATCGTGAACCGCTCCGAATGCCGCCTCGGG
>Ga0256405_10008578_pt1 | contig 14546 bp, 13 predicted proteins | sample RumenRJG_02DNA_FD_189096 | JGI IMG/M metagenome (GOLD analysis project Ga0256405, IMG submission 189096) | Bovine rumen microbial communities from Lethbridge, Alberta, Canada - RJG_02 | ecosystem: Host-associated > Mammals > Digestive system > Stomach > Rumen | place: Canada: Alberta...
ATGACTGAGTATTGTCGTGATGAAATAATGGAATTAATCAATATAGGGCTGAAGAAAGACTGGAACAGGTATGACTCTATTAGTATGGTGTTAACGAAGAAGGAGATGGATATTCTGCCTTCGCTGCCTGTGGATGCTGCCTCGATAAGTAAATTAACTAACATTTCCAGGATACAGAAGAACACGAAAGACTTTCCATATATGGAACAGTTGAAGAGTTTGGAGGCGAGTTTTGTAGCCCGTGCACCAAAAGGTTTTGAAGCTCAACTGGCAGAGATTCACAACTATATTTATCAGTCGCAGGTTTTGCAGCAGGGCGACAAGGCTGCTGATGTAGAGCTTTTCGATATGCAGGGCAACAAGCATCGTTTGTTTGATGCTTTTTCTGGCGGGGGCTATGTGCTACTCGATTTCTGGGGCATAGGCTGTGGTCCGTGTAGAATGTCGGAACCAGAGATGAGAGAGGTGTATGAGAGAATGAATGGAAAGCTTGAGATAGTTGGTATCAACGAGGATGATGTTTCTACTTGGAAAAATAGCGATTTCAGCAAGCGCATTGTTTGGAAAAACTGGAACGATGGCGTGAAGGGAAGTAGTATCAATGGCAAATATTGTGATATAGGTGCTGTTCCTTATTATGTTTTGCTTTCGCCTGATAAGCGTATTGTGTGGAAAGCAGTGGGCTATCAGCCTGGATATCTCTTGGGCCTGGCTGAAGCTCTCAATGGTGTTGAGCAGGACAATAGTTCAAATCTGCAGTTTGCCGTTAGAAAGGTGGAATGCAAACCTAATGCTACGACAATCAGTTTCCGCTATTACACAAAGAAGGGCTTCTGGTTCCGCATCGTCAAGGATTCTTATCTCACAGCTAATGGTAAAAAATATAAGTTGACAGCAGCTGATGGTATAAAGCTTGATGAAAATAATTATGCTGAAAAGAATGCTTTTACTGCTAAGGAAGATTATATAGGCGAAATAAACTATTGTGATTTTACGCTTACTTTTGAACCTTTTGAAACTATCCCCGACAGCTTCGACTTTGTAGAGGGTGATGGGAAAGGAGCGTTTGTGATAAGGAAAATAAAGACCCTTCCCAGCCCCAGCGCGAAGCAGAGCTTCGCTAAATGATAAATGATAAATGATAAAGCAAGGCGGCAATATGCCGCCTTCGCTATTATCTCCTTCGCTTATTCAGATGCACCGGCTTTGCCGACAGCATCTGCTCAGTCGATGACCTTCGGTTGAAGATTAGTCGGCTATGCCGATATAATATTTAAATCTTTCATTCTTTCAATATTTAAATCTTTCTTGGGCTAACCAACTGGAAGAATAGCTGGAAACTCATTATAGATTTAAGAAAATGATTAAGCATGAGAGGCTTCTTCAAAGTCTTTAGCTTATATTTGTCAAAAGCCTTATGCAAGCAAGCTTCCAACGGATTTTCCCAAATATAAGCAACCCTCACAAGTTCGGCTTCTCATGCCTAATCTTGGAAAATAATGTGCTGATGCACCAATGCGCAATAAGCGCAAAGGATATCAACCTGCAATGATAAGCGAACATACTCTTTACAATAACAGATATTCGTTATTCCATTCATGCACATTTTCTTCTTTTTTTATCTCAAGTAAAATATTCGTTTGATAAACGTGGAGTATAAAAGGTAAAAGGCTCTTGCAGATTTCTGCAAGAGCCTTTACTTTATCATTTAGCGGAGCGTGCTCCGCACTCTTTATCATTTATCATTTATCATTTATCCTTTAGCAATGCCTTGCATTGCGCAATTTATCGTATGAACAGCATTTCGCGATACTTAGGCAGAGTCCAGAGCTCGTCGCTGACGATGAGTTCAAGCTTGTCAATCTGATAGCGGATAGTTTCCATTTTTGGAGCTATGTTATCGTGATATGCAACTGCTTTCTCACGTGCATTCTCGATGCGGTTAGCCACTTTGCGAGCCTCTATGAGTTCTTCTACACCACGCTCGATGGTTTCTGTGCGCTCTGCAATCTCACGAATGATGGTGAGGTTGCGCTCGGTGAGCTTGTGTCCCTCTTCGCGACCGAAAATCTCCATCATGTTTACCACGTTCTTTGCCAGCTGACTCTGATAGTGGGTGGCTACTGGTATGATGTGGTTCATGGCGAGGTCGCCCATTACACGTGCTTCAATCTGTATTTTCTTGGTGTAGGTTTCCCATTTCACTTCGTTGCGTGCCTTGAGCTCGTTCTCGTGCATTACGTTTTCGTTTTCGAACATTTTAATGCTGTCGGCATCAAGGTAGCGGTCGAAACATACAGGGCAGCTTGCTTCGCAGTCGAGACCACGTTTTGCAGCTTCTTCCTTCCACTCATCGCTGTAACCATTGCCGTCGAAACGTATTGGTCGGCAGGTCTTGATATCTTCGCGGATGATGTCGATGATAGCATCGGTTTGCTCTTCGCCTTTTGCTATGAGTGCATCGACACGTTTCTTGAAGTTGTTGAGAGCCTCGGCAACGGCTGTGTTCAACACAATCATTGCTGCTGCACAGTTAGCCTCTGAACCTACAGCACGGAACTCAAAGCGGTTTCCGGTGAAGGCGAATGGTGATGTGCGGTTGCGGTCGGTGTTGTCGATAGTGAGTTCAGGAATCTCAGGAATGTCGAGCTTGCGCATTTTCTTTCCTTCGAGCTTGAAGAGATCTTCTTTGTCGGCTTTCTCGATGTGGTCGAGAAGATCGGAGAGCTGACGACCGAGGAAGCTTGAGATGATGGCAGGAGGTGCCTCGTTGGCGCCCAGACGATGGTCGTTGGTGGCACTCATGACAGATGCTTTGAGCAAACCGTTGTGCTTATATACGCCCATGAGTGTTTCAACGATGAACACTACGAAACGCAGGTTGTCTTCGGGGGTGCGACCGCTCTTGTGAAGGAGTATGCCTGTGTCGGTGGTAAGGCTCCAGTTGTTATGCTTACCCGAACCGTTGATGCCATCGAAAGGTTTTTCGTGAAGAAGAACCTGGAAGCCATGCTTGCGTGCTACTTTCTTCATGAGCGACATGAGAAGCATGTTGTGATCGACTGCAAGGTTGCACTCTTCGAAGATTGGTGCAAGCTCAAACTGTCCTGGTGCAACTTCGTTGTGGCGGGTTTTGCATGGAACACCAAGTTCGAGAGCTTGTATTTCGAGTTCTTTCATGAATGCCTGCACACGTTCTGGTATTGTTCCGAAATAGTGGTCGTCCATCTGCTGGTCTTTAGCAGAGTCGTGTCCCATGAGGGTGCGACCTGTGAGCATAAGGTCGGGACGTGCCGAATAGAGGTCTTCGTCAACAAGGAAATATTCCTGTTCCCAACCAAGGTTGGCACTAACCTTCTTTACATCGGGGTTGAAGTAATGGCACACCTCAGTAGCAGCCACGTTTACTGCATGCAGAGAGCGCAGCAGTGGAGCCTTGTAGTCGAGGGCTTCACCTGTGTAAGAGATGAAGATGGTAGGGATACATAGTGTGTCGTCGATGATGAACACCGGACTTGTTGGGTCCCAAGCAGAATATCCGCGTGCCTCGAAGGTGTTACGGATACCACCGTTAGGGAAGCTTGACGCATCAGGTTCCTGCTGAACCAGCAGTTTGCCGTCAAACTGTTCAATCATGCCTCCCTTGCCGTCGTGCTCTACAAAGGCATCGTGTTTCTCGGCAGTACCTTCTGTAAGAGGCTGAAACCAGTGTGTGTAGTGTGTAACTCCGTTTTCCATAGCCCATTGCTTCATACCGCTTGCCACGGCATCAGCAATAGAACGGTCGAGACGTGCTCCGTTATCAATCACATTCACCAGTTCGGCATAAACATCTGCAGGGAGATATTTATACATTTTTTGACGGTTGAACACATACTTTGCAAAATACTCAGAGGGGCGTTCCTTTGGAGTGTCAACAATTAGTGGACGCTTCTTGAACGCTTCTGCTACAACCTCAAATCTTAAGTTTGCCATTATCTATTTCTTTTATTATGTTTGTTTTCTCTTCACCCAAGGGCATATGCCCCTATAAACGCAAAAAACTCTCGCAGACACGATGTGTTGCGGGAGTCTTATATTTTTATTGCTTCGCTCTGAAGCAACGTCCTTCTGCAAAATATTCAAAGCCAGCGTCGTTTAGTTTGGCTTCGACCTTAGCAGGCTCGACGCCGAAAGCATAACATAGCTGGTTGAAATTGTCGAACTCCTCATCTCGAAGGAGCATATTAATCGCACTATACAGTATATTTGGATCGTTTGGAAGTCTGTCCATGATCTTTTATTATTTTCGTGCAAAAGTACAAAAAAAAATGTGGAATGTGAAATGTGGAATGTGAAATTCTTCGCACGAAGTGCGATTAATGATTAATAATTACTCATTATACATTCCAAATACCACATTTTTACATGTATCCTAACCAGCGCAGGATATCATTGAGGTTGGCAACAACCATGAGAAGTACCAAAGCGCCGATACCTATATATTCTGCCCAGATAAGGAACTTCTCTGATGGCTTGCGACCTGTAATCATCTCATAGAGAAGGAACAGTACATGACCACCGTCGAGGGCTGGTATAGGAAGAATGTTCATGAATGCAAGGATGATGCTGAGCAGAGCAGTCATCTTCCAGAACATATACCAGTCAAATTCGGCAGGGAACAGACTGCCGATAGAGCCAAAGCCTCCGAGTGATTTAGCTCCATCTTTTGAAGCAACGTATTTCATGTCGCTAACATAGCCCTTCAACACGTTCCAGCCATAGTTGATACCAGCAGGAATGCTCTCAAGCAAACTGTATTCAATGTGAACAGGTTTGTAAATCTCCATGATGTTAGGGAACACCACCTCGAGTTTCAAATCGTTAGAAAGCAAGGCTTTTGCTGTGTGCACCTCGCCGTTAGCTTTTGACTGCCATGTGATAGCTGCTGTGCGAATCTTAATGCTGTCCTTACGGGTTACCGCACCTGTCATGGCATCTTCAAGTTTGCTCAGCTCATTCATGAAATCGTTGGCAGAGTCAACTTTCTTTCCGTTGATGGCAAGCAAACGGTCGCCTTTTCTTATACCTATCTTATATGCAGGACCTTTTTCAATAATGCTGTCAACATCAGCATTGAGGAATGGACGGCAGAACATTGGCGATGATTTCAACATGTTGAGCAGGTTGATGTCGCCAGGCAGGTTGATGCTCATTGGTTTGCCATTGCGGATGATGTCAACACGCTTTGCCTTTGACAGATCGCGGAAGAGGTCGGCATTGAAATCCTTGAATGTGCCGTTGTCGGTTCCTACAAGGATGTCGCGGTCTTTAAAACCATAGGCTTTTGCCTCTTTGTTGAATTTCATTCCCTGCTTCATGTCCTTTACCTGAACATAGGTTTCGCCCCATGTGAACATAATCATGCAGTAGAGGAAGAGTGCAAAGATGAAATTCACAGTAACACCACCAATCATGATGAGCAGGCGCTGCCATGCTGGTTTTACGCGGAATTCCCATGGCTGAGCAGGTTGTTTCATCTGTTCGGTGTCCATGCTTTCGTCAATCATACCCGAAATTTTGCAGTAGCCACCAAGTGGAAGCCAACCAACACCGTATTCGGTGTCGCTGTTCTTTGGCTTGAAACTAAAAAGTTTTCCTGTCCATTTGCCAATTCCAAGGTCAAAGAAGATATAGAATTTCTCGACTCTCACTCCAAAGAGTTTGGCGAAAAACATGTGTCCGCCTTCATGAAGCAAGACGAGTAAAGAGATTGCCAGTATGAACTGAAGCAGTCTGATTAAAAATACTTCCATTTTTTATTTTAGTTTTATAATTCTACTTTAACATATTGAACTTATCTCGCATTTAATCTTTATCTCTAAAATAGAGATTTTATTTTTTATCTCGAATTAGAGAATTTGAGAAACGAAGTTCGACGGCCGAAGGGAAAGTCAATTTTGGCTTGTGCCTTAGTTCTCATCAACTCATCTTAACAATTTAATTCTCTAATTCTCTAATTCGAGACCTCAAAAATTGAGTTCGAAAAGATTTCTATTCGAGAAAAATCGAGTTCGAAATATCTACGAGTTTTGTGCTACAAGTTCTGACGCTATGCGACGAGCTTCCTTATCTGTTTGTAGATAAACATCAAGGTCGGGATTCTTGTCGAAAGCCGTTTTCTGCATGGTTTGTTCTATAATCTCTGCCATACCGAGGAAGCTGCATTGATTCTTTCTGAATGCAAGGTTGGCAACCTCGTTGGCTGCATTAAGGATACATGGCATGTTGCCTCCCTTGTTGATGGCCTCGTATGCCAATGCCAAGCACTTGAACTTGTTTACATCGGGTTCGAAGAACTCTAACTTCTGTGCTTTGAAGAAATCAAGACGCTCGCCCTTGAGAGTTAAGCGCTGTGGGAAAGAGAAGGCATACTGAATAGGTAGGCGCATATCTGGCACACCCAATTGAGCCTTTACTGCTCCGTCCATGAACTGAACACCACTATGAACAATTGACTGTGGATGAATGAGCACCTGAATCTTGTCGGCTGGTACACCGAAAAGCCATTTTGCTTCCATCACCTCAAAACCCTTGTTCATTAGTGAAGCAGAGTCGATGGTTATCTTTGCACCCATGTCCCATGTGGGATGTTTTAGGGCGTCGGCAGCTGTAACTGTTTTGAGCTGTTCGTGTGTGTAGTTGCGGAAAGGACCGCCTGAACAGGTGAGCAGAATCTTGTCAACCTCGTTCATGTTTTCGCCTACAAGACTCTGGAAGATGGCACTATGCTCAGAGTCAACAGGAAGCATATCTACATGATACTGCTGAACAAGGTTAAGGATGAGCTCGCCGGCAACAACAAGAGTTTCCTTGTTGGCAAGACAAATCTTTTTGCCAGCCTTTATGGCATTGATTGTTGGTACAAGACCAGAGAATCCCACCATTGAAGCCAAAACCATGTCGATAGGTTCAGCCTGCACAATTTCTTCAAGAGCCTGTCGGCCGGCATACACCTTTATGTCGGGTTCATCAACGAGCAGCTGTTGCAGTTCTTCATAGTGTTCTTCGTTGGCAATGACAACAGCTGCAGGCTTGAATTTGTGTGCCTGTTCGGCAAGCTTCTGCACGCTATTGTTGGCTGTGAGGCAGTACACCTCGTAGAGGTCGCTATGCTGCTCAATAACATCGAGAGCCTGAGTGCCTATGCTGCCTGTGCTGCCAAGAATACATATTTGTTTTTTCTTTATTTCTTCTTTCATTATTACTATCGTTTAGTCAAGGTTCATAAGACCATCAGGAAGATCGTAGTCTATTCTCTTAGCCTTCACGTCAATGCCTTTTATAAGAGCTTCGTTGGCAGGGATAAGAGCTTCGTTGCCATCGGGAGTTTCAATCTCAAAGAGAATGTTGATGGTAGAGTCGTCAACAGCCTGTATTGTCCCCAAGAACTTATCGGTGTTTATGTCGTGCAGAGCAAATCCAATGATTTGTGCCCATGAAACATTCTCTTCGTCTCTGTCGGCAAGCTCACGAGGGAAATACACGTCGAGACCTGTAAGATTGGCTGCCTTCTCCTGTGAGTCGATACCTTCAAGAATCATCAGGGCTGTTTCATCGTTCTTGAAACGATATTCTTCCATAAAGAAAGGTACGAGTATTCCGTCGATATCAAGAATGATATAGTCGGCATCTTGACGGTCAAAGATATCATCGTCGAAGTTGAAACTTATCTCGCCCTTCACTCCATGAGGCTTACCTAATCTGCCAATCTTGTAAACGTCTTCTCTTCTTATCATATTTAATCTTATGACTGTTTGCGTTTAATTATAGTTAGTCGTCAACACGCTTGATACAAGCTCCAAGGCTATTTAAACGATGTTCAATATCCTCGTAACCGCGGTCAATCTGAGCAATGTTGGCAATGCGACTTGTGCCGTTGGCACTCATGGCAGCAATGAGCAAAGCTATACCCGCGCGGATATCAGGACTTGTCATGCGGCCAGCACGCAGAGTGATGTTTCTGTCGTGTCCAACAACCACAGCTCGATGAGGGTCGCAAAGAATAATCTGTGCACCCATATCAATGAGCTTGTCGGTGAAGAATAAGCGACTTTCAAACATTTTCTGGTGAATGAGCACTGTGCCACGAGCCTGTGTTGCAACAACGAGCAACACCGAAAGAAGGTCAGGAGTGAGTCCTGGCCAAGGTGCATCGGCAAGTGTCATGATAGTGCCGTCGATAAATGAATCGACAACATAGTGTTCTTGTTTTGGAATGAAAAGGTCGTCGCCTTCGGCTTCTATTTTTACACCTAAACGGCGGAAAGCATCGGGGATGATACCTAAATTTTTGAGCGATACATTCTTTATGCGAATGCCATCGCCAATCATAGCGGCCATACCAATGAATGAGCCAACCTCAATCATGTCGGGAAGGATGGTGTGCTCTGCTCCATGCAGTTTTTCCACACCTTCGATGGTGAGCAGGTTGCTGCCTATGCCTGTGATGTTTGCGCCCATAGAGTTGAGCATTTTGCAAAGCTGTTGCAGATAAGGTTCGCAGGCTGCATTGTATATTGTTGTGGTGCCTTTGGCGCATACTGCAGCCATAACGATGTTGGCAGTACCCGTTACCGAAGCTTCATCAAGAAGCATGTAGCAGCCGTTGAGCTGTTGAGCCTTTATTTGGAAAACATCACGTTCCTCGTCTTTTACGAAATGAGCTCCAAGATTCTTGAAGCCAAGGAAATGAGTGTCGAGACGGCGGCGACCAATCTTGTCACCTCCTGGTTTGGCTACTGTAGCCTTGCCGAAACGTCCCAGCAACGGACCAATCATTAGTACACTACCACGTAGGGCAGAGCATTTCTTAACAAACTCAATGCTGTCAAGATAGTCGAGATTGAGTTCATCGCTTTGGAATGTGTAGTCGTTACGTGAGTTGCGGGTTACCTTAACCCCTGTGTCGGCCAAGAGTTTTATGAGGTTGTTGACATCAAGAATATCAGGAATGTTCTTTATGCGTACAGGTTCGTTGGTGAGCAATGTTGCACAGATAACCTGCAGAGCTTCGTTCTTTGCACCTTGTGGTGTGATGGTTCCCTTTAGGTGATGTCCGCCTTCTATGATAAATGATTCCATAGACAATTATTTCTTTTTGCGTTTGCCTCCGTTGTTATTCTGCAGAGTCTCACGCTCATTTATCTTTTCAAAAACAAAACTGTCGAGGTCGAGCTGCACTTTGCCATTTGTGAAACGTGCTAAGTCGCTGGCCACTTTCTCGTCGGCTGATGAACCATGACTCCATTGTAGAAGGTCGCGCTTCATCTGATTAGCTGTGAGGCGAATCAGTTCGTCGCGTTCTTCGCCATCAGGCATGGTTTCCAACTGTTTGAATAGTTCAAAGACCATATTGCCATAGTGCTTTACGGGAATACGCTTCATAGGGTATTCTATCGGTTCTGGCTTTGTTGCCATTTTGAGAGCACCACTAACATCGAAAGGAAAGTCAATGTCAAGTTGAAAATTACTCATAATGGCGAGATGATCCCAAAGGCGCTGCTCATAATCTTCAGTAGCACGGTTCTGGGGGTACATGCGGTCCATGATAGCAACGATGGCTTCTGCGCACTTCTGACGTTCTTCCTTGTCTTTCAGCGCAACGCAGTAGTCAACCATATTCTGAATCTCACGTCCGTATTCCGGAAGTATGAGTTTCTCACGTTGTGTATTGTAGTCTAATCCTTCAATGTTCATATTTCTTATTTTTCTATTTCGAGTAAAGGCTTGGATTTCTTAGCAACAAAGTCTTTTAGATAGAAAGGCACAAAGTATGCCACATCTTCATACTTCTCAATGGCGATGCGCTTTTCAGCCAATGGGAACATATATTTTGCTAAAGCATCAATGTTGTCGATGAAGTGTGCATTTGGGTGATTGATCACCTCTTTGCATTTCTTGGCTCCGTCGCCAAAGAAATATACAGGTGCCTTGTCGAGATACTCTTTGTAGGTGTCGGCATCAACGATGTCTGCCTGGATAGGGCGCACTTCCTTGAGTGCTCGTGTGAACACCTGTGCATAGACCTCCATGCGGCGGGCATCGAGCATTGGAACGAGAAGCGCATTTTCTTCCTTTACCATTTCACGAAGCAACACGGGAACACAAAGCAGTTCAAGAGTAGGAACAGCAATGAGTTTCACATCGCGACCATAGGCTACACCCTTTGCCATAGATGTTCCAATGCGCAAACCAGTGTAAGAACCTGGACCGCAGCTAACCGCCACAGCGTCAAGCGGAATGGCATGGTTGTCCATAAATGAGAGAGCCTCGTCAATGAAGGTTCCAAGTTGTTCATTGTGATGAGGACCGCCGCTATGGTCCTCCTTGTTGAAGATGCATTCGGCGTCATTACTTACTGCAACAGAGCACACGTTTGTACTCGTTTCAATGTTCAATATACACGACATAATAATTAATCTATTCTAAATAACATGCAAATTTACTCTTTTTTCCCGCAATTTTCGTACTTTTGCAGAAATTTAACGTGAAGAAACCATGATACAGTCAATGACGGGCTACGGAAAAGCAGTAGTAGCTTACAATGAAAAGAAAATTAATGTTGAGATTAAGTCATTAAACAGTAAGACTCTTGATCTCTCAACACGTATCGCTCCGCTCTATCGCGAGAAGGAGATGGAAATTCGCCAGTATGTGGCTAAACAGCTGGATCGAGGCAAGGTTGACTTCTCTATTTGGATAGAGAAGGATGTTGTTGCTGAGGCTTCACCTATCAATAGTGATATTGTAAAGAAATATTTTGAACAGATAAAGGCCATTTCGGAAGCGACAGGAATTCCAGAGCCAGAAAACTGGTTTGAAACTCTTCTTCGTTTGCCAGATGTGACAACAAAGACTGATGTTGAGGAACTCACCGACGAGGAGTGGGCTGCAGCTACTCAGGCTATTGATGAGGCTGTGAGCAATCTTAAGGCTTTCCGTCGTCAGGAAGGTGCTGCCTTGCAGAAGAAGTTTGAGGAAAAGATTGATAATATCGCTAATCTTCTTGCAAGTATTGAGCCTTACGAGAAGAGTCGTGTTCCAAAGATTCGTGAACAGATTATCAAGGGACTTGAGGCTATTCCTGAAGTTGAGTACGACAAGAATCGTCTTGAGCAAGAACTTATTTATTATATCGAGAAACTTGATATCAGCGAAGAGAAACAGCGTCTTGCTAATCACTTGAAGTATTTCCGCGATACAATGAACGAGGAGGGGCCTTTAGGCAAGAAACTTGGTTTTATTGCTCAGGAAATGGGTCGTGAAATCAACACTACAGGTTCTAAGAGTAATCAGGCAGAAATGCAGAACATTGTGGTGAAGATGAAGGACGAGCTTGAGCAGATTAAGGAGCAAGTGTTGAATGCCCTTTAACCTCCCCCGACCCCTCCAAAGGAGGGGAGGACCTGGCGGGATGTGGGCTCTTGGAGATTTTTTATAAAGATCATGTAGATTGATATTTGTCATTATGGAGGAAGATGATAAAGGTAGAAAGGAAATTGGACATACGATATATGGAAAATATGGGTATGAGACCAATGGAGATGGTACTTTCAATCTGTTGAAAAGAAATGCAAAGAGCAATCGTAGATACCCAACAACCGCGGAGGCTATGCTTTGGGAAAATGTTAGAGGCAAAGCGCTTGGAGTGCGTTTTCGTCGTCAACATCAAATAGGTAGTTATATTGCTGATTTTGTTTGTTTAAAGTATAATCTTGTTGTTGAAGTTGATGGAGGTTATCATTATTTTGGCAACCAGATTATATCTGATGAGATAAGGACAAAATATTTAGAATCCCAAGGCTTTACTGTTATAAGATTTGATAATAATGAAGTATTGCAGGATATAGAAGGTGTAATCGCAAAAATAAAACGCAAAATGGAAGAACAAAATAATAATAAGAAGAATATTCCGTCAGACACAAAGAAGGGGAGGTTAATAATCTTCTCTGCACCATCAGGTTCGGGCAAGAGCACTATTGTGCAGTATTTGATGAAAGAGCATCCTGAGTTGAACTTAGCATTCTCTATCAGTTGCACAAGTCGAGCTCCTCGTGGTACAGAACAGAATGGTGTGGAATATTTTTTTCTTACTCCTGAAGAATTTAGGCAGAAGATAGAAAACGATGAGTTTCTTGAGTATGAAGAGGTGTACGAAAATCGTTTCTATGGTACATTGAAGAGTCAGGTTGACAACCAGACAGCCAAGGGAGAAAATGTTGTTTTCGACGTAGATGTGAAAGGTGGTTGCAACATAAAGAAATTCTATGGTGACGAGGCTTTGAGTATTTTTATTCAGCCACCATCGGTTGAGGAATTGCGTAGGCGACTTGTTGGTCGTGCTACAGATGCGCCCGAGGTTATAGAACAGCGATTGGCAAAGGCTGAATACGAATTGACTTTTGCTGACCAGTTTGATCATGTTGTTGTTAACGACAATTTGGCTGAGGCTGAAGCAGAGACCTTGAAACTTGTTGAAGAGTTTCTCGCAAAATAAAGATATTTAGTATTGTTATTTAAAGTGGGCTGTTTTGTATTCAAAAGTGGCCCACTTTGCAGTATAAATAAGCTAAGTTTGCATTGTAAAATCACTCGCTTTATTATCAGGCAAGTTTTGAATGATGGAAGATAAAAAGTTGACAGGTATTTTTGGTGGTTCGTTTAATCCTATTCATACAGGGCATATTGAACTTGCAAGACAATTACTTAAAAAATTGTCTTTGAGGGAGATATGGTTTGTTGTTTCGCCTCTAAACCCTTTTAAGAAAGCTTCTGCAGATTTGCTTGATGATGAAAAACGTTTACTCATGACGCAGATGGCTTTGGAGGATGAACCTGATATGCTGGCGTGCGATTACGAATTTCATCTTCCTCGTCCTTCCTATATGCTCCACACCTTGCAACATCTGTCAGTTGATTATCCCGACAGGCAGTTTGCGCTTATTATTGGTGCTGATAACTGGTTGGCTTTTGAACGCTGGTTTGGCTATAAGGAAATATTGGAACACTATCCTGTTTTTGTGTACCCTCGTCAGGGTTATGATGTTGATGAGTTAAAAATGCCGACAGGTGTTACTTATGTTGACACTCCACTCTTTAATCTTAGTAGCACCGAGATTAGACAGCTTGTTAAACAGAATGAGTCCCTAAAGGGACTGATACCCGAGAAAATCATTCCTATGGTGAAGGAATATTACGGATAATTTTGTATTTTTGCAGAAAAAAATCTGATGAAGATATTTAAACATATAAATTCTCTTCTTCGTTTGGCTGTAAAGCCACTTAATGAAAATGCGTTTTTTGCTATTATGATGTATGCATTGGGTATTATTTGTGCCCTTTGCACACTGCCTAACACACGTAATGCGCAACTCTACGATAATCTTTTCTACGAACTGTTTTTTGATATCTATATCCTGTGTGCTGTGCTTTCGTGCATTCCTTTGAAAGTGCGCCGTTGGATAAAGATGCTGTTATATATCGTTCTGTATGCAGTAGCACTTGTTGATGTGTTCTGCTTTGTGAAATACGATTCAACATTGAATCCTTCTATCCTGATGTTGGTTGGAGAGACCGACAGTAGGGAGGCTGGTGAATTTCTTACAACAATATTCTCGTCGGATATAATATTCAGTCGTTTGGGGTGGATATTGTTGTTCATGCTTTTGAATATTGCACTTGCCATTTTACCTAAGTACAAGAAACTGCCAAGATTTAGTCTTAATTCAAAGTTGCTTTGTTATGTGGGCATAGTAGTTGTTGGCTTTGTCGTGCTGTGTGGTGTTAATAGCTGGGAGAACAAGACTGCAACCTACAAGTTGATGACCCGACATTCTATTGGTGAAGTGGAACACACGCTTACAGAGCAGAATCATGCTCAGCTTTATGTGCCTATCTATCGTTTGGTGTTCAGTGTGTATGCCAATAGTCTTGCAGCCAATCAGGTTGACCAGTTGTTGGAAGCCTCGGAAAAAGTAACTGTTGACAGTTGTAGCTATAAGTCGCCAACAATAGTGCTTATTATTGGCGAGAGCTATGCCAAGAACCATTCTCAGCAGTATGGCTACTTTATGGACACAACCCCAAACCAGGTGGCACTTGAGAAGAACGGTGGTCTTGTGAAGTTTGACGATGTTGTTGCATGCTGGAACCTCACAAGTTATGTGTTTAAGAATGTACTTTCTACCCATGTAGTAGGGCAGAAGGGCGAATGGTGTGACTATCCTCTCTTTCCACAGCTATTCCGTAAGGCTGGCTATAAGGTTTCGTTCCTCACAAACCAGTTTCTTTCAAAGGCAAAGGAAGCTGTTTACGACTTTAGTGGAGGAGTGTTCCTGAACAATCCACAGTTGAGCAAGGAACAGTTTGATATACGTAACGACAAACTGTATCGCTATGACTCAGAACTGCTTGGCTGCTATGATGAGTTTGTAAAAGAGGGAAAGATAAAGATTTCAAATCAAATAAAGCCCGCTTCAACAATGCAGCAAACAGAGGGAGCTAAT
>Ga0256405_10008579_pt1 | contig 14545 bp, 15 predicted proteins | sample RumenRJG_02DNA_FD_189096 | JGI IMG/M metagenome (GOLD analysis project Ga0256405, IMG submission 189096) | Bovine rumen microbial communities from Lethbridge, Alberta, Canada - RJG_02 | ecosystem: Host-associated > Mammals > Digestive system > Stomach > Rumen | place: Canada: Alberta...
CGCGCAGGCTCTTTATGTCAGCGGATTCCAGCGCGGTTATAAGAACGGCGATGAGGCCACACGTATCAACGAAGGCGGCGCGTCGGACGTCAAGGCGAAGGACGCGGCCCGAAAAAACGTGCTTGCGAAGGCCAAGACGATCACGGGGAAGAAGTTGGAAATTCCAGAGGATGCGACCTATAACGGACTTGCCATTGACCACTGACCGCGGCCGTTTTGCCGCGCGCGAATGCCGCGAGGAGCGCGCTCTTGGAATCGCGAACGAAAAGATAATTATGGAACATAACACGCCGAGATTGACGACACTCTGCTACATCGAAAAGGACGGATGCTATCTGATCCTGCATCGGACCAAGAAGCCGCACGACGAGAACGGCGACAAGTGGATCGGCGTCGGCGGAAAGTTCGAGTACGGCGAGAGTCCCGAGGAATGCGTCCTGCGCGAGGTGAAGGAGGAAACGGGCCTCACGCTGCAGGATCCGCGCTTTCGCGGGCTCGTCACGTTCGTGTCTGACGAATGGGGCGTTGAGTACATGCACCTCTTCACCTGCACGACGTTCACCGGCACGCTCACCGACAGCGACGAAGGCGAGCTCGTGTGGCTGCCGAAGGGCGAGCTGCTGACGAAGAAGCTGTGGGAAGGGGACAGGCTCTTTCTCCGCGCGCTTGACGAGCGCGACGACTTCTTCACCCTCAAGCTCCGCTACGAGGGCGAAACGCTCGTCGAATCCAAGTTCGGCTGATTTCGGATTGCTGATTTTTCCGCGCACGGCCGTTGTTTTTGATATAATATCTATCGTCAGAAGCGAAAAAATGACACATGTTGAAAAAGGCGTTTAATGATTTCCTCTTCCTTTACGAGCGGGAGGGCAAGGCGCAGACGAACTTTGCGCTGACGATGCCGTCCGGTCTGACGGTGAATTGCGCGGAACATAAGGCCGCTTGAGGTAAGAAGGGCAATGTGGTAAAATATTTCCAGGTGACGAAATGAAGGAGTCGATGAAAATGTCTTTGCTTGATGCTGCATACGAAGTGCTGAAGACATCAGGTGGCCCGATGTCGCCCGCTGACATCATTCGTCCGATTCTTGAATCAGGAATGTGGACGACAAAGGGTAAGACGCCCGAACAGACATTGGGAGCGCGGCTTTATGTGGATATCAAGAAGTTTGGTGCAAAGTCTCGGTTTGTGAATGTGGGGAACGGACGATTTGCCTTGTCGGGGGTGAAGGCAAAGGAGTCGCCAGCACAGACACCATTGCCTGACTTTGGGGCAAGGTCCGTGACGATTAGCGACAAGACGTATTCGTTCACCGATTGTGCCGAGAAAGTCTTGAAGGCGCAGGGCAGCCATAAGCCGATGCATTATCTTGATATTACGCAAACGGCATTGTCTAAGGGATGGTTGAAGACCTCCGGTCAGACGCCAGAGGCCACCATGTATGCGCAGATCATACAAGAGATCCAACGGTTGCGCAAACGAGGTGAAGTGCCACGATTTGTTCAGTGTGGCAAGGGACTTGTGGCGCTGACGGTTTGGGACAAGGCAGGTGTTGATTTTCAGGTTCAGCAACATCATGAAGATGTCCGCAAGAAGCTGAAGGCAAAACTGATGGCGCTCAAGCCGGAAGAGTTCGAAGATCTTATTTCGCGACTTTTCCGCGAGATAGGGTTTCGTGAGGTGTCGCGTACTCGGCTCTCGGGCGATGGTGGTATAGACGTTCGTGGCACAATGGTGACAGGCGGTGTGATTCGCACGGAGCTTGCGATTCAGGCTAAGCGCTGGAAACGCAATGTTCAGGCGCCGATTGTGCAGCAGGTTCGCGGCAGCCTTGGTGCACATGAGCAGGGATGTATTGTCACCACAAGCGATTTCAGCGCTGGCGCTCGAGAAGAGGCCCGCAAGATGGACAAGGCCCCTATTGCGCTCATCGATGGCAAAGAGCTGATTAATCTGATGCTGGAGTACGAGGTCGGAGTCCGTCGCAAGGAAGTCCCGCTCTTTGAAGTGAAGGCGAACCTGCTCGACGATGTAGAAGACGCACGATAAAGTTGCAAGAAGGACTATTATTTCGGCACTTCACGGACGGCGTGCCGACCATCAAGCACGCCTACGGCTACTCCCAGCTCTCCAGGCTGCTTCGTGCAATTCCGCGTTTCGAAGTCGGTGGCGCCGGTGCGCACGTCTGGGTGAAGGACAAAGAGGCGAGATCGGTCGTGCGCGCTTGACCGTCGCGCGGCGGATTTGGTATAATTTCCACACTATGGCAGCGCTATTTGTACCGAGAGACCGCAAGTCGCTTTTCCGCCAGTTTCTGGCGGGAATGTACGATGCCGTGGTGATCACCGACCCCAACGGCCACATCATCGAGATCAACCCCCGCGCGGAGGAGCATTTCGGCTACAACCAGGAAGATGTGATCGACAAGCCGATTTCGTTCTTCATCCCCGGCCTCAGCCCGGAAATCGTCCAGCGCATCCGCCGCGGCCTCGACAGCGACCGCCACATGATGATCGACGCGAACGGCCTCAACCGCGACGGCACCAAGTTCGCCTGCGAAGTGACGGTCTCGGCCATTGACCTGATGGATCCGGGCGACCTCGTCTTCACGTGCCGCAACGTCGAGCGCCGCCGCCGCGTGCGCGAGATGCTGCGCGCGAAGGAGAACGCCTTCGACATCTCCCAGTCCGCGCTCTTCACCTGCGACGGCGACGGCCGCTTCACCAACGTCAACGAGACGTTCTGCAAGATGTTCGACCTCGCGGACGAGGAGGAGGCGCGCAAGCACGTCTTCGCCGACTATTTCACCGACGAGCCGCTGCCCGAGAACTACCGCAAGGCGCTCGCGGGCGAGACGACGACCGTCGGGATCGTCGCCGAGTCCGAGGACGGCGCCGACGACAGCGAAATCGAAATCACGCTCGCGCCGAACCGCGACGGCCGCAAGGTCAGGGGCGTCGTCGGCAGCGTCATCAAGGTCTGACGGATGCGCAGAGCCCCCCAGCATGCGGCGGGGATTGCGTCGCTCGCGGTCAACAAGGCGGATCCCAAGGTCCTCCAGGACTTCCTCGCGCTCAAGTACGCACTCTCGCGCCGCACCGCCAAGGCGATGATCGACGGCCGCAGCGTGTGGGTCAACCGCACGTGCGTGTGGATCGCGCGCTACGCGCTCAAGACGGGCGACGTCGTCGAAGTGCCCGCGGCCGTCGTGAAGGGCGCCGTGCGGCAGTCGGCGAAGACGGGCCCCGACGCCCGCGCCGCGAACCGTGCGCCCCGCGCCGCGTCGCCCGCCCTCCGGCACATCCGCGTCCTCTGGCAGGATGCGCACTATCTCGTCTGCGACAAGCCGGCGGGCGTCTTGAGCTGCGACGACCCGAAGTCGGCGGAATCGATCCTGCGCGAGCAGGAGAAGGTGCCGACGCTCGAAGCCGTCCACCGCCTCGACCGCGACACGACGGGGTGCCTGCTCTTCGCCAAGAACCACGCGGCGCTCGCGGCGGCGATCAACGTCTTCAAGACGCACGGCGTCACGAAAATCTACCACGCGGTCGCGGCCGGCCCGATGAAGCTCGCGCGCCTTGTGATCGACGCGCCGCTCGACGGCGACAAGGCGGTTTCGCGCGTCACGCGCGAGGCGGTGAGCGCCGACGCCTCCTTCCTGCGCGTGCGCATCGAGACGGGGCGCACCAACCAGATCCGGCGCCACCTCGCGTCCGTCCGCCATCCGATCGTCGGCGACCGCGTCTTCGGGCTGAAGAACGCGCGCGACCCGCGCCTCATGAAGGTCGCGCGGCAGATGCTCCACGCCTCGACGCTGGAGCTGCCGCACCCGCTCGTGCCGAAGGCGGCGATCAAGGTCCATGCGCCGCTGCCGGCCGACTTCCGCGCGACGCTGAAACTCTTTGGAATGGGCAAATGACGATGACGATTGCAGAAACGATCCATGCGATGGCGGTGAAGGCGCGCGCGGCGGCGGCCGAGCTGCGCCGACTGACGACCGCCGAGAAGAACGACATCCTGCGCGCGGTCGCGGCGGCGCTCGAGGCCGACAAGGCGGCGATCCAGGCGGCGAACGGCGCGGACGTCGCGGCGGCGCGGGCGAACGGCCTCGCGGCGGCGATGGTCGACCGCCTCACCCTGACCGATGCGCGCTTCGCCGCGATGGTGGAGGGCGTGCGGTACGTCGCGTCGCTGCCCGATCCCGTCGGCGAGGTCATCTGGACGCGCGAGCGCCCGAGCGGCATCACGATCCGCAAGACGCGCGAGCCGTTCGGCGTCGTGGCGGTCGTCTTCGAGTCGCGGCCCAACGTGTTCGTCGATACGGCGGCCTTGTGCCTCAAGACGGGCAACGCGATCATCCTGCGCGGCGGCAAGGAGGCCGTGCGGAGCAACGCGGCGCTGGCGCGCGCGGTCGGACGGGCGCTGGCCGAACACCGTTCGGTCCTCGCCTCTGCCGGTTCGGCCTTGGCGGATGCGGTGCAGTTCGTCGAGGTGCAGGACCATGCGGCGGTGGCCGAGCTCGTGCGCGCGACGGGGCTCATCGACGTGGCGATCCCGCGCGGCGGCGAGCGTCTCATCCGCGCGATGTGCGAAGCGGCGCTCATCCCCGTCCTCAAGCACTACAAGGGCGTCTGCCACATCTACGTCGACGACCGGGCGGATCTCGCGATGGCGCTGTCCATCCTCGACAACGCGAAGGTGCAGCGGCCGTCGGCGTGCAACGCGGCGGAATGCCTGCTCGTCCACGAGAAGCTCGCGCCGCTCTTCCTGCCGATGGTGCGGGCGTGGGCGAAGGATCGGGGCGTGACGCTGCACGACGACGGCGCGGGCGTCGAATACCTCTCGCTCGACCTGAACGTGGCGACGGTCGCCGACTGCCGCGCGGCCATCGACTACATCAACGCGCACGGCTCGCACCACTCCGACGCGATCGTCACGAACGACGCGGCGCGGGCGGCCGAGTTCCTGCGCGACGTCGATTCGGCGTGCGTCTACCACAACGTCTCGACGCGCTTCACGGACGGCGCCGAATTCGGCATGGGCGCGGAGATCGGCATTTCGACCGACAAGCTCCACGCGCGCGGGCCGATGGGGCTGGAGGAACTGACGACTTACAAATACACCGTCGTGGGCGACGGCGTGATTCGGAAAGGGTGATTGAATGGATAGGCTGGCTTATGTCGCGCGGCGACTCCTTCTGGTGATACCGACGTTCCTCGGCATCACCCTCGTCTGCTTCACGCTGACGCGCTTTGTGCCCGGCGGCCCCGTCGAGATGCGCATGATGCGCCTCAAGGGGCTGGCGGCGCAGGGCGGCGGCGAGGCCGGCGGCGCCGGATCGTCGGCGGTCGGCGCGGTGTCGGACGAGTACCGAAAGCAGCTGGAGGCGCAGTACGGGTTCGACCGGCCGCTCGCGGTGCAGTACTGGGACTGGCTCGTCGTCAAAAAGATGGGCATGGAGCTGCCGAGCTACGACTACCCGAACAAGACGGCGTGGCAGCTCATCAAGTCGCGCATCCCGATCTCGCTCTGGTTCGGCCTCGCCTCGTTCATCCTGACGTACCTCATCTGCGTGCCGCTCGGCATCGCCAAGGCGCTGAAGCACCGGCAGGCGTTCGACGCGGTCTCGTCGCTCGTCGTCTTCATCGCCTACGCGATCCCGAGCTTCGCGCTCGCGATGATGCTCAAGATGTTCCTCTGCGGCACGGTCGAGGGGCTGGGCGACGTCTTCCCGCTCGGCGGCATCTCCAGCGACTTCGACGTCGACCCGACGTGGTGGGTGTGGTTCAAGGACCGCGCGTGGCACATGGTGCTGCCGATCTGCTGCTACGTGGCGGGCTCGTTCGCGATGCTGACGCTGCTCATGAAGAACTCGCTCCTCGACCAGATCTCCGCCGACTACGTGCGTACGGTGATCGCGAAGGGCGCGACGCGCCGCCGCGCGATCTGGCTGCACGCCTTCCGCAACGCGCTCATCCCGATCGCGACGGGGCTGGGGCCGATGATCGGGCTTCTCTTCGCGGGCTCCATCATCATCGAGTCCATCTTCGAGATTCCCGGGATGGGGCGTCTGTCGTGGGACGCGCTGATCGGCCGCGACTACGCCGTCTTCCTCGCGCTTCTCGCGCTCACGGCCAGCTTCCAGCTCGTCGGCAACCTCATCTCCGACGTCCTCTACATGATCATCGACCCCCGCATCGACTTCTCGAAAAAATGACACTCTTCTCACCTCTGACAAAGAAGCGCTTCCGCAGCTTCAAGCGCATCCGCCGCGCGTGGTGGTCGCTCATCGCCCTCGGCGTCATCTTCGTGTTCTGCATGCTCGCGGACGTAGTCTGCCCGTGCGATCCGCGCGCCGTCGTCGACACGGCGACGCTGGAGAAATACCGCGAGCCCGTCATCGAGGAGACGTACGACGTGAAGACCGCGCGCTTCAGCGTCTCCGGCGCGGGCGAGGTCTTCGACTACGAAGGGCCGGATGACGTTCGCGCGAAGGTCTTGAAGCTCCTTGACGACAGCCGCCGCCCCGGCGTGAATCCCATGGTGCGCCTGCGCGAGGCGCTGGGCGGCGAATACGACATCTCCCTGACGAAGCGAAACGGGTATGACCGGCTTTTCCTGGAGCCGAAGGCGCCGCCGGCGGTGACGCGGCGCGAACTGCCCGCGCCCGAGATCAGCTTCCCGTTCCGCCCCTGCAAGGAGCATCCCTTCGGCATCGACGCGGGCGGGCGCGATGTCTACGCGCGCGTCGTCCACGGCATGCGCATCGCGCTCGTCTTCGGCCTCGTCCTCGCGTTCTGGGCGATGTTCCTCGGGCTCGTCATCGGCGCCATCGAGGGCTACTTCGGCGGCGTGACCGACATCGCCTGCCAGCGCTTCACGGAAATCTGGTCGGCCGTGCCGTTCCTGTACGTGATGATCTTCATCGGCTCGACGCTCGGGCGCAGCTTCACGGTGCTGCTCATCTGCTACGGCATCTTCAACTGGATCGGCGTGAGCTACTACATGCGCGCCGAGTTCCTGCGCCTGCGCACGCGCACGTTCGTCGAGGCGGCGAAGTGCCAGGGCTTCTCGGCCGCGCGCATCATCTTCGGCCACATCCTGCCGAACGCGCTGACGCCCCTCATCACGCTCTTCCCGTTCCTCCTCATGGGCGCGATCGGCTCGCTGGCGGCGCTCGACTTCCTCGGCTTCGGCCTGCCGCCGATGACGCCGAGCTGCGGCGAGCTGATGAACCAGGCGCAGCAGTTCCGCTGGGCGTGGTGGCTCATTCTCTTCCCGGCGCTCGCGCTCTTCATCGTGATGCTCCTGACGGTGCTCGTCGGCGAGGGGCTGCGCGACGCGTTCGACCCGCGCCAGAAGTCGCGTCTGGAGTGAGGTGACGATGGCCGGAGCCGAACTCACCCCGATGCAGCGCCAGTACCTCGCCCTCAAGCGCGAGGCGCCGCCGGGCGCGATTCTCATGTTCCGGCTCGGCGACTTCTACGAGATCTTCGGCGAGGACGCGATCGTCGCCTCGCCCATCCTCGGCGCGACGCTCACGAAGCGCGCCGGCCAGCCGATGTGCGGCGTGCCGTACCACGCGCTCAACACCTACCTCGCGAAGCTGATCCGCGCCGGCCGGACGGCCGCGCTCGTCGACCAGATGGAGGACCCGCGCACGGCGAAGGGGCTCGTGCGGCGCGACATCACGCGCATCATCACGCCCGGCACCGTGACCGAGGACGGGCTGCTGGACGAGACGGTCAACAACTACATCGCGTCCATCTCCAACCTCGGGCTCGCGCTCCTCGACCTCGCGACGGGCGAGTTCTGCGTCGAACCGTTCGCGACCGTTGAAAAGCTGGACGAGGCGCTCGAGCGCTACCGCCCCGCCGAAATCCTGCGCCCGACGGAGGACAACGCCTGGACGTTCGCGCTCGACGTCGCGACGGAGGAGCTGACGCGCCACTTCAAGGTGATGAGTCTCGAGGGCTTCGGCCTCACGGGCCAGGCCGACCTCATCTCGGCCGCCGGCGCGCTCCTTCACTATGTCGGCGCGACGCTGCGCCATTCGCTCGAACACGTGCGGCGGCTCCACCTGCGCCGCTCCGACGATTGCCTCGTTCTGGACAGCGCGACGCTCCGCCACCTCCAGCTGCTGCCGGGCGGCGAAGTCGCCAAGGACGCGTCGCTCCTCGGCGTCCTCGACGTCACGAAGACGCCGATGGGCGCGCGCACGCTGCGCAACTGGATCGCGCGGCCGCTCGCGCGCGCGGCGGACGTGAACGCGCGGCTCGACGCGGTGGGCGCGTTCGTCGACGACCGCCTCGCGCTCGCGACGCTGCGGCAGCTGCTCAACGGCGTCCGCGACCTGGAGCGGCTCATCCAGAAGGTCGATTCGGCGCGCGCGAATCCGCGCGACCTGAAGGCGCTCGCCGCCTCGCTGCGGCCGATTCCCGAGATGCACGCGACGCTTGACGCGGGGTGCGGCCGGTTCGGCGCGCTGACGGCGCGGCTCACCGAAGAGCCGACGATTGTCGCGCTCCTCGACCGCGCCCTCGCCGACGATCCGCCCGTGCTGCTCGCGGACGGCGGCTTCATCGCGTCCGGCTACGACGCGGAGCTCGACCGGCTGCGCGCGACGGCCGCCGACGGGCACCGCCAGCTCGCGGAATTCCAGGCGCGCGAGCAGGCGCGCACCGGCATCGCCAAGCTCAAGGTCAAGCACGTGCCGGCGTTCGGCTTCCTGATCGAGATTCCCAAGGCGTCGGCCGCGCTCGCGCCCGCCGACTACATCCGGCGGCAGACGCTGACGACGGGCGAGCGCTTCGTCACGCCCGAGCTGAAGGAGTTCGAGCGCCAGGTCCTCGGTGCGCGCGAACGCGCGATCGCGATCGAACAGCGGCTCTACCGCGAGCTCCTCGCGCAGATCGCCGAACGGACGCTGCCAATCCAGGAGACGGCGCTCGCGCTCGGCGAACTTGACGCGCTCCTGTCGCTCGCCGACCGGACGCTCGCGGCGGGGTACGTGCGGCCGGTCGTCGACGACTCCGACGTGCTGGAGATCGAGGACGGCCGCCATCCCGTCGTCGAGCAGATCCCCGACGCGGAGCCGTTCGTGCCCAACTCGGCGCATCTCAACACGACGACGGACCAGATCATGCTCATCACGGGCCCGAACATGGCGGGCAAGTCGACGTACATCCGGCAGGTGGCGGTGCTCGCCGTGATGGCGCAGATGGGCAGCTTCGTGCCGGCGGCGGCGATGCGCCTCGGCGTCCTCGACCGCGTCTTCACGCGCATCGGCGCGGGCGACGACCTCGCGCACGGGCGCTCGACGTTCCTCGTGGAGATGCAGGAGACGGCGAACATCCTCAACAACGCGACGCCGCGCTCGCTCATCGTCCTCGACGAGATCGGCCGCGGCACGTCGACGTTCGACGGCATTTCCATCGCGTGGTCGGTGGCGGAGTATCTGCACGGAAAGGCGAGCGCGAAGGCGAAGACGCTCTTCGCGACGCACTACCACGAGCTGACCGACCTCGCCGACATCCTGCCGGGCGTCAAGAACTACACCGTGCGCGTCAAGGAAGAGGGCGGACGCGTCGTCTTCCTGCGGCGGATCGCGCCGGGCGTGGCCGAGAAGAGCTTCGGCATCAACGTGGGCGCGATGGCGGGCCTGCCGCCGGAGGTGACGCAGCGCGCGGCGCAGATCCTGAAGAACCTGGAGGCGAACGAGATCGACGTGAACGGCACCTCGCGCATCGTGCGCAAGCCGCGCCGCCGTCTCTCGGAACTGCCCGGCCAGATGACGTTCTTCTGACGGCGCACACGGGCGGCGGAAATTATGATATACTTTCCAAAAATTTCTGAGGTGAATCATGACTTTGGCAGAACTTGAGATTGCACAGGCCGAGAGCCTGAAGGAAATCGCGGCGGCGGCGGACGCGGCGGCGGTCGAATCGCTGCGCGTCAAGTACGTCGGACGCAACGGATCGATCCCCGCTTTGATCAAGGCGATGAAGGACGTTCCCAGAGAGGAGCGCCCCGCGTTCGGCAAGGCGGTGCAGGCGTGGCGCGCGGCGGTCGAGGCGGCGCTGGCCGAGAAGGGCGGCGGCGCGGCGGCCGGCGAACAGGCGGTGGACGCCGACCTGACGCTCCCCGGGCGCTGGTGGAACCTCGGCGTGAAGCATCCGCTCACGCGCGTCATCGAGGAGAGCGCGGCGATTTTCGGCCGGCTCGGCTTCACCGTCGCGGACGGCCCCGAGCTGGAGACGCCGTTCAACAACTTCACGGCGCTCAACACGCCGCCGCACCATCCCTCGCAGGACCGCAGCGACACGTTCTGGTTCGGCGACGACTGCCTGCTGCGCACCCAGACCTCGCCCGTGCAGATCCGCACCATGCTCGCCAACAAGCCGCCGATCCGCGTCATCTGCCCCGGCCGCACCTACCGCCGCGACACGACGGACGCGACGCATTCGGCGAACTTCCACCAGATCGAGGGGCTCTACGTCGACACGATGGACAAGCCCGTCTCGCTCGCGGACCTGAAGAGCGTCCTCGCGTATTTCGCCCGGGAGATGATGGGCGACGGCGTGACCGTCCGCTTCCGGCCGCACTTCTTCCCGTTCACCGAGCCGTCGGTGGAGGTGGACTTCACCTGCCACGTCTGCAAGGGCAGGGGCTGCAACGTCTGCAAGCAATCGGGCTGGATCGAGGTCGCGGGCGCGGGCATGGTCGATCCGCGCGTCTTCCGCCACGTAGGCTACGACCCGGAATCGGTTTCGGGCTATGCGTTCGGCTTCGGCGTCGAGCGCATCGCGATGATCAAGTACGGCATCCCGGACATCCGGTGGCTGTACGAAAACGACGTGAGATTCCTCAGCCAGCTGGGGTAGGGCAGGGCGATGCTGACGATCTACAGGTGGGAAGGCGGCGGCCTCAAGGAGACGCAGGAGTTCGGTGACTCCTGCTGGATCAACCTGGTGGAGCCGACGACGACGGAGCTGGAGCGGGTGCTGACGCACTCGCAGGTGCCGCGCGACTTTCTGACCGACCCGCTCGACCGCGACGAACGTCCGCGTTTCGACTACGACGAGGCGTCGTACATCCTGATCGTCCACGTGCCGTGCATCGACGAGAGCGACGAGTTCCTGCCGTACCGCACCGTCCCGCTCGGCATCATCCTTTTCGGGCAGTCGGTCATCACCGTCTGCAGCATGAAGACGCCGGTGACGACGGCGTTCCTCGACCAGATCCGCCGCGTCTGCCCGCCGCGCGACCAGTACCGCTTCGCGTTCCGGCTCCTGTGGCACGGCGGCGTCCTGTTCCTCCGCTACATCCACGACATCCACCAGCGCACGAACGCGCTCGAGGAGGAGCTGCACGAGTCGATCTCCAACGAGGTCCTCTTGAAGCTCCTGACGATCGAGAAGGCGCTCGTCTACTTCACGACGTCGCTGAAGGCCGATACGATCGCGCTCGCGCGCGCCAACACCGCGCGGCAGCTGACGCTGTCCGAGGACGACCGCGACCAGCTCGAGGACGGGATGGTCGAATACCAGCAGGCGCTCGAGACGGCGCAGATCCACGCGAACATCCTGAACGGGACGCTCGATACCTTCGCCTCGCTCATCAACAACAACCTGAACAACGTGATGAAGTACCTGACGGTCGTGACGATCTTCCTGGCCGTCCCGACCCTGATCACGTCGGCGTACGGCATGAACATCAAGCTGCCGCTCGTGGACGGTCCCGGCAGCCCGCACATCTTCGCGGTCCTCACCGCGATCGCGGGCGTCGCGACGTTCCTCATCGGCGCGGTCATCTTCATCCTCCACAAGAAACGGAAGTTCTGACATGACGGCAGAAGAACAGGCAAAGGCGCTCGCGGCGGCGCTCACGGACCGCAAGGGCACGGACGTCAAGATCTACGACGTGCGCGGCAAGAGTCAGATCGCGGACTTCTTCGTCGTCGCGACGGGCGCGGCCGCGCCGCACCTCAAGGCGCTGATCGCCGCGTCGCAGGCCGCGATGAAGGCGGCGGGCGTGCAGAGCTACCGCACGTCGGGCGATCCCGAATCGGGCTGGATCGTGGTGGACTACATCGACGTGGTTGTGCACGTCTTCTCGCCCGAGGCGCGCGCCTACTACGCGCTTGAAAAAATCTGGGCGGCGCTCTGATCGCGCCGCCGCCGTCCGCCGGTCTGTGGTGGGCGGTGAGGGACTCGGACCCCCGACCTTGACCGTGTAAAGGTCCTGCTCTAACCAACTGAGCTAACCGCCCGGAGAAAACGGCGGGAATTATATCAAATTTTCCGCCGACTGTGTTGAAGGTACTGCTTCAATCCCGCCGCGCGCAGCCTGCACGCCGGGCAGCGGCCGCACCCCGCGCCGGGAATGCCGCGGTAGCACGTGACCGTCTCGTTCGCCACGAGGTCGAAGAGGCCGAGCCGGTCCGCGAGCGCCCATTCCTCGGCCTTCGTCTTGTGCAGGAAGGGCGTGACGATCTTGAACGGCCACTCCATCGCCAGGCGCATCATCTTCTCCTGCGCGCGGATGAAGGCGGCGCGGCAGTCGGGATAGCCCGAATAGTCGGCTTCGCTGACGCCCGTGTAGACGTGCGTCGCGCCGAGCGACTTGGCCCAGACGCCCGCCGCCGTCAGGAAGAAGGAATTGCGGCCTTCGACGACGGTGGTGGGGCAGCTCGCGCCGCGCTTCTTCCGGATCGGCGCGGAGGCGTCGAAGAGCGCGTTCGCGGTGAGGTGGCGGTAGAAGTCGAGCTTGACGACCTTGTGCGCGGCGATGCGGAAGCGGCGCGCGAGCGCGCGGGCGAATTTCGTTTCGACGGCGTGGCGCTGGCCGTAGTTGAAAGTGAGCGCGGCGACGCGGTCCGCGCCGAACCGGCGGCAGGCGAGCGCGAGGCAGAGCGCGCTGTCCTGTCCGCCGCTCAGCACGACGACGGCGTCGATCTTTCTGTCAGTCCGTATCATGGTGCGTAGTATATCACATCCTGCGGCTCAAAATATGCTATAATACGAACCACTATGCTCAAAGGTATCTCTCCGCTGATTTCGCCCGAGCTCCTCAAGACGCTCGCCGAGATGGGACATGGCGATGAAATCGTCCTGTCCGATGCTCACTTTCCCGCGCATTCGGTCAACGCGCGCGTCCTGCGCGCCGACGGCCTCGCGGCCGACCGGCTGCTCGCGGCGATCCATCCGCTCTTCGAGCTGGACGCCTACGCGACGCCGGTCGTCATGATGGCGCCCGTCCCCGGCGATGCGCTCGATCCGTCGGTCGAAGCCGCCTACCGCCGGGCGCTGGACTACACCGGCACGATCGAACAGATGGAGCGTTATGCGTTCTACGACCGTGCCCGCAAGGCCTTCGCCGTCGTCGTGACGGGCGAGACGCGCAAATACGGCAACGTCATCCTCAAGAAGGGCGTCCCGTCCTGACGCTTGCGGCGATGAAAGGAATCGAACAATGACAAAGCGAACCGCGCGCCTTCTTTCCATCCTGGCTTTTGCCGCGCTGCTGATACCGTGCGGCCGCGCGTTGAGCCTGGCGGATGCTCTGTGGGCGCTGGCCATGGGCGGCAGCCTGTACGCGACGCCCTACCCCCGCTTGCTGGGGCTCGTCCACCAGTCGCTGGGGCTGGCGGTCGCCCAATGGGCGCACATCCTGTGCGGGTGGCTCGTGGCGGCGATCCCGGCCGTCCTCCTTTACCGCTACCTGGTGCGGCGCGATTTCAACCAGGTGTGCGCCGATTGTGCGGCGCACAAGGTCGGGACGGGGGTTCTGTTCGTCCTGTTCCTTCTCTTCTCGTTCTTCTCGCCGACGACGTTGATCAGTCACCCGTCGGCATCGGCGGATGAGCTGCCGCTCGCGGAAGAGAAGGCCTGCCATCCGGCCGTCTCGCTCGAACTGTGCCTCTGTCACGCCGACAGCGACCGTCTGACGCGCACGTTGACGTCCGCCGGTTGGTCGATGGAAGAGGCGCTGTCGTCCGCCGCGCCCGTCGAAGGCTATCGCCTGATGCCTGTGATGCGGAACGGGCACATCTTCGAACTCGTCTACGTCAGCGAAACGGCCGAACTCACGGCGGCGGACGTGCAGGGCGCGTCGGCGCGCAAGGCGACGGTCGGCGACGGCTATGAGGTGGAAGGGCGCCTCACGCCGGAGGGCAGTCGCAAATTGCATGCGTTGACGCGCGACTACCGGCCGGGCGGACGGAAGAACCCGACGGATGAAGGGCGGCGGCTGGCGATTGTCGTGGACGGCGAACTTGTCATGGCGCCGCGCATCGTCTGCGAAATCGGCGAGGCGTTCATGATCGCCGGGGCGTTGACGCGCGACGAGGCCATCCGGCTGGCGGCCGCGCTCGACAAATCCGATGACGGCGCCGCCGCCCCCTGATTAAACCGACAACACGCGGAAATTTAGCCTTTCTCGCCGCGTTCAAAAGTAAACGCACGATCTGAAAGTAAACGAACGTAAAGTTGATTTTGCGGTGGTGGAGGTGCGTTGAGCATGGGTTTTTTGTCCTGCCCGGATT
>Ga0256405_10008582_pt1 | contig 14537 bp, 14 predicted proteins | sample RumenRJG_02DNA_FD_189096 | JGI IMG/M metagenome (GOLD analysis project Ga0256405, IMG submission 189096) | Bovine rumen microbial communities from Lethbridge, Alberta, Canada - RJG_02 | ecosystem: Host-associated > Mammals > Digestive system > Stomach > Rumen | place: Canada: Alberta...
AGCTTGTCGGAGAGATCTGGGATGAGGATGACCGGGCGGTGCGCAATGTCGTGCCCATGACGGACGGATCCTACAGCGTCAATCCGGAGGAACATGTTCAGGATGTCCTGGATGAGCTGGGAATCCCTTATACCGAGGAGCAGGAAGATGAGATCGGGCGCAAGCTGATGAACGAACTCGCCTATGAGGTCTTTCCTCATATCCCTGTTGCCGGAGACAGCTTTAAATATCTGGGAACCCAGATCTCCGTGCTGGTCATGCGGCACAACCGCATAATACGTCTGAAGGTGCGCCGGCTTTCTGAAGAGGAACTTCAGAATGACTGGGATGCGGCTGAGATGGCAGGGATCGATCCCGAGACCGGACGGTTTATCAGTGATGACCGTACTTCAGACCGTGGCGGTGAAGGAAAGAACGGAGAAGGAAAAGAGAACACATCTGATAGTTCTGCGGTTTCCCAAAACCAGGGATCTGCGTTTACAGAAGAGGATGCCCGGGCATTTGCCGAGGGGCGTGCCTACCAGATCCATCAGGTACAGGGAAAGCATTACTCCCGCTCTGTGACAAAAACAGTTGAACGGAGAGGAGGTGACGAGAGATGAGCTATTTTTATATTTATATAGCCGGAATCATTCTCTGTATCGCCTGTTCTGCCTTCTTTTCGGCATCGGAAATGGCCTATTCTGCCTGCAGCCGGGTCAGACTGGAGCACCAGCGTGACAACGGTGACAAGAAGGCAGCCATTGCCGTAAAAATCCGCGAGGGTTTTGATGACGCGCTTTCCGCCATCCTGGTCGGCAATAATCTTGTCAATATTGCGGCATCTTCCATGGGATCCCTTGCTGTGATGGCAGTACTCAGTGAAGAATACACCTGGGTCTCGACACTTGTGATCACCGTTGCCGTTATTATTTTCGGCGAGACGATTCCCAAGATCACGGCCAAAAAGAACGCCACCCGTTTTGCCAGGTCTTTTGCCAGACCCGTGCGGGCGCTGATGATCATTTTGAAGCCGGTGACCATGATCGTGGTCGGCCTTGTGAATCTGATCACAGGCCTTCTGCCGAATCTGAAGGATGATGACAGTGATGCGGCTCTGGAAGAGCTGCACACGATGATCGATATGGCAGAGAATGAGGATGTTCTGGATGAGGATGCATCCGAACTGGTGAGTGCGGCGATTGACTTTTCGGATATTTCCGCCTCGGAAGTCATGACGGCCCGTGTAGATATCGAGGCGATCGATATCGACGATCCCTGGGAAGAGATCCTGGAAATGATCGAGACGTCATCCTATTCCCGCATTCCGGTCTATGAGGACAGCATTGATCACATTATCGGAGTCCTGTCCCTGAACCGGTGCCTGAAGGCCATGATCGACAAGGAAAAAGTGGAGATCCGGTCTCTGCTTCTTCCGACCTGTTATGTTTACAAGACCATGAAACTCCCTGCGGTGCTCTCGTCTCTGCGAAATGCGCAGCAGCATCTCGCCGTCGTCACGGACGAATACGGAGGAACCCTGGGTCTTGTCTCCATGGAGGATGTCCTGGAGCAGCTCGTCGGTGATATCTGGGATGAGACGGATACCGTTGAGCGCGATGTTGTCCGGCAGGGTGACGGTATCTATGAACTTGACGGGGATATGCCTGTATCAGAATTTCTGGAACTCATGGGCTGGCATGAGGATGATTTTGATTTTGACTCCGAGACGGTCGGAGGCTGGTGCATCGAGATCAACAACGGCTTCCCCAATGTCAACTCCGTTTTCAACTATGAGGATATAGAAGTCCGGATCCTGGAGGTGTCCGAACGGCGCGTGCGCAGGATCCTTGTAAAACGTATTCCTAAAGAGACGTAAACATCTAATAGCAAAAATCCCCGTGACCGGTTCTGACGCAGTCAGGACCGGTTCCGTTTTTATTCCTCACTATCGCGCAATACCCGTTCAAGACTCGCTTGCCAGTCTTGCGCGCCGGATGCGGGTTGACATGTCATGCTTTTCAATGACATGTCAACATCTTCCACACATGCGAAGCATGTGCTATCGCTTCCGTGCTGCATCCAACACACCTCGCTGTGTCGGAGCGTCATAAAAACAGCGTGCAAAAATAAGGGTTACCTGCTACAATGATTGTATTGCACAGGGCAAAGCCGCCGTTTTTGAACGGAGGTGTTGTGTGATACTATCATTGATAAACGCTTTATTGAACGCAGCTGTCCGGAATGTCAGAAGGCTGCGATTTTATGTTGATTTAAAAAAAGTATCTGTCTTTGTTTTCGTGATAACTGCGGCCTTTTTTCTGTGCAGCTGCTCGGGAAGAGCAGATGAACCCGTGCTGGAACCGGTGCGGACGGAGGAAGACGGAGCTGCAGGGGCATCTGTTCCGCAATCGTTTTTGACTGAGGAAAATACAGGTGCTGTCGGAGCTGTTCGGGAATCTGCGCCCGCAGAGAAAGAGGAGGATACCGTTGAGGGAAATACGGTTCCCGGCAGAAACGAAGATAAGACTGATTCCGCAGTTCCCGGGGAGGCAGATCCGGATGCGGAAGCCGGTCAGAATCTGCTGACGGTCCACGTCTGCGGGGCGGTCAAAAAGGAAGGTGTTTATTCCCTGCCGGCGGGCAGCAGAATCTTTGACGCCGTTGAGGCGGCAGGGGGATTCTCGGATAATGCGGACAGATCCTATTTGAATCTGGCCATGGAAGTGGAGGATGCGTGGCAGATCCGGATCCCTTCCAAAGAGGAAACAGAGGCGCTTCGAAGGCAGAAGGAAGTCCCGGAACAGGATGGATCCTCAGGATCCGCGGAGGCCGGAGAGGATCTTTACGGTAAGCTGACCGGTCAGGATATGCCCTTTATTGTAAAGGGAGCGGCTCCGGCAGACGGACAGGAGACAGGCCGGAAGGCGGGGGACACAAACGTGGAAGCTGCGTCCGGGAAGAACAGTGCCCCGGAAGGTTCGAAGATCAACATCAATACAGCTTCCAAAGAGGAACTGATGAAAATACCCGGCGTCGGAGAGAAAAAGGCGCAGCGCATCATAGATTATCGTGAGCAAAACGGCAGGTTTGAGTCGATCGAAGACCTTATGAAGGTCCCGGGCATCAAAAATGCCAGCTTTCAAAAGATGAGAGAATATATCACGGTGCGCCGTCTGAATTTTACGGAAACAACTTTAGTGAATGAAGGAGATAAGCTTTATGGCAGTGAAAGTACTGGTCGTGGATGATGAGAAGATGATCGTGAAAGGACTGCGTTTCAGTCTTCAACAGGACGGGTACGAGGTAGAGTGTGCTTATGACGGAGAAGAGGCTCTGGGGATGATCCGGGAAAGGCAGTATGATATCGTGCTGCTGGACGTTATGCTCCCGAAGCTGTCGGGTTTTGAAGTACTGCAGCAGGTAAGGGAGTTTTCGGACGTGCCTGTCATCATGCTCACTGCCCGCGGAGATGATATGGATAAAATCCTGGGGCTTGACTACGGGGCGGATGATTATGTGACAAAGCCTTTTAATCCTCTGGAAGTCAAGGGCAGGATCAAGGCCATAATCCGCCGTACTTCGCGTGCACGTAAGGCAGAGGAAGTAAAAGAGAACATTATAGAGGTCGGTGATCTCCGCATGGATCTCGACAACCGCCGTGTCACCCTCTCGGATAAGGAAATCAATCTTACCAGCAAGGAATTTGAGCTCCTTGAGCTTCTGGCCACGCATGCGGGAAAGGTCTACAGCCGTGCGATGCTTCTGCAGATGGTATGGGGGAAGGATAATCCGGGAGACGTCCGAACAGTCGATGTACATATCCGCCGCCTGCGTGAAAAGATTGAATACAATGCTTCCGAACCCAAATATGTCCAGACAAAATGGGGAGTCGGATACTATTTCCGCAGCCACGAAAGGTAAAAAAAGATAAGAGAATCTATGCTGGAACGAATCAGAAAAATCATTGGCAGACTGGAAGCTTTCCGGAGTCTGCGGGTTATTTTTTTCATCATTATATTTCTGGTTGGTGTAATACCATGTATCCTGCTCCAGAACGGAATCCTTCGAAACTATGAGGAACGCGCAGTAGAAGTGCGTGTGGAACAGGTCAAAGGGCAGCTTCGTTCCCTGGCGAATCACCTGATCAGCAGCAATTATCTGGTCAATCATGAGTCCGGACAGGTTGATGCGGAGCTCTCCGAGTTCTCGACACTGTATGACGGGCGTCTCATGATCATTGACCCCACCTTGACGGTTGTCAAGGATACCTACGGCCTTTCCGAAAACAAGACGATCGTTTCTCAGGATGTTATCACATGTCTGGTCACAGGAGAACGGAAAGGTTGGGAAAACTATGACAGAGAATACGGATTCATCGAAATCGTGGTCCCGATCATAGAGACAAGATCTATAGAGGGACGGGACTATTCCGTAAAGGCAAACAGCAGCGGACAGGAGGAATGGACCGGCGCCCAGGGCCAGGGAGGGCTGGACAAAGAAAACAGCCAGGCAAATTCGGTCCGCGGTGTTCTTCTGGCCAGTACATCCACAGAATATATTTCAAAGACCAAGGATATTCTGCGCAGGAAGGCACTTATCATCATGCTGATCATGCTGGTCGTTGTCTTTTTTGCGTCGATGCTGCTTTCCGGTCTTCTCGTGAGACCATTCGAAGTCCTTTCCAGGGATATCCGCGAGGTTAAAGAGGGATATTCCAATGAACCGATTTCGGCGCCGCAGTACATAGAGACTATGCATATCGCGGATTCCTTCAATAATGTCCTGGGACGGATGAACGCGCTGGATCAGTCCAGACAGGAGTTTGTAGCCAACGTTTCACACGAACTGAAGACTCCGATGACATCCATGAAAGTTCTGGCGGCATCGCTTCTGTCAGAGGAGAATGTCGATCCCGCTGTCTACAGGGAATTTCTGGAGGACATCGACAGTGAGATCGACCGCGAAAACAAGATCATTTCCGATCTTCTGGAACTGGTCAAGGAGGACCGGACCAATATCGATCTTGAAGTCACGAGCACGGATATCAATGCTCTTGCCGAGGCTGTCATGAAGCGGATGCGGCCGATCGCGGAGATTGCGGATATTGCGCTGACGCTGATCAATCGACGGCAGGTAACTGCGGAGGTTGATTCCACCCGAATCAGCCTGGCCCTGACAAACCTGGTGGAAAATGCTATTAAATATAACCGGGAGCATGGCGAGGTGGTCGTGACAGTAGATGCGGACGAGGAATTCTTTTCCTTTGTTGTCGCGGATAACGGCATCGGCATTCCTGAGGAAGACCTGACTCGTATCTATGAACGGTTTTTCCGCGTGGATAAATCCCGCTCCCGGGAGATCGGCGGTACAGGACTGGGATTATCGATCACGAAGAGCGCGATCCTGCGCCATCACGGCACGATCTCGGTCGAAAGCAAGGAAGGGGAAGGAACGACCTTTACGGTGCACATTCCTCTTCACTATTATGCGCAGCCCATGGAGCTGCGCGTTGAAAAACAGCGCAGACAGATTCTGCGTCTGCTCCGCCGCCAGAACAATCCCGCGCAGAAAGAATACTATGAAAAGACAATTCATGTCTCGCGGCGAAAAAATTCTCCCGGGGCAAAAAACAACGGGAAAGCAGCCGCGAAAGAAACAGCACCAGCAATAGAAACAGCACCAGCAATAGAAACAGCGCCAACAATAGAAAAAGCGCCAGAAATAGAAAAAGCACCGGACCCTGCCGGGAGCCCGGATTTCTCCGGCCTGAAGGATACGGATACAGATACGAAGAGCACAGCGTCAGCACATGAACAGGAAGGGGGAGATCAGATATGAGATGTGATACCACCCTTCAGAGAACTCTTCGGAAGCGCGCTGCGGCCGGGCGGTTTTCGAAACAGGCAGGCAGATGCATCGCGGTCATGGCCAGCATGTTTATAGCCTTCCTGATTCCCCTGACTGTTCTGTCCGGGTGCGCGGCAGCCAGCCAGGATGATGCTTCTGTCCGTGTTTTTTATCTGAACGCAGAAAACAATGCTCTTGTGCCGAAAAAAGAGACGCTCAGAGCAGAATCTGTGTACGGACAGACGCAGGAACTGCTGGATTATCTGGCAGACGTTCCCGCCGATGAGTTTCTCCACCCTCCCATCAGCGGGTTTGAGAAAAGAGATTTTTCAATTGAGAAAAATACGGTCAGTCTCGAGTTTTCCGGGGACTACCGTAAACTTGACAGTATCAGGGAAAAACTTACCCGTGCAGCCATTGTCAACACCCTGTGTGAACTGGAGGACATTCGCCGCGTTACCATTCGTGTAAACGGCGCCCTGCTTGTCGATGAACATGGAAACAAGTCGGAGAATATGACGGCAGACCAGTTCATCTACAACTCAGGAAGAGAGATGCTCAACTTTGAACGTACCGAGATGCACCTCTATTTTGCCTCCAGAGATGGAAAAGAGCTGGTTCAGACCTATCGAACAGTCGTCTTCAACAGTAACATCCCGATGGAAAGGCTGGTTGTCGAACAGATCATCGCAGGGCCCAACAGCGATTTCAGCTTTAAGACGGTCAATGAAAACACCAAAGTTGTCAACATACTGACGAGGGACAATATCTGCACAGTGACTTTAGACAAGGCTTTCCTCACAATTCCGGAAAATGTAGATCCGGAAGTCACCGTCTATTCTATCGTCAATTCTCTGACAGACCTGCCTGCGATCCGGCAGGTCCAGATCATTATTGACGGCGAAGACAATCCTGTCACGATCGGTGACTTCACGCTGGATTCAGAGACACTGCTACAGAGAAACGAAGAGATTATTCAGAATAAAGAATAGAAAATCTTGTCGATATAAGTTTTTTACTCGAAAGGTTTGCGTCGAAGCGCCGCAAACCTTCACGGTTTCTTATCGGGACAAGGGATAACTGTGATGCTGAACAACTGTTGTCAGTTTTGACAGTTGTTTGCAAAAAGAAAGAAAAATGCTATAATAAATCCATCGCACAGGGCAAAGCCGCCGTTTAATACAACGGAGGTGCCTGAGTAATGCGAACTCATATTTATGACGTATTCAGCGCAGCCACCCCTACAAACAGGGAGCTGCGCTTTTATTCTTCTGGAGCCACCCATACAAAGCGGGAGCTGCGCTTTTTTCCTTTTTCGACTGGCAGACCACTTTTTGCGATTCTTGCCATGCTCGGGGCTGCAATAGGAATCACTATACTGCTTTTTCAAGGGGAACCTGCAGATTACGAGCCTTACCGTGGACAAAGCGTGCAGGTAACAGGGACAGTCTGCAGTCTGGAGCCCAGGCGCCAGGAGGATACCATTGTATGGCGTATGGTTCTGTCCAATGTGGGGATTGAATCGCCTGCAGCTGCGCCGGATTCTGATGATACTGCTTTTCAATTGAACAGGGGGGAGAGAGTGCTCTGCATCCTGGATTATGAACCAGGCGTGGACATGAGCGCCCGTGTGCGCGTCCGCGGCAAGCTATATCCCTTCCGAAGCGCCATGAACGAAGGTGAATTTGATCTTCACCAGTATTACTACATCCTGCGGATCGCATTTTCCCTCCGGGATGTAAAACTGCTCGCCGCATCCGGTCCGACCGACCGGCTTGCCGCATCCTTATTTCATTTTAAAAGCTATTTGTCCTCCATCATTGACCGCCTGTTTTCGGAAGAGAATTCGCCGGTCCTCAAAGCCATGCTCCTGGGAGAAAAAGGTCTTCTGGAAGAGGAAACCAGGGAGCTCTACCAGGGAGCTGGGATTGTCCATATCCTGAGTATCAGCGGTCTTCACCTGTCTCTTCTCGGCATGGGATTTTTTTCGCTGACCGGAAAATGCCGATGGATCCCCATGCCGGTCAGGGCTGCTGTTTCGATCATAGCTGTATTTTTGTATGGAAAAATGATCGGCATGGGGACCTCTGTCTTCCGTGCTCTCATCATGCTGACTCTTTATATTCTTGCCAAAGTCATCGGCAGGACCTACGACATTCTGACGGCGGCGTCCATCGCTGCATTTCTTCTGCTGCTGGACCAGCCTCTCTACCTGCTCCATACAGGCTTCCAGTTTTCTTTTTGCGCCGTACTGGCCATCGGTATTCTGCTGCCGGCCCTTCCCGGCCGAATCCTGAAGGCTCTCGCCATTCCCCTTGCCACACTGCCGGTCTACCTCTGGGCATACGGCACTTTTCCTGTCACTTCTCTGCTCTTGAATCTGATCGTCATCCCTCTCATGACAGTTGTCATGGTCAGCGCAGGCGGAGCTGTCCTGCTGGCAGGAATAATCGGCTGCCTTTTCGGTGGAATGACGGATTCCCTGGCTGCCTGCGGACCCCTGCCTGCCGGCGAGGTTCTACCTGGCGGCAGAATCCTGCCTGCCAGTGAGGCGCTGTCTGCCAACGGAGCCATGTCTGCCGGCGGGGCCCTGCCTTCCGCCCTGAGAGAGCTTCCGCGTATTATAGGTCTTCCTGCGGAACTGATCCTGGATTTTTATCGTTTTCTCGCCGAGTCTTCCGGAAAGATCCCAGGACACGAGATTGTGTTGGGCAGGCCTTCACCAATCCGGATACTGGTTTTCTATAGTATGTTGCTCATCCTTGCAGCCATCTCTGTTCGTCTCCAGATGCCGCATATGCGAAGACGCATTGAGGCGGATGCCGTTTCGCTAAAACGGGAATCTTCTATTCTGCAGCAGAAAAATGTAAGGATTGAGAATACCGCATATGCTGAAGAAAATCCGGGCAGGAACGTATGGAGAGGGGTTTTTGCAGATTCCTTGAAAAACGGCCGACGGAAAGAAAACAGGGTTGATTTAGTGTTGCGTCGGGCAGCTGCGAAAACTTGTCAGAGCTTTCACCTTTATGACAACCGCTCGAGAAAGGACTTTGCCTGCATCTGCACCGCTCTCTGGATAGCAGGCGCCCTCTTTGTGCTGGCCTTCCGCTTTTCTCCTGCTTTCGAGATGGACATGCTCTATGTCGGACAGGGGGACGGGATTTTTATCAGCTGCCGGGGAAGGCATTTTCTGATTGACGGAGGCAGCTCCACAAAAGAGGACCTTGCCAAATACACCCTCATTCCTTTTCTCCACAGTAAGGGTGTGGGCCGCCTGGACGGCATTATCTTGACCCATGACGACAGCGACCACTGCAGCGGCCTCCTGCAATTCCTGGAAGCAGCTGCGGAGGAAAAACCACTTATTTCTCTCTCCGCGGTCTATCTACCCAATCTCACAGAGGACGCAAAGGGAGAAAACTACAGAAGAATCGAGAAACTGTGCGGGCAGGCCGGCATCCCGGTCCACTACATCAGCCGGGGACTGCGGCTACGCAGTGGAGACCTCACCCTGGACTGCCTCCACCCCGCCCGGGGTGCCTCTTATGAGGATGCCAACGAATACTCGACGACCCTGCTGCTCAGATATAGAGATTCATCTCTTTTGCCAGAGGAAGATTCTGCTGTCAAACCGGATTTGTCAGGAAAGGCAGAAGGTTTTTCGGCTCTGCTCACAGGTGACCTGGAAGGTCAGGGAGAGGAGGAACTCCTGAAGTACCTGACGGAGACGAATCTTCTGCAGGATTCAGAGGAGCTTCCGAACATTGACGTTTTGAAAGTTGCCCATCACGGCAGCAAAAATGCGACTTCCGAGCATTTCCTGCAGTTGGTTCACCCGGACATTGCGATTATTTCCGCCGGGATCGACAACATGTATGGGCATCCTGCGGAAGAGCTGCTGGACAGACTTGAATCCTCCGCATCTCAGCCAGCCATTTACAGGACTGATTTACAGGGGGAGATCTCATTCCGACACAATAAGAAAGGAGACGATTATCATGTCAAAACCTTTTTGGGAGACACAACAGAGACTTCTGAAATTTCGAAAAAGTAAGTGGACTGGGAAGCGAAGCGACGGAGGAGCCGCAAGAGTAAGAAATCACCACTATGACGGAGGAAGTTGGCTCTGTGTTGGCGGGAATGAAGCGACCGGAGGCCGCGGAGAGCAAAAGGTCACGTATGTGTTCCGGCGAAGGGCTTTTTGGATTGTATTTGCGGGTACATATAGGGTGAAGCAGATGATATAATTATCAATGGTTTTGCTTCTTGAAAAAAGACTGCTGTATGAACGAAGAGATTCTCAAGGACTCTCTTACGGCATACCAGCGCGACCAAACATTCGTGGTGGCTGCGGTCCAATACTTATACCTTTCCTAACAATTTCAGCACTGTTACCGAAGACGGATTCGGCTGGTATGATAATCCATCCAATACGGGTGGCGTTGCAATCGGTTTCTGCTTTTGATCTTGGTATCTGTAAACCGGCGGGCTTTGACCCGTCGGGTTTTGGTCTGCCCAATCCCGCCGTTTTATGGGCCATTGGGCTCATGAATCATTTGCTGCGGACAGAAAACGAAGCGAAATCCCAATACAGGATTTAGCGAGAGATAAAAACAATGACTTTCAGACAAATTATCGTAAAAATGCAAATTTCCCTGGCGGTACTCACGGCTTTGCTGTCAATCTGTTTCTTCTTTGCGGGAGGCTATGCCGGGAAGCGGATTCTGTGCCCGCCTGCAGCTATCGCAGCTGTCATACTGCTTATTCTGGCATTTAATTTCCGTCCAAACCTTTTGCCAATGCGTTTGCTATCACAGGAGCAATTGTCACATTTTTATGCATATGGTCTCTGCCCTCTATGATACCCTGGGAAGGCGGAGAGTTTGCACTTTCCGGATCTGCAGGAAATTTTTTAGGAGCGATTCAAGGCCTGCTCAGATTAACTGGTTTTGTAACAGGGATTATTTTCCTCTTTATTTGCAGTGGTGAGATCAAGAATCTGCAGGATCAGAGGCGGGAGATGATACAAAAGGCGGCTTTGGCGGAAAATGACCCCGATCAGCTGCAGGGAGCTTTAGCGGAGTTTCTCCGACCCGATATTACTTTCGACTTTTTCCTTATTGGATATTTTATCATTGGAACAATCGTGTTTTTCACAGCTATAAGGAAAGGACTTATAGAAGGCGGGAAAGGCCCCCTGATTATTTTGGCTGTTTTTGTTGTATATACGTCATACAGCGTTGTATCCTTTCTGAAGTCCATTAGGACTCCCCGTCTTTATAAAAAACACTTGTCGGAAACCGGCGAGTTTGCCCGGATGGCTAAGGATTTTACCAATGGGGAAATCTATCCTGAATATGACCTTGTTCTTGGAGAGAACTATCTTTTCAGGAGAGGTTCCGGACGTGTTTACAGATACAGCGATATAATCGAGATATATCACGAATGGAATGACAGTGTGGGTGCTAATAAATATCGATATTGGCGGCTGTGCATGAAGACAACGGACAAAAAGGATACTCTTCTGGCTGATATTACTTTCATAAGAACGAAAGAAAACTACTTCGATAAAGTGCTCCCTCTGATCCTGGAGATCAGGAGTAGAAATGAAGAAATCATTGTAAGGCCGCTGACGTCTTTCAGACAGTGACGATCAAGAAGCTGGAGCATTGATTATTCATAAGCTCCTGTGCAGTATGGTATTCCACTCTTTGAGATGTAATACTGCACAAGGGCTTTATATGTTATACTGCACGAGCTTTTGCAATGTCGCAGACAAGAAAAAAGGCGGGAAGGCAGCGATTGCTGCCTTCCCGCATTCCTTGCAAATCGATAATTACGAGAGCGCGTATTGTTGTCTGCGAAAACGCAGAACACTGTTTACTGGATGCTACTGACCATTGCTGTCAGTCTCTCGGCATTGAGTCCGAAATCCTGATCTCCTCCGAGGCCCTCGGCAACGATGCTGAAATACATATTGTCTACAGTCCAGATGCTCTTGGTCGCATCGCCTTCCCTGTTGCCGAAGCAGGTCACTTCAATGCCGTTGACATCCTGGGTCCAGGTATTGGCATATTCTGTGTAATCTCCGGAAATGTCGCCTTCTTCAGCAATGGTACCCTTGCGGACTGTAAGGGCGCTTGCCGGGTATTCAAGACGGGCTTCTGCAATGCCGTCCATGCAGCGGTAGGTTCTTTCAAAAAGCTCTCCGAGATCGAGGCCGGGATCTTCTGCGATCACGAAACTGTCGATGCCGGCTCCCTTTGCTGCCTCTTCGGCGCTTCCCACATCGCTCCAGGGATTGGCGAGGCCTGTGTTCTCTTCTGCTGCTGCAGCGGTGCTTTCAGCTTCAGTGCTCTCGGTTTCTGCTGCGGTGTCCTCTGCCTTTGTCTCAGCAGGTGCGGCTTCTTCCTGAGTGCTTTCTGCCGCGGCAGCGGGCTCTTCCTTCTTCGCCGCAGAGCCGCCGGAGCTGCATCCTGCAAGCACTGCCGCCAGCATAACTGCAGTAAGGAACATAGATAAAAAGATTCTCTTTTTCATTTCTTTTTTCTCCTTTTTTCCATGTGTTACAAGTACATGTAAATTTACAACTACATGTTAATAGTGAAGGATAACAGTCATTAATAGACCTGACCTTCTTTGATTGATATATCACATTGTTGTATAAACCACAATGGAGTTTGATTTTTTAACATTAATATTTCACTCTTTTGTCACACCCCGGGCAGACTGGCCGCTTTGACATCACTTTATTCTGTTTATAAGACTTATTTACACCCTGTTATGGACTGGATGATCCGGTTCAACAATCGTTTCCTCGACAGTTTCCATTTTTTAACGTTATTTCTTCGGCTCTCTGATCGTTACCCCTTGAAGGATGTCAGAGGTCTTACAACGATATCGGCGTTTTTGCTTCTGATTTCCAGGATCAGAGGGAGTACTTTATCGAAATAGTTTTCTTTTGACCGCAGGAAAGAAATATTAGCCAGAATAGAGATCTTTTTGTCCGCTGTCTTCATGTACAGTCTCCAATATGGAAATTTGTCTGCCGCAAAGCTGTCTTCCCATGCGTGATAAATTTCAACAATATCGCTGTACCTGTAAACAATTCCGGAACCTTTCCTGAATAAATAGTCCTGTCCCAGAACAAGGGCATATTCAGGATGGTTTTTCCCGTAGGAAAAATCCATTGCCATCCGGGCAAGCTCGCCGGAATCCGACAGGCGCTTAATATAAAGACGACGAGTCTGAATGGATTTAAAAAGTGATGTGGCCCCGTAGATTCCATATACAACAAAGAACAATAACAATAGCACTATCATCCACCAGTCTTCCTTGTCTAAATTTATAACTTTCGGTATGAACACGATCGTCCCGATTGCCCCAAACAGATATGTTCCTATTAAAAAAATAATGAGAGTCATGTCTGTCATGTCTGGCCGAAGGAACTCCGTCAGATTCTTTTGCAGTTGATCAATGTCATTTCTCATAAAAGCTGCCTTTTGTATTCATAATCCCTGCTGATTGTAGTATGGTTTTCATTGGGAAGAAGATCTTCTGAAGTAGTTGCGATTGCCTGGATACCTGGTTTTTCATCATAGGAAAGCACATGGACGATTTCTCCGCCTTCTTGCCAGGGGATGAACTGACCGTTCTCATCGAACTGCATGGACAGCTGTTTATACACAAGAAGGACGTTATGCATCTTGCCGTCAAAGTCAGGGTCACGGTTTTCGCAATAGTACCTGATCCGGAACAGTTTGATATCCGCTTCATCAAGGATTGTATGGACCGTGCTTTTATGGATTGTTGAAAGCCTTATGAAGCCTGCTGCCTCTGCATTCTTATTGATATGAGATGTCAGACGAGCATAAGTCCATGTCTCGGCAGAATATCCGAAATCCTTTGGTTTCTGACAGGCGATATTGATGATCCAGGTTTTTTCTTCATCCGTAATCTCCGCATTACGGCCACGGCCGGGAGCATCGAATAAAGCGTTTTCTACGCCGCCTTCTGCATATTTTTTCAGGCAGAGCATAACACTTTTGCGGTTGATACCGATTTTATCGGCTATTTCATCAATGGAACATCCGTCTGCTTTCAGAAGCAGTATCCGGGCTCTGTTGACTGTCTGCGCCTGTATTGTACGAGCTCGGGTCTGGGTTTCCAGATAGTCACGGTCTTCTGCAGTAAGGGTGATGACACTTGATTTTCTTCCCATAAAACAACGCTTCCTTCTTTTGAAGGAGATATTGTAGCATGGAATGAACATATAATCCAGTTATTTAAAAATCACTGTACTACATACTCCGGCTGGGCAGCTGAATGTGAATGATTTGAAAGTTGCCCATCACGGAAGTAAAAACGCCACTTCCGAAGAATTCCTCCAGGTGGTCCACCCGGACATGGCCATGATTTCTGCCGGAATCAACAACATGTACAAACATCCGTCAGAAGAATTACTGAACAGGCTGGCAGTAACGATTCCTCTTTCATCTGTTTACAGGACAGATCAACAGGGAGAAATCTCTATCCTGTACAATAAAAAAGGCGGCCATTATCAAGTCAAAACCTTTTTAGGGGACAGAGCAGAGGCCCTGAATCATTGAATGGATTCTTTCGGACGGATTCCTTCGGAGGATACTTTTGGAGGATTCTTTCGGGCGGGGCCTAAGAGTAAATAGTGATATATGTAGTATTTATTGATG
>Ga0256405_10008583_pt1 | contig 14535 bp, 17 predicted proteins | sample RumenRJG_02DNA_FD_189096 | JGI IMG/M metagenome (GOLD analysis project Ga0256405, IMG submission 189096) | Bovine rumen microbial communities from Lethbridge, Alberta, Canada - RJG_02 | ecosystem: Host-associated > Mammals > Digestive system > Stomach > Rumen | place: Canada: Alberta...
TCAATGCAGGCGGTCTCCCACCTGTGGCACTAAGAACTTCAACTGGATTGGCTTATCACGCCGCCTGACTCCTGCCTATCCAAGATTTTGGGTATTCTCTGACTGCACATTTCTTGACAATTCCACAGCGCGACGGTAAGAACGCGCACGACGATGCTCCCGACGCTACAACGGGAGTGGCTGAGACAATGCAGATGATAGGAGGCTAAGCATGGGACTTGGAAAGTGGGTGAAAACAAAAATGCAGACATGGCTCGAGATAATACCGCCGCCGATAGAGCAGGCGATAACCATACAGCGTGAGCATACAAGAGAGCTTGAAGTGATACGTTCACAACTCTGGTATCAGGGCGACGCTAACGAGCTTCATCAATTCTTCCACCAGACGGAAACTAATACAGGCGCTTTCTGGGCTGTATCGCCAGCGACAAGCAAGGTAAGGAAAATACACAGCGGACTTCCTGCGGTTATGGCTGATACACTGGCATACATAGTCAAGTCGGATATAGACGACATAGAAGCGCCGACTGAATGGGAAGACATATCAGAGAACATCAACTTCACGGAGCTTGTGGGACAGGCTGTATGTGATACCTTGGTAAGCGGTGACGGAGCTTTCAAGATATCAGTGAATACTGAACTTTCGGAGTATCCGATAGTAGAGTTTATCAGCGGTGACAGAGTTGACATAGAGCAGAAGAGAGGTGTCCTTGAAGCTGTTACCTTCCGCACTATGTACACAGTCAAGTCCGTGCGCTATGTGCTCCATGAGCGCTACAGCAGGGGCATGGTAGAGACTACACTGACCGACATCAGCGGAAACGAAGTGTCGCTGAGCAGAGTTCCGGAGCTGGCTGATATACCTCCGCTCGTGGAGTTTGCCGGAGACTTCATCATGGCGCTGCCGCTCCGCTTCTATGCGGACAAGAAGTACAGAGGACGAGGCAAGAGCATATTCAGCGGTGGAAAGTCACAGTGCTTTGATGCACTCGACGAAGTTATATCACAGTGGTTAGATGCAGTCAGAGCAGGACGTGTAGTTAAGTACATACCGGAATCGCTGTTGCCGCGTGACCCGAAAGACGGTTCATTTTTGCCTTTTAATAGCTTTGGGGCTGAGGTGGTAAGTATACGCAGCGGACTTGACACGAGCAACGACAAGGTAGATGTATGCCAGCCTGACATCAAGTATGAAGCTTACGTCAGTGCATACACTCAGGCAATGCTTATGTGCTTGCAAGGTATCTTGTCACCTGCTACGCTCGGTATCGATGTCGGCAAGATGTCCTCGGGAGAAGCTCAGCGCGAAAAGAAAGACGTTACAGGCGACACGAGAAATACGATCACAGCTGCACTTGAAAAGGTCCTTCCGCAGCTCATTGATGCGGTGCTGATGACATATGAAAATATGCAGGAAAAAGCGCCTGAAAAGCATGATATAACTGTCAGCTTCGGAGAGTACGGTGCGCCTGACTTCGACAGCCGTGTGGAGACTGTGGGTAAAGCTGCTGCATACGGTGTAATGTCGGTCAAGACACAGGTGGACGAGCTCTGGGGCAGCTCCAAGGACGATGAGTTCAAGAAAGCTGAGGTGCAGCGTATCAAGGCAGAACGTGGGCTTATGACTGTTGATGAGCCGTCAGTTGGTGATATGTAATGCTTGGTATCAGCGGTATTGTCCGCATCTTTGAGGAGATAGAGCAGCGGCTTGTACAGTCGCTGAAACGTAATCTTAGCAGGCATAAGCAGGAGGAGCAGGACGAGGGCTTCAACTGGACTGCATGGCAGTCAGAGAAGCTCCGCAGCCTGGAGAAGTTCCGCAGAGAAAATGCAGCGATCATGCAGGAGTACACCGAGCAGATAGACACCGAGACACGGCAGATCATGCAGGAGCAGTTCGATGAGGGCGTGAACGGAGTGGACGTTCCGCCTGCTGAAAATCAGCCTGCTTTCTTCGGAGTGGACACCACAAAGGTGAACAAGCTCATTGAGGACGTGACCTATCTGGAGAAGAACGCCGAGACCGCAGCACTCAGGCTCACAGACGACGTCTACCGTCAGACCGTGAACCGTGTACAGCTTGCAATGAGCACCGGCAGTATGACATTGCAGCAGGCTATTGACATTGCCGTGAAGGACTTCCTCAATCAGGGTATCAACTGCATCATCTACCGGGACGGCAGGCGTGTGAATATTGCAGACTACGTCCGCATGGCTCTCCGCACTACGGCTACCAGAGCGGCGCTGCAAGGCAAGTCCGCAAAGTACAAGGCTCTCGGCTATGATACAGTGCAGGTCAGCAGCTACGGTATGTGCAGCAAGACCTGTCAGCCGTGGCAGGGACGCATCTACATCGAAGACACGTTCAGCTTCTGGGACGGTGAAGTCAGGGAGCAGGGCGGCATCCTCTGGGGCAAGTCCAACTACTGCGGCAAGTGGTTTCCGCTGCTGAGCAGCGCCATAGAAAAGGGACTGTTCCACCCGAACTGCCGGCACAGCATAAGTCTCTGGCGTGACGGTGATCCGCTGCCTGAAAGCGTGGACAACTCCGACAGTGAGCGTCGTTACAAGCTTGAACAGCAGCAGAGAGCCCTTGAACGAAAGATACGCAAGGCAAAGCGGAAGGTCGAGGGCTTCACGGATCCGGAGAACATTAAGAAAGCAAAGGCGGAGCTCAGGCAGGCGCAGAAGGAGCTGAAAGACTTCATCGACAAGGTCAATGCCGAGGAGGGCGAGACTGTTCTAAAGCGTGATTACGGCAAGGAAAAGGTGTATGAGGGTGAGGTAAAGCCTGAGAATAACGAGAATATACATAGCATAAAGGGTAAAAAGAAAGCGTTTGTACCAAGTGTTAACATGGACTGCGTAAGCGGCTCAAAACCAATAACTGAGCAGTTGCAAAAAGAACTGTCAAGCGAATATGATAAATTTACAGAAATATTCGGTAAACTTGATAATATTCGTGCTGTTACGGCTGTTCCATATCAGAAAAATGGAGTATGGGGTTCTTATAACGACAACAGTAATGAGCTGTTTTTATTTGGCGCTGGTGGAGAAAATGGAAAAAATACACTGACTAAGACAGCTAAAGATTTGTATAAATCAGGAAACTGGTCTACAAATTCCCCCTATCATGCTTATAGACATGAATTAGGTCATGCTTTTCAGAAAAAATTAAAGCATAAAGATCCATTATATCAAAGCAAACTGAAACTTATAGAAAAACTTCGCAACGATATAAATGAACAGTTGACAAATCAGCCTGAAAATGATATTATATTATTAAGGAAAGCATACCTTTCAGAGTATGGGCTAAATCCTAAATATGATATTGATGAGTGTATTTCAGAATGTATTGCAGAATATTGCAACGGTAACCCAAGAAAGACAGCGAAAACTGTTGTTGAAATACTGTTAGCAAAGGAGTTGTGAGTTTATGTTAGTAAATTATCCAAGAGAATGGGATAGATATCTTTTAGACGGAAAGGTAAGAACTTTTTCAAAGGATACCCCAAAAGAAATAGTTGAAAAAGCAAAAGATATTAACAAGACCACAATGCAGTATGGTGGAAAAAACTTCTTTAGCTTTGAAACTGAATTAAGACTAAACCGCCCATAACAAGGCGGTTTTCTTATACCCATTTGAAGGAGGTGAGAGAATGGAACTGAAAGACACTATCGACCTTATGCAGTCCGAGGACTACAAGGAGCGCTTCGCAGCCGAATATCAGCAGCTGACAATCAGGTACAAAAAGCTGAAAAAGATGTATGACAACTGGAACAACCTGAGCTTTGTTCCGCGCTGCCCAAAGAGCATATACAAATTGCAGCTCGAAGCTATGGAGAAGTATCTTGCGATGCTTGAAACAAGGGCAGCAATCGAGGAAGTCCCTGTGTGGGACTGCACAGCAGAATAACGCTTGAAAGCATTTGCCAAGGACATAGATGTCCCCACCAAATAACAGCAAATATCAATAAATAACACCAAACAGCATTTGCGACCGACAACAATGTCGGCGGCAAGTGCTATTTTTATATCCCAATGAAAGTGAGGTAAACTATGGAAACAGAGAACACCACTCCTACAGAGGAGAAGGACAAGAAGACCGAAGCTGAGAAGCCTGCTGAAAAGGCAGGGGAGAAAGCTGAGGAGCCCAAGGCTGAAACAGCCCCGGGAACGCCCTCAGAAGCCACGGAGGAGCAGGGAGAGAAAACTACACCTGAGACCACCGAGGAAACTGCTACAGGCGAACCTGAGCAGCCTGAGAGTACACCCGAGACAGCTCCCGATGTTGACTATAAAGCCGAGAATGAACAGCTCAAAGCTGAGAACACCAGGCTGAAAGCTCAGCTGGAAGCTCACAATGCAGGCTTCAAAGGGAAGTACATTGAGGACGCTGTGCTCATCGCCGAGAATGCCGCTAACCGTGACGGTATCACTATCACCGAGGCTTTGCAGGCAGTTGCAAAGAAGTACCCCGAGTGGAAGCATACCGCCGATGAAAAAGGCAAGAGCGGTTTCAAGGTCGGAGCTGAGACTCCGAAAGAAGACAACGCTGCGGAAAACGAACAGCTCGATGAAGCCTTCGGTATCCGCCGCAAAAAGTAAGAAAGGACTGATAATATGCCTAACACTATTAACTATGTTACTCAGTTTAATACAAGACTGAGAGAACTTTACGGTCAGGAGCTGACATCGGATGCTCTTTTCCACTCAAACCTCGATATCAAGGTAACAGGTGCAAAGAATATCAAGATCCCTAAGCTCTCCGTATCAGGATATAAGGACCACAGCAGAAGCTCTCTCAGCTTCAACACAGGCTCTTATTCCAACGACTTCGAGGACAAGACTCTCGATCACGACAGAGACATCGAGTTCGGTGTAGATCCTATGGACGTTGACGAGACAAACACTATCCTCTCCGTTGCGAATATCCACAGCCGCTTTGAGAAGACACAGGCTATCCCTGAGCTTGACTGCTACACCTACTCCAAGCTGTACAGCGAGTTCAACAGAATCGGCGGCACAGTAAAGACCACAACTCTGACTGCTGCGAATGTTCTCAGCGACTTCGACGACAACCTCGTTGCTCTGGAAGATGCAGGTGTACCTCTCGACAGGGTTATTCTGTACTGCACTGCCGCATACAAGAAGCTGCTCAAAGAAGCTACAGACATTCAGCGCACATGGAACGTCAATGGCAACAACGGCGCACTCAACAGAACAGTTCATACACTTGATGATATCACTAAGATCGTGACGGTTCCTTCTGCACGTTTCAAGACTGCATACGATTTCACCGACGGCTGCGTTCCGGCAACAGGTACAGGCACAGCTGCTAAGAATATGCAGTACATTCTCATCGACCCCGAGTGTCAGGTAAGCCGTGTGAAGTACAGCTACATTCATTTCTTCGCTCCCGGAACAGACAGCCGCACAGCTGATAAGTACCTGTATCAGAACAGACGCTACAACGGCACATTTGCTATTGACCACCTGATGACACAGGGCTGCATTATCCATGCAGACGCATAAGGAGGGATACGATGAAAGCTATCAAGGACAATAAGGTCTACACTATAGACTCCGGCAGCAAGGCGGAATACCTTGCAAGAGGCTTCGACATTTACGATGACGGCGGAAAGATGATCACACGCTCACCCTCGGCGACTGTTCCGGCAGCTCAGTATGATGAGCTCCTTGCAAAGTATAACGCTCTTGTCGCTGAAAAGGCGGCAGAAAAGGGCGAGGAAAAGGCAGTTGCAGAAAAGGCAGATGCCGAGCAGCCTGTTGAACAGCCTAAGAAGAAAGGAAAGTCAGGCGGTGAGCCTGATGTATCTGGAACCGAGTGAATACAGCGGCAGCATTCCTGAGGAGCAGATTGAAAGCAGAATCCGCAGAGCCTGTCGTGACATCGACAGCCTGACATTTAACAGGATCGTCAAGGCAGGCTTTGAGAATCTGACAGAGTTTCAGCAGGAGCTTATCAAGGAAGCGGTGCAGCTTCATATGGATTTCTGCTATGATAATGCGGAGCTGCTTGACAGTCCACTTGCTGCGTACTCAATCAACGGTGTAAGCATGAGCTTTGACAAGTCAAAGATAGTAACGGTTGGCGGCGTAACTACATCAAGTGAGGTTTACAGTCTGCTCATGCAGACGGGACTATGTTACAGGGGGCTGATGTGAATGAAATATCCTCAGCTCGTGCCTGACAGGGTTTGTACAACTCCGATAACAGTATACAGGGAGAGCGGACTTAATATGGACGGCTCTCCTAAGCGCACTGTTATATTCGAGGGCAAGTGCAACTACTCAGAAAAGACGGTACAGCGCATAACCGCAGACAAGCAGCTCATAACACTAAATGCAACAGCACTTTTCAACGGTGACATTGCTCCTGATGTTGATGATATCGAGGGTGATGTCAATGTGTTGAGTGGTATACACCGCCGTATATACGCAAGTCAGAAATGCCGTAATCCCGACGGGACAGTGAACTATACCAGACTGGAGCTGATCTGATGAAGATTGAGATAAAGCTCGATCATAAAGCTATCCACAGACTGGAGCAGGCTGCGCTTGCTGCTGCGATAGAGACACTGGAAGTGATATACACTGATCTGGTATCATCACAGACAATGCCGTTTGATACAGGAGATATGCAGAATAATCAGACGTTTGTCGAACGTACCGAGAACGGCGCTGTCCTGATAACGGGCTCACCGCAGGCTCGGCGCTTATACTATCATCCTGAGTACAACTTCCAGCGTGGTAAGAACAAGAACGCTGGTGCATACTGGCTTGAACCTTACATCACAGGCGATAAAAAAGACTTCGTGCGGACTGAGTTCGCAGAAATATTCAGGAGGAGAGCAGACATATGAACTATCTGACATTGCTTGAAATAGCTGCATTAGTGAAGGAATTACTTAATGCCGAAGCAGTCACAGCAGGGACGATAGATGCTTCTCTGACTGAGACTATCGGAGTATATCAGCGTGATGACTTCGTGCCGCGTGAGTGCATCGGTACTGTCAGCAGCTACGAAACAGCTAAGATCAGGCTGCTGGTACATTGGAGTAATAGCCCGACAGCAGCAGAAAGCAAAGCTCATGAGCTTGCTGAAGCTATCAAAGGTCTGCGTGAAAGAGATACGTCAGACCATACTATCAAATTTGCGGACGTAAAAGCAGTCCGCGCCATAGGCAAAGACGAAAAAGGCATCTGCGAGTACATTGTAGATGCCGACTTCATATACACAGAAAGGAATGAGGAATAATGCCTGGTAATACAGTTACAGGAGTATATCCGTGCTATGAAAATCAGTTCAGCATTGATATTACAGGCGGCGACGGCGCTACTGAGACAAATCAGAAGACCATAGCTGATATGGAAAGCTTCTCCGTGTCTATCGACGGCAATGTAGAGGAGTGGAATCCTTATGATACGGAAGGTTGGACAAGAAGACTCGTTACAGGTAAGGCGATCACCATATCTGTCAGCGGTAAACGCAATGTAGGTGACGCAGGAAACGACTACATTGAGGGACTTGCTACTAAGACAGGTCAGGATTGCAGCACCACATTTACGTGGAACTTCCCAAGCGGTGCTAAGCTTGTTATGCCCTGCGTAGTTAATGTAACGGAGTGGGGCGCAGGTGATTCGAGAACCGTTGCACCGCTCGCATTTGACGTAATGAGCGACGGTAAGCCGACTTTTACACCAGCGACATGATGCAGGCTGCAACATCAGAGTCGCAGAGCGAAGAACCAAGCAGCACCGACGATAACGAATACACAGTAAACGAAGAAGAGACAGCGCCTGAATAATCGGGCGCTGTTGTTATATGGAGGTAAATATAATGGGAAAACTTTATACACTTGATAAGAAGCGCCTTATCGGATCGCCAGAGATAGAGATCGGCGACAATAAGTATCCGATTGACGATCGCACCAAGACCGTACGGAAGGTCATAAAACTCTCGAAGCAGTTAAGCAATGTTAAAGACGATGAGACTATCGATCAGTTTGAAGTAATCGATAGAATTTTTGAGCTCGCATTTGGAACTAAGGCGCAGGAAGTCGAAGAAGTTGTAGGTGATATGTCGTTTGAAATATATCAGGAAATAATAGAAATAATCATTGATGCTATGACAGGCGGTGATCCAGATGAATTTGCAGCTAAAAAAGCTAAGGAGTGCAAAGAAAAAGAAGTAAACGATATTGTTAGGAAGACCTTTCCCCCGCTCGTGGGAGAAGCCGCAAAGAGAATGACGGAGGATAATAACTTTCGCAACCCATACGAATCAGACTGAGACATGGTATGATCTTGAATACGACCACCTGTTGATAATACAGTCGGTCGCTAAGCAATATGGACTGCTCCCGTCTGAGCAGGAGGAACTATCATACTCTGAGTGGCTTATCCTTATAGGCGGACTCATGGAAGATACTCCGCTCGGTCAGACTGTACTCATTCGTAAAGAGGAAAATAAGGAACGTTTGAAGCACTTTACACAGCATGAGCACCACATCAGAAATGAGTGGCGAAACTTCCGGGCTAAACAAAAGTTGTCGAGCGGTGCGATAAAGAAACCAGAAGATGTCGCAGCTCATTTCGAGAAAATGTTTGCTGCGATGTTTAAGTAATTATTGATACTTTACGAGAAAGGAAGTGAGAAAATGGCTGATAATGCAGGAAGTGTAGGTCAAATATCTCTTGATTTAGTTATAAAAAATAAAATCGGTGAGCAGCTTAATAAAATCAAAAGTGCTGCTGAAGCTCCTGCTGTTAAGGTGGGAGAAGCTATTGAAAACGCTATCTCTGCGCCTATGGAGAAGGCAGGAAAATCAGTAGGCAAGGCAGTCAGCGAAGCTATAAACAGTGTTAATGAAGCTGCAAGTGATGGCATTGCAGACGCTGTTGAGAGAGCTAACCAACGAATGAAAGAACAGGAAGAAGCTTTGCTCGATGCTGTGAACGAAGCTCCGAGAGCAGTTACAATGGGGAATAATTTCCAATACGATTCATCGCAGATCGAGGCTGAAATACAACAGATGACAGAAAAGCTGGATAAAGCAACACAAGAAACTGTTGATAAAGTAAATGAAAAGCTGTCTGAAGTAGGTAAAGTTAATGTCGATACATCGCCAATGGAAACAGTCGGACAGGAAGTTGAGCACACTTCTGAAAAAGCCAGTATCCTTCAAAAGAAATGGCAGCAGCTTTCTGATTCAGCAACAAGTGCATTTTCTAAGGTCAAAAGCGTTGCTTCAAAAGCTTTCGGAGCAGTTGGCAGCATAGCTTCGGGTGCATTCAAAAAGCTGAAATCTGTAGGCGGCAAAGCACTGGATTCGCTGAGATCACGATTCGGCGGCGTTGCAAAGTCGGCTGTATCAGTTACTAAGCCTATATCAAAGCTCGGCACGATGCTGAAGAACTCGTTCAAACGAGTATTCTTTGCAGCAAGTATATATGCTGCGTTCCGAGCTATCAAGGACGGATTCCTTGAAGCAGCAAAAGCCGATAAGCAGTTTTCAGACTCATTGAATCAAGTCAAAGCTAATCTGGAAATAGCGTTTACTCCTATCATGCAGGCTATAATGCCTGCACTTAATAACCTCATGTCGGGGCTTGCGGTTATTACAAAGCAGATCGCAGGCTTTATATCTGGCTTATTCGGCAGTACATACAAGCAGGCAGCCGAAGCCACTAAAAAGCTAAAATCAACGGCAGATGCAGCTAAAAAAGCCAAAATGGCAATGGCTGGCATCGACGAGATGAATGTGCTTTCTGGCGGTGATGACAGCTCATCAGACAGCGGCGGCATTGACTACAGCAAGCTCGATATGTCAGAACCTGAGCTTCCAGACTGGGCGGAAAAACTAAAGCAGTCTATCAAGAGCGGTGACTGGAAAGGCGTAGGCAGCATACTTGCTGAGCGCCTGAACGCTGCTATCAGCGGTATCAACTGGGACAGCATCAGCGCTAAAGTAAACAGCGGCATAGGTAAAGTCACAGACGCTATAAACGGCTTTGCTGATAAGCTTGACTGGGACGTTCTCGGCGATACGGTCGCAGGCGGTCTAAATACTGTCACATCTGCTATCAACAAGTTTTTTGACGACATCAACTGGGGCAAGATCGGCAGCGGCATAGCCAAAGGGCTTAACAGGGCAATAAATAAAACCGATTGGAAACAGCTCGGTAAAGCTTTATCTGCAAGGATAAGAGCGCTGATAGATACCGCGTTTGCTTTTGTTACGACTTTTGACTTCAGGGGCTTAGGCTCTGGTATCGGCGATGCTATCAACGGTTGGTTCGAGGGCATTGACTTTGCCAAAGCAGGTCGGACAGTATCAGAGGGCATCAAGGGTGTACTTGATGCAGCTATCAGCATAGCAACTACTGTTGACTGGCGGAGCATAGGCGCGAAGATTGCTGATTTTATTTGCAATATCGATATTGTCGATATCTCAGGAAGGCTTGCAAATGCAGTCAGCAAGATACTAAATGGCATTATTGATCTTGTAATCGGCTTTGTTGAGACTGTAAACTGGAGCAAGCTCGGGTCTGACCTCTTAGGCGGTCTGTTTGCTATGATAGCAAACATCGACTGGAGCGGACTTGTAAAAAGAGCGTTTGAGCTTGCAGGAGCAGCTGTTGGTGCAGCGCTATCGTTAGCTATAGGACTTATCAACAAAGTCTGGGACGTACTCGTATCAGGCTATAACAGCGTTGTAGGCTACTTCAAAGAAAAAATCGAGATGTGCGGCGGTAATATCGTCGCAGGCATTTTCTTAGGTATACTCAATGCGCTTGCCAATGTTGCAGTCTGGATATACGATCATATGTTCAAGCCGATTGTTAATGGCTTCAAAAAAGCGTTCGGTATCCATTCTCCGTCAAAAGTCATGGCGGAAATGGGCGGCTATATCGTTGACGGACTCTACAATGCAGTGGCGGCAGGAATATCACGTATCAGCGAGATATTCACGAAGATGCTTCATGCTATCAAGGATGTTTTCAGCGGTATAGGTCACTGGTTCGGTGATATTTTCTCAACAGCATGGGAGAATATCAAGTCGGCATTTTCGCTATCGTCTGTTGAGTCGTTTTTCAGCAGCGTCTGGAGTGGTATAACACGTTGCTTCGGTAACGTGACAAACTGGTTCAGAGACAAGTTCTCAGAAGCATGGAGAGCTATCAAGGACGTTTTCTCGCGCGGCGGCGTAATCTTTGAGGGTATCGCGGACAATATCGCTGATATCTTTAAAGGTACAGTTAACAGTCTTATAGACGGTATCAACTGGGTAATATCACAGCCATTCGAGGGAATCAACTGGGCGTTAGATGGGCTGCGAGATGTCAGCATTCTCGGAGCTGAACCGTTCAGCTGGCTTCCGACAGTAGACATACCTGAGATACCACATCTTGCAACAGGCGGACTTGCCACAGCTCCGACGCTTGCAATGGTCGGAGATAACCGTAATGCAGCGGTTGACCCAGAGGTAATATCTCCACTGTCTAAGCTCAAAGGCATGGTTGGTAGTGATCCAGAGGTAGTCGAGCTATTAAGAATGATCTACGAGCTGTTAAAGAACGGTATGAATATAGAGATAATCAACTATTTGTTCAGAAACTCGAAGGAATTCAGCCGCGAAGTGCTGAGCATCGTCAATTCGGATAAGGCGCGAGGTGGAAAATAATGATATCTAAAGTTATAGACTATATCAAGCCTGCGGGTCAGCAGACAGGTACAGCACTTGCGATTCAACCTCTGTGCGACGGCGGATATAGCATTATCTGTACCGATCTTCTTGCGGACGGTTCAGGACGCTCTGCGGAGACAGGCGATGCTATGCGTTACCCGATACGAACAGGCGTTTTTAAGATCAATCTGAAATTTAAAGGACCGAGTGCAGATATAGCGCAGGTCAACGGGCTTGTCAGTGCTTTTACGCAGGAAGTAAAGTTCTGGTATGCAGGCGCATGGGAAACTGCTATTTTTTACCCAAGCGACAGAAATGTAACCGACAAAGGCGATATCGCTGAATTGTCGGTTAATCTCATCCAGATATAGGAGGGCAGAATATGTTTCATTTTGAATCATCGGAGCAGGAAGCCGCCTTCCAAGCGGCTCTTGCCGCTGAAAAAACACAGCACATAAGCGGCAGAATATTCGACGCGAGCGGCACAGAACTGACAGTAGATGATAATACTATCGTCGGTACACCTACGATAGACAGCCGCTGTATTGCTGATGAGGAAGTGTTCAATTTCGGCGAAATGTACATAGGCGAGCTCAATATACGAATCAAGAATGATGAAGCAAGAGCTGTGGAACTTGTTGGGGGAGAAGTACGTCTAAGCTTTGGCGTAGATACCACTATGGGGCGTATCACCATACCTCTCGGGGTATGGGATATCGCCGATGCAAAGCGAGACAACGTACATTTCCTGAGTATCACAGGACACGACCACATGGCGCGGCTTGTAACTCCTGTCGGTATTGATGATGTCGGCGTGATATCACTGAGCACTGTTCTGAGCATTGTCGAGAGCGCAGCAGGCATCGAGTTCGCACAGACAGCAGCTCAGATAACGCAGATGATAGCGATATCTGCGTTCAACGGTACCTGCGTTCACTTCGATACGACGTGCTGGGACGAAGTAAGAGAGATAGCTCAGATCATAGGCGGCTTTGCGTTCGCGAACCGCGAGGGTAAGATCGAGTTCCGACGTTTTGGCACAGAATCTGTACTGACGATACCAGCAAGCAGGCGCTTCCGTGCAGAGCTGCAAGAGGGGGACTACGGCGTGCGAGCTGTAGCGTATACAGACTACGGCAAGACATATACGGCTTACTCATCGATCTCACACAAGACATCATCGGTGTTGTGCTTCGAGGGCAACAAGTGGATATGGGCTCCGCCTTCGGGGACGGAGCAGACCTACTATACAGATGTTTGCTATGATATCTTATACAAGCTTGCATTCGCGAAAACAATTCCGGGAACGGTCGAGTTTTACGGCGACCCGTCACTTGATCTTGGCGATATGGTCACGCTTGAGGGCGGTATCGCTCAGGACGCTATCACAACGCAAGAAGATACGACATTTCTTGTCTGCGGCAACTTCTGGCAGTTTCGCGCACCTCACACCATAACGGCAGGCGGCGCGCCGAGTGTAGGTAATTTCGTATCGTCGGATTCAAGCGAGAGCTCGGGCTCGTCGGCTGTACCTTCGGGGAGGTCGATAACTAAGAACATCAACACTGCTGACCTAACGCCATACATAGGAGCGCTATTCCCGACGGAAAGAACAGTCGCACGGGCAAGGTTCAGCTGCAAGGACAGCACAAACGTGTTTATCAACTGTCAACTGACGATTCTCGGAACAGATGCAGCAACTGTTACAGCAGCGGTATATATCGACGGTGCAAAGCAGTCCATAGAGCCGCGAACAACAGCGAGCAAGGGCAGATATACTACATTGACATTCAGCCTTGACAGAGCTGTAAAAGGCGGTATGCATACTGTACGTGTTACAGCTTCGGGCGTGTCCGAGCTGACTGAGGTCACGGGGTACGTTTACGGGCAGAATATCACTGCGGAGGAGCTGATTTACAGCAGTGACTATACCTATACCGCATCAGGCGGCAAGGCTACAGTGACAGGCTATACAGGCAGCAGCGAGCATATCGAGATACCTGAGGAGCTTGGCAGCGCTCAGACGGACACGATCGGAGGAACGGCGTTCACGGGTAACGCCGATATCACAACAGTGTATATCCCCGACGGCGTTACCGATATTGCAGGAGCAGCAGGCATCAACTACCTTCGTCAAATCGAAGGAACTATGCCGGACGGTACATACGGACGACAAGTAGCGGCGGTATACTCGGATTCAACAGCGCGAACTGGATCGTTTAATTCGGGCTCAGCGACGAATATCAGCTTCCGTTTCAATGCCAACGATTCGCCCATAACTCCGCAAGATATTGGGAAAATAGTTCTCAGCGACGGTGAAAATGAAACTGAATTAGAAATTTTCAGCGGTCACATAGGAAGCCTTTGGATAGACGAAGACGGTGGTTATCCATTAACAGTGCAATGCGGCGACGACGGAACAGGTCGAATTGTAGTCTATGCGTCAGGTGACTTGCCTGCGCTCGGTAAATGGTGTTATACCAAAAAAGTCGATATTACGCCGAATACCGATTATACGTTTGAAAGAATAGGCGGCATTGAGAATGTCAAGATACAGTACATCACAAGCAAGGAAGTTGGTCACGTAAATACTGCGTGGTCAGCGCCGCTGAAAAGTATACCGGGGAATCAAACTCCTAATAGAAATATCGAGCAGTGGACAACGATGGACAGTTCACGGAGATACTGGGAATCAAGTACGATAGCTACATATCTTGATTCCCGACCTGCGACCTATGAATTTTGCTCATACTATGCTGATTTGCAGCCCGGACATTACAAGGTAATTGCTGAGGGGTATGGTAATAGTTGGGGCTATAC
>Ga0256405_10008584_pt1 | contig 14535 bp, 13 predicted proteins | sample RumenRJG_02DNA_FD_189096 | JGI IMG/M metagenome (GOLD analysis project Ga0256405, IMG submission 189096) | Bovine rumen microbial communities from Lethbridge, Alberta, Canada - RJG_02 | ecosystem: Host-associated > Mammals > Digestive system > Stomach > Rumen | place: Canada: Alberta...
GTGGAGGGCAACCACTTCAAAGCGGTTGCCTACGATTCCATACTTACCGATAAAGACACCCCCATGCCAAAGAGGCTCAGTCAGCTTTACGACGGACTTAAGGAGATAATCGAAAGATATGCTCCGGATGAAGCATCAATAGAGGAACTTTACTTCAACAACAACGCCAAGACTGCCATCATGGTAGGGGAAGCCAGGGGCGTTGCTGTTTTGGCGTGCGAGAAGGGCGGCCTTATGGTAAATGAGTACACGCCCCTTCAGATCAAGCAGGCTCTGGTGGGATACGGACGAGCGGATAAGAAACAGGTACAGCAGATGGTAAAGACCATACTCAATCTGGATGCTGTTCCAAAACCCGACGATACTGCCGATGCTCTGGCTGCAGCCATATGCCACGCTCACTCATCGGGAGGAGCAGGAGGCCAGCGCAAGCTCAGGATAAGAAAAGGAATATAGGGTAGAAGGATATGATAAGATTTTTGAAAGGCACGCTTGCCGGTCAGCACGATAACTACATAGTGCTGGAAACACCTGCAGGCATTGGATTCAAAGTGTTCGTTCCGTCGGGATCTCCGGTATACAAGAATTCCGAAGGGGATGAGATACAGGTCTTCACCGAGATGATAGTTTCCGAGAATGACATGAGTCTGTACGGATTCCATAACATGGAGTCTGTGGACATGTTCAACCTGCTGACATCAGTTTCGGGGATCGGACCCAAGGCGGGAATGTCAATTCTGGGTTCCATGCCGCTGGACCAGCTTAAACGAGCCATATTCATGGGCGACGTAAAGGAACTGTCCCGTGCTCAGGGCGTTGGCAAGAAGACTGCTGAGCGTCTTGTTGTGGAACTTAAAGACAAGGTGGGATACTTCGATTCCGGCGATGAAACTCCGGGCATAGGCCAGGGCGTGATCCCGCAGGATGAGACGGATGGCGCAAGACAGGAAGCCATCGCCGCCCTCATAAGCCTGGGATACCAGAGGCAGGAAGCCTTCGCTGCGGTATCAAAGGTTGGAGATGAAGGTCTCAGCGCTGAAGAATACATTAAGAAGGCACTTAAAAATCTGTTCTGAAAGGATTAGAAATGGCAGAAGACAGACTTACAAATCTGAGCCAGTTTGAGGGAGAGGCAAGGCAGGAAGCCGGACTCAGACCTCAGACTCTTGATGAATACATAGGGCAGCAGTCGGTGAAGGACAATCTTAAGATATTCATCGAAGCAGCCAAACTCAGGCACGATCCCCTGGATCACGTACTGTTTTACGGTCCTCCGGGACTGGGCAAGACCACTCTGGCAGGCATTATCGCCAATGAACTTGGAGTAGATATAAAGATCACATCCGGCCCGGCCATCGGAAGAGCGGGAGACCTGGCTGCAATACTGACCAATCTCAATGATAACGACGTGCTCTTTATAGACGAGATACACAGGCTGAACCGATCTGTGGAGGAGGTGCTTTACTCCGCCATGGAGGACTATGCCCTGGATATAATAATCGGCAAAGGCCCCTCGGCCAGATCCATCAGGCTGGATCTTTCAAAGTTCACCCTGATAGGAGCCACCACAAGAGCAGGATCCCTTTCCGCACCTCTCAGAGACCGTTTCGGCGTCATAGGCAAGTTCGAACTATACACCGAGGATGAGCTTAAAAAGATCATCAAGAGGTCCGCGGATGTTTTGAACATAGGAATCGATGAAGATTCACTGAAAGAGATGGCCAAGCGTTCCAGAGGAACACCCCGTGTGGCCAACAGGATGTTAAAGCGTGTCAGAGACTTCTCCCAGGTCAAGGGCAAGGGAGTCATCGACCTGGACATTACAAGAGAAGCGCTGGATGCCCTGGGAGTGGACGCATTGGGCCTCGAAAAACTGGACAGAGATATTTTGCTCATGATAATCCAGAAGTTCAACGGCGGCCCTGTGGGAATAGACACCATAGCTGCAGCTCTTGGCGAAGAGAAGGTGACCCTGGAGGATGTGAATGAGCCCTTCCTGATCCAGTCGGGGCTTCTGTACAGAACTCAGAAGGGCAGGATGGTCTCAAGAGAGGGATACAGACATTTCGGCCTGGACTATCCTGAGCAGCAGGAACAGATAACCATGGACTAGCTTTGAGAAGGGGAAATATGCAGGTCAAAGATTTTGATTATGAACTTCCCGAGGAACTGATCGCTCAGTATCCCTCGGAGAAGAGAGACGAATGCAGGCTTCTGGTGATCCACACGGACACCGACGAGCTTGAGCACAAAAAATTCTACGATATACTTGATTACTTAGGACCGGGAGACTGCCTCGTGATGAACAACAGCAGGGTGATCCCGGCCCGGCTTTTCGGTGTCAAGGAAGGTACCGGCGCACAAGTGGAGTTTCTTTTGAGCAAAAGGATCAAGGGCGACACATGGGAGACCCTGGTGAGACCCGGAAGAAGGCTCAAGATCGGTGACTCAGTGGTATTCTCCGGGACTGCCCCTTGCGGAACTGAGTCGCACTATCCGGATAAAGGCCTTCTCAGGGCAGAAATAACCGGGTATTCCGACGACGGCACCAGGATAGTGGAGTTCAAATATGACGGGATATTCATGGAGAGGCTGGAGGAGATCGGCCGCATGCCGCTTCCTCCCTACATAGAGAGGGAGAGCACGGATATGGATTCCGAGATGTACCAGACCGTCTATTCAGCGGTTGAAGGTTCAGTGGCAGCTCCCACCGCAGGACTTCACTTCACGGAGGAGCTTCTGGAGAAGATCCGGGAGAAGGGCGTGAAACTGTTCTATGTCACCCTCCACGTGGGTATCGGCACCTTCAGACCGGTGAAGGTGGAAAACATAGAAGATCATCACATGCACTTCGAGGAATACTTCATCGACGAGGAGACTGCCTCAGGAATCAATGAAGCTCTGAAGGCAGGAAACCGCATGATCGCAGTTGGGACCACTGCAGTTAGAACGCTGGAAAGCGCGGCATATGTGGATGAAGAAGGATGCCCTCAGGTAAGAGCAGGCGAGGGAAACACCAATATCTTTATCTACCCCGGCTATGAGTTCAAGGTGGTAGACTGCCTGATCACCAACTTCCATCTGCCCAAGTCCACACTGGTGATGCTGGTCAGCGCACTGTATGACAGAGAGGGTGTCCTCAAGGCTTACAATGAGGCCGTGAAAGAGAGGTACAGATTCTTCTCGTACGGAGATGCGTGCCTGTTTGTGAAGGGGTAGACAGGACTCTTACCGCAGTGAAGTATCCCTTCGCCGTCCGGTACCGGACATCTGAAGAGGGTGAATACATAGACATAGATAACCGCCTGTATGAAAAGGCCGCGAGACGGAAGAAGAGATACTCCTCACCAGAGCACTTTTGGGAGAAGAACAGCCATCATACAGTTCATTTTTTCCGCATCGTCACCCATAAATGCGGCAATATCTCCTCATTTGGGGGGCAAACATAACTTTTGGCATTGGCAACAGAACATATGGTCAACATATAATGGTGTTAGCCACATCACTGGGAGTTCAAAGTACTGGACAATATGGGGGAGAAGGCTATGAGAAAAAAGGTATTCATATATTGCAAAAATGATGAGATAATTGAGCATGAGAACAGAATGCTTGCAACATATAATGAAAAGGTCATGAAATACCAGCCATTGTTTAAAGAAAAAGGATATTCTTTGAATACAGGAATGATGTGGAAGCGTTTTCCTAGAGATGATGTTGCATTTAAAAGGGGGGATTTTCAAAATGGTTATCAGTGCTATGTGTATTGCAAGGTTTTAAAAGATGGGAAAGAGGTTATGACACGAAGTAATGATGATGAAGACGACTATTATTCTTTGTCTACAGGGTGGATGATATCGTATGTCCGTAGGTTTTTCTTCAGACTTTATGCAGAACTATATTTTGATACGGAAGATGCAGATGAGGATTTATTATTTTTCTTATCGCAAATATAGTTAGTGTATGGATTTGATCTGCAACTAACAGACAGAAGCATTTTGGCTTTTAGCGTTGTTATAATGTCACCATTTGTCCTGCTATTTCTTTCTCATTCCAATCCCGGAAACCCCAGCTGCCTCAGCGCTTCAAACAAAATGATGTTGGCGGAGTTGGCCAGGTTGAAGGAGCGGAGCCTTGTGGAACTGGACATGGGAATGCGTATGGCATGCTCTGCATGTTCTGCAATGAAATCCCGAGGGAGACCGCGGGTCTCCCTGCCGAAGAGGAACATGTCCTCATCGCAGTAAGAAAAATCCGTATAGCGATGACCGCCCTTGGTGGTGGCGAGAAACAGTCGATGCGGTTCGGTACCCTCCGGGCCGTATTTTTTCATGAAAGCATCAAGGGAAGGGTGGACCTCAACCTTGACGTAGGGCCAGTAATCCAGGCCCGCGCGTTTCAGTGACTTATCATCTATTGAGAAGCCAAGGGGCTCCACCAGATGGAGCATGGAATCCGTGGCTGCGCAGGTGCGGGCGATGTTTCCGGTATTGGGTGGGATCTCAGGTTCTACGAAGACTATATGTAATGACATTTCTGTACCTCTTTCTGCAATATACTGCCATTATAGTCCAAAAGAAGCCAATAAACAAATTTTGGTATTTTACACAAAAAACTATTGACGAAGTTATTGCAAGGTGATAATATAACCACAATTTAATAATGCTTTAAACCTGTGAGGAAGAGTAAGTAAGTTCCGATGCTTACATATGAGAGAGCCGGGGGCGGTGAGATCCCGGCATGCGGAGGCGGAACCGAATGGACTTCTGAGGGCAAACTGAACGGACCATGTGAGTGGTCCTGAGTAGGGGCGACGGAGACATAACTTCGTTACAAAATGAGGCATATGATGGTATGCCGGAGTGGGCGCGGAAGCGTCAAGCCGGGTGGCACCGCAGGAGTACTATTGCTCTTGTCCCAGCAATTTTGGGATGAGAGCGTTTTTTTATCCCAAGGAAATCAACGGACCTGAAACCGAAAGGAGAACAGAAATGACACTTAAGAACAAAGAGATCCCGTACAAGATCTACCTGGAAGAGGACGAAATGCCCGATAAATACTATAACGTCAGGGCGGACATGAAGAAAAAACCGGCACCGCTCCTCAATCCTGCCACGATGGAGCCCATGACCAAGGAGGAGCTTTCGGCAGTGTTTTGCTCGGAGCTGGTGGACCAGGAACTGAACAATGATGATCCGTACATCGAGATACCTGAGGAGATCAGGCAGTTCTACAGGATGTACCGGCCATCGCCACTGGTCAGGGCCTACTGCCTGGAGGAGCAGCTTCAGTCGCCGGCAAAGATCTACTATAAGTTTGAGGGAAACAACACCAGCGGAAGCCACAAACTGAATTCCGCCATAACTCAGGCATATTATGCCAAGAAGCAGGGACTTAAGGGCATTACCACTGAGACCGGAGCAGGTCAGTGGGGCACCGCGCTTTCAATGGCGTCAGCATATTTTGGACTTGACTGTAAAGTTTATATGGTAAAGGTATCTTATGAGCAGAAACCCTTCAGAAGGGAGGTCATGAGGACCTACGGCGCCACAGTCACGCCTTCACCTTCGATGGAAACTGAGATAGGCAGGAAGATCAATCTGGAGCATCCGGGTACCACAGGCTCTCTGGGATGCGCCATTTCGGAAGCAGTGGAAAAGGCTGTGACGTCGGAGGGCTACAGATATGTTCTGGGAAGCGTGCTGAACCAGGTGCTGCTCCACCAGTCCATAATCGGTCTGGAGACCAGAAAGGCCTTTGATAAGTACGGGATCGATCCGGACATAATAATCGGCTGCGCCGGAGGCGGATCCAACCTGGGAGGACTGATCTCGCCCTTTGCAGGGGAGATGCTGAGAGGGGAAAAGGATTATCGGATCATTGCTGTTGAGCCAAAGTCCTGTCCAAGCCTTACAAGAGGAAGTTATGTATATGACTTCTGCGATACCGGTAAAGTCTGTCCTCTGGCCAAGATGTACACACTGGGCAGTCAGTTCATTCCTTCGGCGAACCACGCAGGCGGCCTGAGATACCACGGTATGAGTCCCATCGTTTCAGAACTCTATGACCAGGGGTTGATCGAAGCCAGAGCCTACGAGCAGACAGAGGTCTTCGATGCAGCTGTCAAATTCGCCAGATGTGAAGGCATACTTCCCGCCCCGGAATCCAGCCATGCAATCAAGGCAGCCATAGACGAGGCGCTCAGATGCAGGGAAACAGGAGAGGAAAAGACCATAGTCTTCGGTCTCACGGGAACAGGATATTTCGACCTTAAGGCATATCAGCAGTTCAACGATGGTACCATGACTGACTATGTGCCCACCGACGAAGAGATCCAGGCCAGCCTTGCCAATGCGCCCGGATATGCAAAATAAGAGCCAAAATGAAGGGTAGGCTTATTGAAAGACTGGAAAATTCGTAGTATAATAACCATTCGAGGAGATGTTACTATGAATAAACTCAATGTAGCCATTCTGGGGCTTGGAGTGGTGGGAGGAGGAACTTACGACATCCTTCAGACCAACCGCGATCTGATCACAGAACGTACCGGATACGAGATCGAAGTTAAGAGGATCTTTGGAAGAAGACACAGGGAGGATGTTCCGGAAGAACTGTTCACCCTGAACTATGACGATATCCTGAACGATCCTGAGGTCGATGTGGTCTGCGAGACCCTGGGAGGCATAGAACCTTCAAGGTCCTTCATGCTTGAAGCAATGAAGAGAGGCAAGCATGTTGTCACCGCCAACAAGGCCGCAGTGGCAGCAGGCTGGGATGAACTGAACGATCAGGCAAAGGCAAATGGAGTAAGATTCCTCTATGAAGCATCGGTCTGCGGAGGCATGCCGGTACTGTCTGCCATCAGAGGTAATCTCAGCGCCAACAGGTTCCTTGAAGTCAGGGGCATCATCAACAGCACCACCAACTATATCCTTTCGAAAATGGCCAGGGAAGGCAAGAGCTATGAAGAAGCTTTAAGGGATGCTCAGGCCATGGGCACAGTGGAGAGAGATCCTTCTTCAGACGTAAGCGGCATGGATTCTGCCAATAAGCTCTGCATCCTGATGGCGCTTCTTTTTGGCACTCATATTCCGCCTGAGGACATCCCGAGAACGGGGATCACCGAACTCACCAAGGAGGATATGGCTGAAGCAGAGAGGAATCAGCAGGTGATCAAGCTGGTGGCCCACGGCTGGCTGGAGGACGGAGAACTCAAGTGTTATGTCCGTCCTGAGAGAATAGGAAGAGACGATCCTCTGGCCATGGCCAATGATGAAAAGAATGCCCTGATAGTGACATCTGACATGTCGGGGATCAATATGTTTTACGGTAACGGAGCAGGGCCTCTGGTAACAGGGTCTGCAGTTGCCGGAGACATCTTATCAATAGCTCTTATGGGAGGAAAATAAAGAATGAGCATATTTGAAGAATGGAATGAACTTTGCGGAGAGCAGTCTGAGGAGAGCTTCAACGCATTCTGGAAAGAGTATTCGGATTGTGAGACAAAGGTCTATCAGCACATACTGGCCAATTATCCCAAGAAACTTGAAGGCAAGTTCTCGGATCTTATCAAGAAATTCGAGGCGAGACCGGCTATCTTCATGGGATTCATGGATGGCATAACCGATTCTCTCAACGAGAAGATAGATCTGACCCAGGTCACAGAGGATACAGAACTCTCCTTCGACATCGACTATGAGAAACTGTACTTCAATATGCACAAGGCCGGCGCAGACTATCTGTACACTCTCAAGGAGTGGAACAATGTCTTCGACGATGAGAAACTTGCTTCCATAGAGAAGGCTTACAAGCGCTCCAAGACTGTAAGAGTAGCCAAGAAGCCGGGAAGAAACGATCCGTGCCCCTGCGGAAGCGGCAAAAAATACAAGAACTGCTGCGGTCGCAATGCTTAGGAGTTAAGAAATGTCCTACAAGAAACGTACTGAAGCCATCAGAAACAGGCTGAACGAAATAAAGCTCCCGCATCTCAAGCTCAAAAAACTTGAGATGAACGATATCATCCACCTGGATGAATTGGGCCTTGATTTCACCAAAAAGAGCTCCCACGCGAGACCTGTCCCCAAGGGAGGACGCTATGAGGAGTCTCACTATGAGACGGTCAAAGAGATCTTCAGGTACGGAACTGAGACCTTCAGAGACAGAGTGTTCATCCTGGATAAGGATAAGCCAAGAGACAAGGAGTTCAGGGAGTACACCTATGGTGACTTCAGAGAAGATGTGGAGGCTCTGGGAACAGCCCTTACAGCCAAATACATGGAAAAAGGCGCTCCCTTGGCTATAATCGGGGAGAACCAGTACGACTGGTACGTCTCCTACATGACGGCTCTCACGGGAGCCGGCATTGCCGTGCCTCTGGACAAGGAGCTTCCGGATAATGAGATAGAGATCACTCTGAACCGCTCAAAGGCAGAAGCAGTTATATTTTCAGCAAAGCTCAAGGACAGGATCCTGAAACTCCGTGAAAAGGGCAGGCTTCCCTATGTCAGGACCTATGTGGTCATGAAGAGCGGGGATCTTTTGGACGACAACGTGGTCGGCTTCGACGAAGTGGTGAGAGAAGGCAAGGAACTTATAGCGGGAGGCGACAGATCCTTTATCGATACTGAGACCGATCCTGATGAGTTCAGAGCTCTGTTCTTTACGTCGGGGACCACATCTGATGCCAAGGGAGTAATGGCAACTTCAAGGCAGCTGGCCAACAATATAAATGCCGTATCGGCTTACGTGAGGATAAACGAGCAGGACAGATTCTTCTCTGTTCTTCCCCTTCACCACACCTATGAATCCAGTATCGGATATCTTCTGGCTGTGGCCTATGGAAGTTCCATCGCTGTCAATCAAGGACTGAGATACATCACTCAGGACCTGAAGGACACCAGACCCAGCATCCTTATCGCAGTGCCTCTTCTCATAGAACATCTCTACGAGAGCATCCAGAAGAACATCAGGAAGAGTAAAAAAGAAAAGATCGTTGAATCCATGATGCACACAGCCAAGGTCCTTAAGGGCATGGGAGTGGACATCAGGAGAAGGGTATTCAAGGAGATCTACGATGGTCTTGGCGGAAACCTGGAATACATCGTTTCTGCCGCTGCACCTCTTGATCCAAAGATCGGCCAGTGGCTGACGGATCTTGGCATAATCTTCCTGCAGGGTTATGGCCTTACGGAGACCTGCCCGATATCCGCTGTGACACCTGAATATGATACCAGAGTGGGTTCTGCGGGAAAGACCATAATCAACGGAGAGATCCGTGTTTCGAATCCTGACGAGAACGGTGACGGCGAACTGGTCATCTCCACCAACACCCTGATGATGGGATATTTTGAGGATGAAGCTGCCACCAATGATGCCATTGAGGTGGATGAGAACGGCAGAAGATGGTTCTATTCCGGAGACATAGGTCACGTGGATGAGGACGGCTTCGTCTACATCACCGGAAGGATCAAGAACGTTATCGTTACCCAGAATGGTAAGAATATATATCCCGAGGAGCTGGAACAGCTCATCCTGGAGAATCATGACTTCTCTGACTGTATGGTCTACGGTAAGGAAGTTCCGGGAGAGAAGGAGCTCATAGTTACTGCAAGGGTAATTCCCAACTATGACAGATTGAAAGAGGTCTACGGCGATATATCCACCGAGGAGATATACAAGCTCCTGCTTCACGACATAAGGGATGTGAACAAGAAGACCACGAATTACAAGGCTATCAAGAACCTTGAAATAAAGGACGGAGACTATATCCGTACCAGCACTAAGAAGATCAAGAGATACAGAGAGATAAAAGAAGGCAAAATACTGTCTATAAGCGAGCCTAAGGGGAAAGTATGACAAAGACAGCTCTAGTTACCGGAGCATCGAGAGGAATAGGCAGAGCCATTGCGGAGGCCCTTTGCGAGGAGGGCTATTTGGTGTGTCTGAACTATGATCAGAGCGAAGAAAAGGCAATTGACCTGTGTTCAGACCTGAGATCCAAAGGCTACAGTGTGATGATTTACAGGGCTGATGTTTCCGACAGTTCCCAGGTAAGGGAGATGTTCGAGAGAGTTCAGGAAAGATTCGGACCTGTCACTCTCCTTGTGAACAATGCGGGCGTCTCCTGTCAGAGTCAGATACAGGACGTAACTGATGAGATGATAGACAGGGTGTTGGGGATCAACCTGAAGGGCCAGATCAACGCCATAAGGTGCGCGGTTCCCCACATGATCGCTCAAAAGTGCGGAAACATCATAAATATATCCTCCATGTGGGGAATGAGGGGCGCGTCCTGTGAATCGCTTTATGCTGCATCCAAAGCAGGTGTCATCGGACTGACAAGATCTCTTGCTCAGGAACTGGGCCCCTCGGGAATAAGGGTCAACTGCATATGCCCCGGGGTCATCGATACCGATATGATGGCGGTATACGATGAGGCTACCAGGAGAAGTCTCGCAGAAGAGACTCCACTGAGCAGGCTGGGCAGGCCTGAGGATGTGGCCGGTGCAGTAAGGTTTTTGTGCTCCGAAAGCGCTGCTTTCGTTACGGGACAGGTCCTTACGGTAGACGGCGGGTTTACCGTCTAAAGCAAAAAATAATTGTAATCCTTATAGATAAGAAGTGACTGATAGATGAGACTTGGATACGATCTTACAATTGAACAGGTTCAGAAACTGACCATGACTCCTGAACTGATCCAGGCCATCCAGATCCTGCAGTACAATTCTCAGGAACTGGAGGAGTTTGTGTCCAAAGAACTAATGGAAAATCCTCTTTTGGAACAGACAAGGCAGGAAGAGCCTGAGGAAGAACGGTCGAGAGAAGAGCAGGACGATACCATAGATTTCGAGGAGCTGAGGGAAAAGATCATGGAGGCGGGCTATGATGACATTAGTTACGCCCAGTGGAAGGAGAAACCTTCCGATGATCAGGTGATGACCTTCGATCAATATACATCTAAAGAGGAGACTCTTTCGGATCATCTTATGATGCAGCTGGGACTGTCGAGACTGGATGATCTGGATATGAAGATCGGAAGGTTCCTTATAGATGCGCTGGATGACAACGGATATCTGACCATGGATATACCTCAGGTCTGCCAGGTCTTCGGGACGGATGAGGAAGAAGTTGAGAAGGTGCTGAAGGTCATTCAGGGCTTCGATCCGGTGGGGATAGGAGCAAGAGACCTTAAGGAATGCCTCCTCATACAGCTGGACGAGGTTGAGGATGATTTCCCCAAGGAAAGCATCCGTTACATAATCTGTAATTATCTCAAGGAGCTTGGGGACAACCACATCCAGGAGATATCCAGAAACACCGGACTTACGGCCAAACAGGTCCAGGCTGTGGCAGATTTCATAAGGACTCTGGATCCAAAGCCGGGCAGGGCGTTTTCCTCAGGGGAGCAGCTTAAGTATGTCATTCCCGACGTGATAGTCGAAGAGGTTGACGGAGGCTTCGAGCTTGTGACCAATGACGAGTCCGAACCGCATCTCACCGTGAGCCAGTACTATCTTGACATGGCCAGAGACAACAAGGCTGACGAGGAAGTTCAGAAGTACTTGAGCGATAAGTACAAATCCGCCCTTTGGCTCATCAAGAGCATAGATCAGAGAAAGCAGACCATATATAACGTTGCCAAAGCTGTAGTAGAACGGCAGATGGATTTTTTGCGCAAGGGCGAGAAGTACCTTACTCCCATGACTCTGAAGCAGATCGCAGATGAGGTAGGAGTTCACGAGTCCACAGTGAGCCGCTCCATAAACGGCAAATACATAGAGACCCCGAGAGGAGTTTACGAACTCAGGTATTTCTTCTCATCAGGAGTGGGCAGCAGGGAAGGAACCGGCGTATCTTCCAATTCCATAAAGAAGATGATCAAGGAGATCATTTCAGGAGAAGATGCCAAAGAACCCATGTCGGACCAGGGGATCATGGATATCCTGAGGGGCAGGGGGATAGACATTTCCAGAAGAACGGTTGCAAAATACCGCGAGAGCATGAACATACCGTCTTCATCCAAGAGAAGACGTTATTAAACCATTACCGCACTAAGATTTAAGGAGTATCATGATGAAAAAGACTGTTGAAGATGTGAAGTGGGAGGGCAAAACAGCCCTGGTAAGAGTTGATTTCAACGTTCCTCTGAAGAACGGCGTGATCACTGATGACAGGAGGATCACGGCAGCCCTTCCTACCATTAAGTACCTTATGGAGCAGGGAGCAAAGGTAATTCTGATGTCTCACCTGGGAAGACCCGACGGAGAGCCGAAGCCGGAATTCACGCTGAAGCCGGTGGCTGACAGGCTTAACGAGCTTCTTCAGGGAAACGTGGTATTCTGCCCAAGTGATGTGGTGGTGGACGATAAGGTGAAGGAAGCCGCGGCTGCTCTTAAAGCAGGGCAGGTACTCCTTCTTGAAAACGTACGTTACCGCAAGGAAGAGACCAAGAACGGCGCGGACTTCGCAAAGGAGCTGGCTTCTCTCGGAGATGTCTTCGTAAATGACGCTTTCGGAACAGCCCACAGAGCTCACGCTTCCACAGCAGGCGTCGCTGACTATATTCCTTGCGTATCCGGATATCTCATCGAAAAGGAAGTCAAGTTCCTGGGAGATACGCTGGAAGATCCTGACAGACCCTTCGTGGCCATCATGGGAGGAGCCAAGGTCGGAGATAAGATCCCTGTCATCAGGAATCTCCTGAAGAAGGTGGACTACCTCCTCATCGGCGGCGGAATGACATATACATTCTACAAGGCCCAGGGGCTGGAGACCGGCAAGTCTATCATAGACGAAGAAAATGTGGAACTGGCAGGAAAGCTTCTGGAAGAAGCTGAGCTTCTCGGCGTCAAGCTGATGCTCCCGCTGGACTCCGTTTGCGCCAAGGAATTCTCCAACGATTCTGAAACAGGCATCTTCAAGGCGGAGAATATGCCAAGCGACATGATGGGACTGGACATCGGACCCGAGACAGTTCAGGCTTACAGCCAGGTCATAGTAGAGGCTGCCACCATCGTCTGGAACGGACCTCTCGGAGTATTCGAAATGGACAACTTCGCTGAAGGTACCAGAAAGATCGCTGAAGCTCTTGCAGAGTCCAAGGCCGTAACGGTCATCGGAGGCGGAGATTCAGCAGCTGCAGTGGAAAAGTTCGGCCTGGCCGACAAGATGACTCACATCTCCACCGGCGGCGGCGCTTCCCTGGAATTCCTCGAAGGAAAGGTACTTCCGGGCGTAGCGGTAATAGAGGATAAATAGTATCTTTTGCGCAAAAAACCTGCGCAGGGGATCTCTGAAATAGCTAATAAGTATAATTAATAAGGAGAAAAAATAACATGATCACAGTTGCAATCAACGGATTCGGAAGGATCGGCAGACTGGCCTTCAGGAAGATCTTCGACGACAACGATATAAAGGTAGTCGCCATTAATGACCTGACAGAGCCCAAGATGTTGGCACATCTTCTCAAATACGACTCAGTCCAGGGCAGATATGAAGGACACGTGGTGACCTGGGACGATGAGTCCATCACAGTAGACGATTACAGGATCCCCGTATTCAAAGAACCCGACGCTTCCAAACTTCCCTGGAAGGATCTGGATGTGGACGTAGTGCTGGAGTGCACAGGATTCTACACTTCAAAGGCAAAGTCTCAGGCTCATATCGATGCAGGCGCCAAGAAGGTCCTGATCTCTGCTCCTGCAGGAAATGACCTTAAGACCATCGTATACGGTGTAAACCATGAGACCCTGACCAAGGACGACAATATCGTTTCCGGAGCGTCCTGCACCACAAACTGCCTGGCTCCCATGGCAAAGGCTCTCAATGAGTACAGAGAATTACGTACAGGATTCATGACCACTATCCACGCCTACACAGGAGACCAGATGATCCTGGACGGACCTCACAGAAAGGGCGACCTTAGAAGAGCCAGGGCCGGCGCCATCAACATCGTTCCCAACTCCACAGGAGCGGCCAAGGCTATCGGACTGGTCATTCCTGAACTGGACGGCAAGCTCATCGGATCAGCTCAGAGAGTTCCCGTACCCACAGGTTCCATCACAATACTGGACGCCACATTAAAAGACATGACTGATACAGTATCCGTTGAGGGTATCAATGCCATCATGAAGGCCAAGGCCAACGAATCCTTCGGATATACCGAGGAAGAGCTTGTGTCTTCAGACATCATAGGCATGGAGTACGGCTCACTTTTCGATGCCACACAGACCCTGGCACAGCAGTGCGGAACACACATCTTTGAGGTCAGGATAGTTGCTTGGTATGACAACGAAATGAGTTATACCTGCCAGCTCATCAGAACTCTTAAATACCTCAAGCAGTTCTGCGACTGATAATTGAAGGCTCATTACTCCGGCAGTGACCCTGCCGGAGATTGTTTGGTTTATAGATTGCGGCTTATGAGCCGGTCGAGTGCGCAACGCGCACGAGACAAATAAACCACCCGCTATGCGGGTGCGCGTCGAAGGTTATACCAAAACTCTCCCTCTTTGGTACAATGAGAGTGTTCAAGCCTCA
>Ga0256405_10008586_pt1 | contig 14534 bp, 24 predicted proteins | sample RumenRJG_02DNA_FD_189096 | JGI IMG/M metagenome (GOLD analysis project Ga0256405, IMG submission 189096) | Bovine rumen microbial communities from Lethbridge, Alberta, Canada - RJG_02 | ecosystem: Host-associated > Mammals > Digestive system > Stomach > Rumen | place: Canada: Alberta...
GTCTCCGGACCTTGATTCTTCTTCCATCCTCTGTTACAAGTCCAACCTCTGCTTTGCAATCAATTGTCGGACTTACTTTGCCATTCTCAATCACTCTGCCTCTCCGTTTCTCGCTTGCAAGGAATGAATAGTTTAGTACCCCCCCCTTGCTCACTTCGATATAACCTTTATTCGTTCCGTTCTTGATTTTCATCATCAACCTCGATTAGTAAAATCATTGTGGAGATTCCTCTTCCTGTGGTGTTACTACATAGACATGGAGAAATGAAATCGTCTCTTATTCGGACACCTTCATCGAATCTATAATCGCCTATGTAGTACCCCCCCTATTCAGTTTCAAAATATCTCTTGTCATTCCTCTTCCACCATGATTGTTGTCATTGCCTGATTTGACATCCCTTTGTAATCTCTTGCACATACAGAATGAGCAATGTCAATTTCTTTTGCTTTTGCCTTGAATCCGATACTTAATCCTTTTTGTGATAATCGGTGACTCGGATCATACCCCCCCCCGATTATCGGATAGACACCGCCCGTATCCCTTTTACCTGCACGCAAGGTCGGACTTATAATATTTGTGTCTGTTTGTAGCTCATCAACCTTTTTATCGTCTGTTGCGATAGGAAATATCGTTTGTCCGGGGAATCTTCCAAGATGTCCGACAATGAAGATTCTCTCTCGATTCTGTGGAACTCCGAAATATCTGCTGTTAAGCACTTGCCATTCCACGCAATACCCCAAGTCTTGCATTGCCCTAATAATGGTGCTAAATGTAACCCCCCCCATGTGGTTGGTGAGTCCTCGGACATTTTCAGCGAATAACACTCGAGGTCTCCGTTCTTTAGCAAGCCGCAAGATTTCAAATATGAGAGTTCCTCGAGTATCCTCGAAGCCTCTTCGAGCTCCGGCAATTGAGAAAGCCTGACATGGAAATCCGAAACAATAGCATTCGGCTTCAGGTAATTCATCAGGTTTAACTGTTCGGATGTCTCTTGCATACCATTCACCCTCTTTCGGTTTATGCATTGCGATATAACTTCTATTTGCCGCCTCGTCTATTTCACAATGACCAACACATTCATGCCCTGCCATTTCCATTCCGAGCCGGAATCCGCCTATACCTGCGAAAAAATCAATAAATCTCATTTGATCTGGAGCGAATTATTCTCAACAAGTCTTGCACCCTTTATGATTTCACCGCTCTTGAGTGCATCCTTGATTTCCGATTTGCTGATTTTAGGCTCATATTTGATGAATCTTTCATCGCTGAAGTTATCATCAACCTCGACCGCCTGACTCTTTCGCCATGAGAGGACAACTCTATCTGTCTTGAATTTCTCTCCCATGAGGTTATTTGCGAGATAATCTTTCAGCCTTTCAGCCTTGTTTGTGAGAGCCTTTTCCCTTTGATAAAATGCCTCTTTCTGTTTTTTGACAGCCTCTGCCTCGGCTTTGAGGTTTTTTATCCAAAGAGCAATATTTTCGATTTTGGTGTCTCTTTCGAGTGAGAGTGAATCAAGAGCATCCGCATTCAGGATTTCCCCTGTTTCCTCGTCTATTTCAAGCTCAAAATCTCTTACCGCCTGATTTAATTCAAATAAGTTCATCAATATGCCTCACTTTCTTTATTCCAAGATAAAAACTCGATGCGATCTGCGATGATGTCCGTTGTATATACTGTCTCGCCATCCTTTTGGTAATTCCCTGTTGTGATATGCCCCTCAATTGCTATGAGTGAGCCTTTCCCTTGATACTTTGCGAGATTTTCCGCTTGACTTCCAAAAACGGTGACTCTCGGAAAATCCGTCTCTTTGTCTTTCCCCTGTCTATCGATTGCGATAGTAATTTTTGCGAATATTTTTCCATTTTGTCCTGACCTTATCTCAACATCCCTTGTTAATCTTCCAATGAGTGTGACTTGATTCATATTTCTCCTTTCGCCGCCGCTCTTAAATAATCCTTGACCGACATACCAACCCTATCTGCATTGGTCGGAATATGTATGTCTCTTTGTTCTTTTTGTTCTTTATATTCTTGTATAGTGTGCACTTGTTGTGCACTTGTTGTGCACTCGTTGTGCACTTCTTGTGCAATTTGTTGTGCACTTATTTGGTACTTATCCCACGCAAGTATTGTAATCAGTGAGCCTTGCGCACTTTTTTGTTGTGCAATTTGTTGTGCAGTTTCAAAGTGTTTTAAGATTCTATTGACTTTGTACTCGTCAATGCCTGTTTCTGTGGATAACTTTTTTCGCCCTGTTATGAGCTGCCCCGGATGGAGAGTTATCCGTTCACCTTTCCAAAGTGTGTCAAAATCTTGATGTGTTGCATGAGTAATGAGATATACCCAAAGTCCGACATGTTCTATATCTTTAGTCACAACAGGATTGCTCCACATTTTGCGATGTATTTTCACCCAACCTGTCATGCTCTGCCCCATTCCCTTTCAATGATTTGCTCCAAGACCCTTATATTTAACTTTAGAGCCATGATTTTTTCTTTTGACACATCGTATCGACTTTGTGCAAAATCTCTCTCATAGCGACAATTTGCGACCTCGGGAGAGCCTTTAACAACCAAAGTGATTAAGGTTGCCGCCATGCCCTCGTCTTTCAGCCTTAATGCCTCTTGCATAAGTGCGATTTTGTAGTCTCTTTCCTTCTCGGAAAGCTCTTTCCCCTGAATCCCCATGAGGTTGATGGTGTTGTTGAGTTCAAGTTGTAAATCATTAAGTTGTTGTATTGCTTTTAATCCATCCATTACTCAATCCATTCCTCTTCATCGAGATAATTCCGAGAGAATACAGCCATGAATCGCTCATGACCATATTCTCTCTCATATATTCGCTGTCCTTCTTCTTTCAGGGGAATAAAATCCAAGGGGTTTTTGTGGATTTTAGAATGACAGCAGGGGCATACATTTATCCACATTCCGAGAGCCTTTGAGTATGATCTATTGCTCGCCGGATATATTTCATGCCTTGCGGTATCACCTACCGCCTTGCATAGATAACAAGTTCCCTCTTCAGTATCAAAAAGGCTCTTGTTGTAGCCATTTCGGTCAGCCATTTCTGCCCTCGTCAATTTCCTTTAGAATGATAAGAGCTTTGCCATAATGCTCAACTGTCATTTTGCCCGATTTCCATCCTGTCTTTCGGAGCACGTCTTGAGGTTTGACATTTAGTCTCTTGCAATAGTCCTCAAATATCGCTCTTTCTGTGTCGGATGCATCCCTTTTCTCGTTGTTCTGTTGAGTCATGGCATTTGCGACCTCTTCAGCACTCGCCATTGATTCATCAATTCCGATTCCGAGGAATCCGAGTGCTCGACCGATAGCAGAAGTCTCGCAATTCTCGATGTATGAGGTCTTATTGATAAATGACGAGCCTTTTTCCTCGGATGCAATTCCTGTTGAGAGGACATTCCCCTCATCGTCTCTTATGGTTGCCTGAATGATGACCTCGCCATCTGCCATTGAGAGGATTTGAGTCTCAATTGTGCCATTTGTCCAACCTTGACGGAATCCGTTCACTCTCTCGGTAACAGGTGTATATTTCTTGCCTTTAATGTCTATCTGTCCGAGTCCTTCATTGATTTGCTTTAGTTGTGCATAAGTCATTACATTTCACCCCATTTCAATTGTTCATCGTTTGGCTCTTTGTTCATCGCTCGGAGTAGTTCTATAAGTGCCTTGGCTCGGGAGTAAATCTGCCTTTTGGTATGATTCCAAGAGTCATCCTTGCCATTCCATATCCAAAAGCCATCCGCCCCGGAGCATACTTTGATGCCCTTCAGCCTTAACTCTCTTATGATCTGACGAGTTTCCGCATCCTTTGTTCCCATCCTCGCTCCGAGTTCTCTTGACTTAATCGGCTTATTGGAGAGGATTGAGAGTGCGATTCTTTCTTCATGTGTAAACTTATCGCATTGCATGTAGTCCATCCCTTCTTGCAGCTCGTCTGTGCTCGATGATGTAATGTTTCAACAACCTTGAGCAATGGAGTGCATAATCCCTTTGTTCAATGTTTCCGTTTTCTGCCTCTTTTTCGGCATCCTTGATTGACCTCTCAAGAGAGAGAATCATTGAATATGTCTCGTCATAGGTCAGCATCTTTCCTCTTCCTCTCTCTTAACCATTCCCACCCCCATTTTGTGAGTAGGATTATTAGTGTCAGCGAGCATGCCACGATGATGCTCGCAAGCATCGTCTCTATAATGATGAGTCTTATCATGGTTTCCCTCGATTCTTACTTTGTAACCCTGTTTTTCAAGCTCTTTTTTGAGCATTTCCGCATCTTTATAAGTCATCCTCTTCACCCATTAAGAACTCATCGGGAATTGCTCCACCATAGATTTCAAGTGGCTCATACCACATTCCGTCTATGTATTGCCCCTCGTAAATCTCGCCATCGATAATCACATAAGGGGTAAACTCCCTTGACCTTTCGTATTCCTCGATTTCCTCTCGATGTTCCTCGAGCCAAGATGCCCTTGTCTCTTTTGGCATATCCCAATTGGATGCATATCCCATTGAGAGTGCCAATATAATCATTCCGATGATTTTCAATACCTTTTTCATTGTTCTTCCCCCTTAAATCTCGATTTCCCCATTTTCAACCGCATGATATAACCACTCGCATGCTCTTGATTCAAATTGACATTTTCTCCTGTGACCACTATGGTCGCAAATAATGAACTTGATTCTCTTGTCATTTGGTAAAATAAAATGAGGACATTCGCCACATGAGAAAGAAATCCCCTGAAGTGCGTATTCATCCTCGAGATTTTCCGCTACATTGACAAGGCATTCATAAGTCACATAGGCACAATGTCCATCAGCATTCATTTTGTAAATGACCTCTACATTCTGTGATGAGTGTTCCTGAATTGCACGATTCAACAGTTGGTCAAAGACCATTGCATCTTTGGATTCAACTGTGATATGCTGTTTGTACTTCTTACTAATCATAAAAAATCCACCTCGCTTTTCTGCAAGGTGGAATCTTACACTTTAGTGTGTTAAACATATCCTTTGAGTTATGATTTTAGGAATAATCCACCTCGCAAGATAAATATACACCCTTGCAAATTATATTGTCAACCCCTAAAATATAAATAAGTTATTTTGGTCAGGAAATGAGGTGCATCATGGCATTATTCAACAAGGAATCTAAAGAAGATAAACAAGAACGCAAAATGCAAGAAATCATGAACAAATACGGACTTGAAAATGTTTCAGATCCATTGACCGCAAAGGCACTCCGAGACATCGCAACAACAATGACAAGTTCCAACCTGATGACAGTTGGTGTTGCCCTTTCAGGAAAAGCCGAGGATGTTGCAAAGATTTCATGTCTCCGAGCAATAATTGAGCAGAACTTCATCATTATTCGCCAGCTCGACAAGTTGACAAAATAGTGATGATTCCCCCTTCCATTAGACCGCCTCTCCCCATTGGCGGTCTTTTTTCATGTAATAAAAAATGCCCCCTTTCGGGGGCATCGGTCAGGAAGAGTCAAAATGGCTCTTGCTTTTGCCCTTTCGGGCATGGAAGAGCGACCATTTGAGTTCTTAATCGTCTGTTGAATCTTCCCATTCTATTTTATTTTGTGACAATTATCGGTCGCTCTTTGGTATGTAAAGGGGCATAATAGATTTGTAGAATATCGCTGTCGAAGGAGTGGTGTGAGATATTTAAGATATGCCCCTTGACAACTATTTGATTCTTATTACTTGCCCTATGTTTATGAGGTTAGGATTCTTGATTTTGTTAAGACTTACGAGCTTGTCAACTGTTGTTCCATACTTTTGAGCAATCAAGGAAAGCGATTCCCCTCTCTTAACAGTATGATAAACAGGCGGAACTTCCTTTGCGAGCTGATCTATCGTCTTTCTCGCCTCGGATGAGCCTTTCTTGATGACAATGTTTTGTCCTACATTGATGAGATTCGGATTCTTGATGCCATTAAGAGCAACAAGATTCTCAACTGTTGTTCCATATTGCATCGCTATTTTGGAGAGTGATTCCCCTTTCTTGACGATGTGGATAGTTCCATTCTTTACATTGTCATAACTCGGTGCGGATGGTTTTTGTGCGTTGAGTCTCAAATTGACCTCATTGGCAATGTATTGGAATTTGCTCTTGAGGTATGGACCTGGGCATGCTGTCGCACTATACCAACAATGCATGTGAAGGTTGCCCTTCTTATCGCCTGTGTAATTTAGTTTTGCGATTCCGTTCCTCTTGCATACATCCACGCATAATTTGATGGTTGATTCAAGAGCCTTGTCGCTTACATGCCAATTTCCACCGATGATGTCATTTGCGACCTCGATTGTGACCGCACCCCTATCGCATGTGTATGATGCTGTTGTCCAAGGTCTGTATTTTTCATCGACATATTGACCGATTCTGCCATCAGTTCCCACTCCATAGGTGGATGAGACCTGACGATTTGGATTCTTGAAGAGGTTTCCGCATGTCTCAACCGAGAGATTTCCTGCCATGTGATGGATGACGATTCTCTCAATCTTTGCTCCGTCTCTTGATGAGTAGTTCGGAGACCATATTTTCACATTAACAAGTGAACTATTTGACATCATCCTCACCCCTTCCATTGGAAAGTTCAAGAAAAGCATCCTCGGAGACCTCTTCACCCTTTATGATCTGGATGTCAAAGAGTTCCCCTTTTTTGTCTTGTCCTGTAATTGGTTTCTTTTTCCTAAATCTATAAAAAAGCATATTTTCTCCTTATAGTGCTGTGGTTGTAAGATTTCCGCTATCGTCAACTGTAATCTTGTACCTTGTGCCATTCGGACTCTTGAGCACGATTCCACCATCCTTTGTGACTTCAAAAGCATTGCTCCTTGTGATGTTTCCGTTTGAGTTGAAAATACCATTGCCTACCGCAAAGGCTGTGTTGCTGTCAATTAAGCTTGCAATACCAACAGCACCTGTTCCGTTGCTACCATTTGTGAAATCGTGTCCTTGACCTGCACAAAAACAAAATTGTTTGTCAACAAGTTGTGTATGTCCTAACGCAACACTATTGTTCGCTAATGACAGTGACGAGTTACCGAAAGCAATACATTGGTTGCCACCTGCATGGCAAGCCTGACCCAAGCTTATTGCTTTACCGCCGCTTGCTCCGTTACCCTGACCAACGATGATTACATCAGTTGAGGTAGAAGTTCCATACATTCTCAATTTAGTTGTTGAAGCACTTGGATTTACAGTTCTATCAACTGTGATGATAATGTCATTGCTACTTTCAGTAGGTCCGAAGTATGCACTTATTGGGTTTCCGTTTGCAAAAGAGATGTCGGTCATAAGTGCAGTTCCGTTTTCTGTTGCATCTGTTTGGTCTATTGCTAACCTACCACCTTTATTCGCAAAACAAGCAAATCTATTACTTTGGGTATTTGACAGTCTATATTGAGTAGCACCTGCACTTGCACTTTTACAAGTTAAGTTAACACCTGCCATAATGCCAAAAGTTCTTCCACCAAGGCTCAAGTACTTTGCCCCATCTGTCATCATAAATGTTGACGGACCTACCAAGGTTGGCTCGATGGTAGTTGGATAGAATACTCCACCATTTGAAAACTGTCCGAGCCTACCACCGACAGTTAATTGTCCGTTAGTGTTTACATCTACACTCTCGTTGGGGTTTAACTTTACAAGTCCGAGTGTTGAATCTGTTGCTTGGCTTGGCAAGTCCGAGACATTTGCCTTGTCTGTTATAGCGATGCCCGAATCTATTGCCTGACCATTTGCATCGGTAACGAGGATGTCATTTGCTGTTGGATTGGAGACCTTATCCATGTAGTTTCCTGTTCCAACAGTTCTAACCCCGGCATTGTTATAAAAAACCTCACCTTGAGCGACATCCGATGCGGATGCGGTTGTGTCTGTGATGTCGATTAAAGTGTCCTGACCATATACCACTTTATTGATTGCCATAAAATCACCCCTTATGGTGCAACTGTGCCGATTGTTACTGTTGTACCGAATTGATTTGCTGATTCGTTGTAATAGATTGCCTCAACTGTTACTTGAGATAGATAGTCATACCCTGTGTCAGGGAGTATTGTCTGTGATGTTGTGTAAGGTGTTGCGGTCTTGCTCTGTGCGTGAATGTCCTCGCCTGTGTATGTACCTGTTACACCGAGGATCTGAACACCCTCTTTGATATTCTCTGCAATTATCTTTGATTGCTCTGTGGAGTCAATTCCAACTGTTCCCGAGCCATCGTGATAACCATTCTGTATTGTGTAAGTTCCTGCAACTGTGGAGATTGTGCCTGACACCGCTCCACGATTTGGCATTGTTCCTGTTGTTTCTTCTCCTGATGCACCAAAGAAGGTTTGACCGCTCAAGACTTCACTTGCGGATGCGGTCGCTCCTGTTGTGTCGGCATTGTAGGTGCATGTACCTGTGATTTTCTCGCCATCTTTACCATAAGCGGTCTGACCTTGCAATATTTGGTTTCCATCGCTTTGACCGAGTGTTGCATCGGTGAGGTCAATAAGTGTTTGCCCCCCATAGATAATCTTATTTTTTGCCATTTTCTCTTTTTCCTTTCTTATTCTGCAATGGTGACAGTAATTCCATACTCGTTGTGTACCTCTTCATAAGGGATGCCCCATACTGTGACATTTTCCCTCATGAGCTTGCTTTGTGTTGCAAGTTGTTGAGGATTTACTTTAGGAATTACATCGTAAGGACCTGGATATTCTTCAGGTGCAACCGCTGTATATTCCTCAATGACAAAATCAAGAGTTTCCTCGACCTCGTCTATTATGAAATCAAGTGTTTTAACATCAGTAATCATCCGACCACCTCATTGATTAAGTTCTCATCAAGGTTTACACTCTTGATTAAGGTTGCAACCCTTGTTGAGCCTGTGAAAAAGTTGATTTCCGCTCTTGCGGTCATCCCCGAAAAATCTCCTGTCTCTTCTTGGGTAAATCTCACCTTGAATTGACCTTCCTCATACTCGGAATATTCGACCCTTTTGTCGAGTCTTTTCTGCCCTGTCTTTAGAGTGAATATGAGATAATCAAAAACGAGGTCTGTTGCGACCTCGCCTGACTTCCTCTTAATTGTGATGTTTAGTGTTGGTGTAGTAAATTTCCTCATTTGTCATCACCTACAATATCAATGTTTTTAAGTTGATTATACATTTTGTCGGTCAAGCCATTTCCCCCAAGAGCCTTATATGCCTCATGTACTTCCACGATGTCATCATAGGCAAAGTGTGACATTGGCTCGCCTTTTGTTACATACTTTTTATGATCTGCGACAATTTGTCTGCGGAGCAATAGCCTTGTTCCTGCCGCTTGTGCGGAATTGAACTTCTTTGACTCTTTGAGTAAATGTATCGCATATCCTGTAAATGCTGTTATTACTGTCAAGGCACCGGGAATGAATAGTTTCTCAATCCAAGGATTCATGATTTCCCCCTTCATAATTTCTACGAGCTGCCTCGACTATTGAGCCGAGCATTGTCATGAGTGCGGCAGATACCGCCGCAAGTTCTGCTCCATACTTGAAGCCGACAACCTCGCTCACCGCAAGAGCAAAGGTCACAATGTAACCGATTACCTCTGCAATGAATCGGAGAGTGTCAAAAGTTTTATTTGTCATTTTCATAACGCACCCCCTTAACCTACAATAAATGCTTGGTCGAGATATATTCCTCTGCCTGTCGGAATATCCTCTGTTGTTCCATCGCTGAATTTTCTCGTATAGCCGATGTCAACCTTTCCGCTTGCAAGCCTTATTTGCCCATAACCAAGCGCACTCAAAACCGCATATCCTAAAGTACCACCGGGCATTGAGACATCGCTAAATGTCGCAAGTGTAACATAGCCACTTGCTGTTGCGAGAGCGCCTGTTGTTGTGCCTGCAATCTTCACCCTTATCAATGTTGGCATTAGCGTGTTGACCTTCAAGGTGATTGTCAAGCCTTGATACGTTGCGGTGTACGTTGTCCATTGATTGCGTTGCAAGTCCGAAGAAAAGACCGCCCACGCTGTCCACGTTGAGCCTGTGTTGGTAGTCTGTCGCAAGTAGATTTTGGTATTAGCCGTTAGCCTCTGCATAACAATTCCGCCTGCATTTCCGTTACGCAAGATTTCAAGAAGTCCCCACGTTACACCCTCAGGGGCATTGACTACGTTGTCGCCCGTTCCAAAGTGCCACCGACCTTGTTCTATAAAATTGTTGAGGTCTGTGCCTGCTGTTAATCTGCCTTTGTAAAGGAATGCATTGGATTCCCAAGAGGCTACTTCTCGGAGAGCATCTTCAAGTGCTGTGAACTCGTCTTGACTCTCAATTGCCGATGAATCAATGATGTTCTCGGTGACATCTGCGTAAACAAGGAAGGACACCGCTGTTCCTGATAACTCGATGATCTGGAGCTGACACTTTGATGTACCGAGGGATGCAAAGGATTGTGTTGTTGGGTCATAGGTGATTTGGTTTCCTGATATTGTGCATGAATTGTATATTTCTGTACCATCAGGCTTTTTGATGTAAAGACTTGCTGTTGCGTTGCTTCCCGGAGTGTAATCATCAAGCACAAAAACGATTGATGGGATTGTTGCATATTGCACAACATCAATTCTTATTGGCACATCCTTTTTTGATAATGATAAATGTACTATTTTATTCATGTTTTCTCCTTATCTTGCGCTCCATACCCTTGTGCCATTTACATAGATTGCAATATTATCCGTACCTATTTGCACATAACTATTTGCGGTCTGTTTTACCGATACCGCCCCCGGGAGAATTACAACCTGATTGTCATTTGTCTTGTTTTCAACACGAATAGTATTTGATATGGTTGCTTTTGAGTTTGCTTGGTCAAAGTCTGCAATAAGAGCACCGCCCTCAATGGATATTGTGCCATCGTATGCATGCGATGATTTTCCTGTCCTTGTGAATACGATTTTTCCATTGTCAAGACTTGATGTATAGTCATAATTTGCATCATCGCCTGTTGTTGTAATGACAGAGCCTGAAATGGTCGAGCCTGTAATACTTCCTGTTATCGATGCCGATGTCGCTGTCAGGTTTCCACTTGAATCAACTTGGAATGTTCCCGAGCCATTGTTGATTGCTGTACCTGTTACAGTTCCACCTGAAATGGTTGAGCCTGTAATCGTTGAGCCACTCTTGATTGAGCCTGTAATCTCTGCTGATGATGCCTTGAGATTCCCACTTGCATCGACTTGGAATGTTCCCGAGCCATTGTTGATGGTCGCACCTGTTATCGAGCCACCCGATACAACCGCACCGCTTGTCGAGAATGCACCTGTGGTCAAGTTCCATGAGTTCTTATTCGCCGCATCTTTGATGACTCCTGCGGTAATCAAATTGGCATTGATTTGACCTGCTTGAATATATGTACCATTGATGTAAAGTTGACCATTGTTGAGATATATTCCCTGACTCGCTCCATTGTTGGTGAGCTTGTTGAATATGTCTTGTTGCGTTTGACCACTTACCGCCGCATTTGCCGCCGCTGTTGCGATCTGATTGACTGTCTGCCCCCCAACTGTTGTTGAGCTTGAAAGCCTGAACTCGCCTGTGTCAAGATTCCAATAGTTGATGGAGTTCTTATCGGAGAGGATTCCTGCGACCACATAATTGGCAATTATGCCCTCGCTTGTGATTGCTGTTCCCCAATCCCACTCATCATTCGTTCTTGTCCTTGAGACCTGGAGTCCTTGTGTACCAAGAGCAAGAGCACCGAATGTCGGTGAAGAGGTGTCTAAATCCTCAAAAAGAATAGCGACAACATCCATCGGTGTCGCTTGTGTTGATTGTGCTCTTAATTGAGTCTTTGATGCATCCAAAAAGCCTGACACTTGCGATGCAATGACATCGCCTTGAGGTGTTATCGCCTTTTCCGTTCTTTGGAGTACTGATTCCACCCTCTGCAAGTAATTTGGCTCTACCATGCCAATTTTGACATCCTCAACCGCCTTTGTGAGACAGTTCCAAGTTAGAGCGACAATTCGTGCATCCGACCTTATTCCAAGCCTTGAATGGTTGCAATGGATAGTGTCACCAAGTGAGACAGTTTCCAAAGATGCAAAATCCTTGTATTCCTCGGTATTCTGCAAGAGCACCATATCACATTCAATGGATATGAGAGGCTTGTCAATGTTTCCCTCGCTGAACTCTTCAGCCGCCGCATTTCGGAGTGCTGTGTTGAGTTGTGTCAAGGTGTTGCATATTATATCGCCCTCTTGTGCCTCGCCTTGTAAGTCGGGCTTATAGATAATATGCGGATATTCCACAACCTTTGTTGTGATTGTCGGATAGTTATTGATTAAGGGAGAATTAACGTACTTATTGCCTGATGAGATTAGTCTCCCATTGAAAGCCTTTGGCACAACCCTTGTGACAACCTCTTCAATGGAAATTGTCTCTTTCATTCCATCTGTCGGGATGTTTTTGCCATAGAGTAGTTCAACCCCTCTATCCTCACCAATACGAGTATTGATGATGATCTGATGGTTGTTGTACTCTATCTCACCGCCCCAACGATTAAGGAATGAACTTTCCTCGCTCCCTGCGATACATTCCATCGCATTTTTGAGAATGTAATAGGCTGTTGACCTTATGGATATATTTGATGAGCCTGAATATTTGCTATTTGCGGAAAGAATTGCTGTGAGAGCTGCACCGCCTGTCGCATTGGTCGGTCTTACATCATAATTAAAGCAATCACCAACCGCATCAAGAAATATTGGCTCTGCAAGAGCTTGGATTCCGCTGTCTTGTTTTTGCACCCTCTTGATTCGGAAAAGTTGAATCCCATTGAAAGAGCGCACCTTGATGACAGCACCCTCGGAAATGTATTCCCATCTTCCATCCTCGTCAATTGGATGTATGAGAGAGAGTGTCCATGCTCCGTTTATTTCTGCATTTACAATGCAAGAAGTTGGCAACAATTCCATGTTGCCATTCACTTCATAATTTGTATTTGTGGCAACATATAAATCAATCATTTATAGACTTCTCCAATTTGGCATGATTTTAAGTGTACCGCTTGATATTGAGATTGTATTCACCCCATTTGGAAGGAATAAATCTTCATATTCTCCGCTTGTAGATGGTCTCAAATTGACCATAGAATCGTTATATACGAGTTTTTTCTCTGTGTTGATGTTGATATGCGTTCCTGTGACATTTATTGTCCATGTCTTGCCATTTACTGTGAGTGTCTTTTGACCACTCCCCTCAATCCTATATACAGGCTTGCAGAGGTAATATGGATTTATAAGGCACTCATCAACCGAGAGGAATGAATCGCCACCATCATGATATTGAAAAGGCTCGCAAATAAATTGAGCGGTAAACTGACCGCCCATCTTGTTTATGTTATCGATACCCGAGCATGATGCCTCTTTGACTCTATAATGCCAACCATAGAGATTGTCGAGTCTTAAAATGCCCGAGCCTGTCAGCCAATTCCTGACTTCCCTTGCTGTCTCATGCCACCATTTTGGCGATCTGACAAAATTAAGAGAGACATCAAGCCTTATGTCCTCGTATGTGCCATCGGACACCTTGAGAGAGCCATCCATCCCGGCAACCTCGACAAATTGCACCCTCTTTTGAGGTGTCGGGATTTGCGGTCTTGTTGTGACCGCAATCCCCTTCTCTTTTGTCCTTATTCCGTTGAAAGAAATGTCATAAGCCATTAAAATGCCCCCTGATTCCTTCTTGTATTAGCGAGCATCATCGTATTTCTCGCATTTACTGTATTAGTCAGTTTTTGTCCGTCAGCATAGAGATTCAAGGTGGCATCGCTCGCCCCTTGCCTTACCGCCTCATATATTTGCGCCGGATTTAGTTGACTTCCATTGACCGCTCTTTGAATCTTGGAAAGAAGTGAGTTCTCTCCGACAACCCATTCAGCACCATTTCCGTCACCAAAACCCTTATATCCTTGCGGTGTCTGTAATACTGTTGGTTGGCTGAATCGCATTCCGTTCTCGTATGCTTTCTTATACCAATCAACCGAGAATTTCGGATATTTGATGCCAAGGAATCCCTCAACCATTTCATAGGAAATATGAGGAAGTTTGAATCCGCTGAATACGTTTGAAAGTTTAATCGGGAAGAATCCCTTGACCTTTTCAATTAGTCCTGAAATGACAGAGACCGCCGCATCTATTGGTGCGGTAATAACTCCCTTAATTCCTTCCCATACATTTGCCGCTGTTGTCTTAATATTCTCCCATGTATTTTCAAGGAAGTATTTCAATGCACCGATTGGATCTTCAACAGCCATCTTGAGTGCTGTCCATATAATCTCGGCTTGAGTCTTAATCCCTTCCCATACACCCAAAACAGTATTTTTTATACCATTCCATGTATTCGTGAAGAGGTTTGTCCAAAATGAAAGAACTGTCTCAAAGTATAGTTTTATTCCATCCCATACAAGTTGGGCTGTTTCTTTTATTCCGTTCCATACATCGGAAAGTGTTGTCTTTATGGTTTCCCATGTCT
>Ga0256405_10008587_pt1 | contig 14534 bp, 19 predicted proteins | sample RumenRJG_02DNA_FD_189096 | JGI IMG/M metagenome (GOLD analysis project Ga0256405, IMG submission 189096) | Bovine rumen microbial communities from Lethbridge, Alberta, Canada - RJG_02 | ecosystem: Host-associated > Mammals > Digestive system > Stomach > Rumen | place: Canada: Alberta...
TTCCATATACATTTTTCACCTCATAACTAAATTAAATACATTTATTTAAACTACGTACATTAATTTTATCACCACCTGTCTTTTTTCTTTTGATATTTGCTATATACATCGTATATGTATATAGCTTTTTTATTTTTCTAAAAAAATCCTTAAATTTTTTTTATAAAAATTTTTTGATTTGAGATTTTTCATTTTCAATTTTCATTTTTCACATATAAAATTTTCTCGCTCTCTAAAAAATGCCCTAAAAATTTTTATAAAATTTTTTCAATATAGGATTTTTACATTTCCATTTTTACTTTTTCCCTATCGGAAAATTGCATCCTATATCCATATATCCCCTGCTCTCCCTTCGTCATTGAACCATTCTATCTTTTTAGATAAGTGCGCCCTTTTTCAAAAAAAGCCCTAAAAATTTTTATAAAAATTTTTTGATTTGATATTTTTCATTTTCAATTTTGCTTTTGCGCCGTTTTTCTACAACATATCAACATTATTTACTACTGTATGTAGGCGATTCTCAAAAAAAGGGTATTTTTTATATGTGATTTGTGAGTGATGAGTCCAGCATTAAAACCCCCTTTTACCCACCTTAAAACCCTCTTAAAAAATGCACGGTTTTAGAATACATATTCTAATAAAATAAGCAAAAAATAACCTATATATAGGCAAATTTTAATATATCTATGTATCTATTTTAAGAAACAGCATGAATCCTTATAAATAGATAAAAGAAAACGACAAAATACCCATAGAAATGTAGAAAATGACAAAAGATATATCACATTTGATTCTCAGATAAGAGAAAAAATTCTAATGGAAGAAAAAGCCCGTTTTTATACAAAACATATTGCAAAAACTGCGCAAAAGAGGTATACTATGCATGTAAGATGAAGTGAGGGAAGAGAGAATCCCACACATGGTTTAATGGAGGTATAAGAAAATGCTGAACTACAACGAATTTGAAGCAATCATGAAGAAAGACAATTGCGAGAAGAAATTCACCTATGGCGTCATCGTATTCGATGCCGACAGCTACGAAAAAGTGTTTGGGGAGAAAGCGAAAGACGTGAAAGAACGTTCCTTCGTTGTCTCGTCCTACTGCAAAGCCTATGATGTGGCGGCAGGAGGATACTCCATTGATGGTGCACGCATGAGTGAATTGAAAATCGACGGTCACATGGTACACGCAAAACCGAACACGAAATGTTACCGTTTGGATAACGAAATGAGATTTGGCGACTTGATGGTAGAAGGAGCATATATCCTGTAAAAGAAGAAAGAAAGCTAAATCAGGGGAGAGAAATCTCCCTTTTTTGTATTCAAAAATTTTGTAGACCAATCCGCATAAATTTTCAGACATTATTCATGTAAATAAGTTGTCAGACATTTTAACAACAGAATCCATTCTGAACAAAATTTTTTTCTTATACATAGTTCTATACCTAAAACAGATTGAAAGGCATCTAGAAGCGAATCTGAGCAATTACAGAGGTATCCACAAGGACAATTTCTGACCGATATAGGAATGAAACTTTTTATTCATTGTCAGACATTTTACCTTTTGTAATATAAAAATGACCTAACCATTTCTAGTTAGGTCATCTCTTTTTAGTCGATGATGAGAACGACACTCAAATTCAAGGAAAAAGTCTGTTTTTTGTTGGAAATGAAGAAACGAGACGTATTGATGTAATTATCTACGGAAGAAAAATCCATGTCCGTATCGCTTTTGAAGTTATTAGCTGTTTCTTCAAAAGCATTACGAATCTCATTGAATTTAGAAATTGCTCTTGCTTCATGCTTTGTAGAATAAACATTCTTCTTGATATACTTGCCATTGGACTGAACCGTTTCGATAACCTTGAACATGATGATTACTTCCTTTCTCTGTGTCAGTTCTCTGTGTCAGTTCCTTTATCCTCTTGACAATTATATATTACACCAAATCAGAGATATTGTCAAGAGTTTTTTTATATGTTGTAGAAAAAATTTTGTGATAGAATATTCTGACAATTTCCATAGATGAATAAAAAATGTCTGAACATTTTGAAACTAATATTGTCAGACATTTTTTCAACATATAAAATATTACGTCATAAGATTTTGAAGAAAAGAATCTGGTTTATTATATTGTAAAGGATTACGATATTTTTTGATTAATCTACATACAAGTTTCCATCGAAAACGATAACGAGTATACTTATACTTATTACTTGTCAGAAAAAACGTTCTCCAATATTGGCAGGGTGTTTTCTTATTCAAAGGAAGATATTTATGATACTGAAAATAACGTTTCTGATTCTGCATATTCTCCTCCTTCTTTCCTTCTAGGATTGCGTACAAGCATAGGATACTAGCGTGTAGGTATTCTTATATGCACTTGATAGAAAATCCACTCACAAATAAAATAGAGAAGCAAAATGTCTGAATCTTTTCGATTCAAAAAAAGAGGAGGAAATAATTCCTCCCCTATTAAATCATGCTACTTTGCAACGTGTAACGATTTAAATCATTCTACTTTGCAACGTGTAACGATTGTCTGCTTCATACCCTTAAATTCCTTGTGGTTTTTGACGCGACCCTTGAAAGAGACGATTTCGCCAATTTCTTTCTCAATGTCCTTTGTCGTGAACCACACAAGAAGGTGTTTTGATTCCGACAGGAAGGTATAGATGAACGTCAGACCATACGCGCCGTTGAATTCCCCTTTCTTCACGAGTGTCGCTTTTGTCACGATAGACGTGTTGATGTCCCCTTCAAAACCTTCCGCGAGGGATTCTTTGAAGGATTCTTTTTCCTTCTGTGCCGCCGCCTTGCGTGCTTCATACTTCAGTTCGTTGAAGTAGAAAACAGGAATGAAAGCAACCTGCATGACCTCTTCTTCAGTCAGATACGGTTTATGACATTTGTCAATCATGTCATGGGCAAAGCGCGAGGGATGGAGACCATCGAATTTAGTGTAGCTCTGAATGCACTTGAGTGCAAGTTCTTCATCCGTGGACGTGTCTCCTGCAAGAAGTGCATTGAGTGTAGCGCGGCAAGTGTTCCCTTCCTGTTCCACGTAGTTCGTCACGAGAGTGTTCCGACCGTTGAAGTCTACCCAACGCTGACCATCAGCGACCGACTTCTTGACGTATCCATGTGTTTTCATTTCATTGAAAGCGACCGTGAGGACGTTTGCGGGAGTGAATTTCTTATCCATGATGATTACCTCCATTTGGTGTGTGTCTGTATCTCTTAACTTGTCTATATATTATCATAGAATCGAATCTATGTCAAAGGTTTTTATATAATTTCTTGAAAAAATTTTTCCTTCTATATAGGTCAAAAAAAAACAATGACATAGAGAATATCTGAATCTTATGTATGTAAAATGTCTGAAAATTATTGAATTGTTTTATATACATAATTTTCAGACATTTTTGCATCCACATAAAAAGAAAAAGGAAAACATTTTCCTTTTTCAAGAGGTTTACCACTCCTTTCCCTGTTCGCTACGAGTAGCAATCGCGGCAAAATTGCCACAAACGACAGCCGCGCCAAATTCGTATGACGCATGATTATACTCTTTGCTAGAGTATCCATCATGGTACAGGATATTCGTGTGGTTCAAATGTACTTTCTCGCATTTTTTGTACAAAGCCGCCGAAACCACACCGCCGCAAGCGCGATAATAGCGCATTTTGGACAGAGTTACGTTCACTCCATAGGTAAACAGATTCACATTGATGTGCTCTGCCATCTCCCTACGGAGATACGTATGGTTCATGGTAAAATCCTTCACATACGCATAGGCGTCCTCAAACGTCTTGTTGCTATTGAAGAATTTTTCGGTGTCGTTGGTGCATTTCGTATTGTCGATGATGTGTGCCATGATGTATACCCTCCATGTCCTGTATGCCTTGCGGCTTGTTCTCTTTGCTTTCGATGGTTATAGTATAGCAAACACAAAGATGTTTGTCAACAGCTTTTTTATATTTTTTTGCAAAAAATTTTCTTTCTTATATAAGCAAAGAAACAAGTTATTTCTTGCCATAGAAAACTTGTTTCTTGTTATAGAATCCTATCTGTTTTTACTGTAGATTCCTATCCGTTTTTTGCCGTAGAATCTTATCAGATTGATGTTTATAAAGCGTTCTTATCCTTACAAGTAAAACTATATCAAAAGATACTTTTTTATGAACGAACGCAATTCTAGAATAAAAATGTCTGACAATTTCTAAAGAATAAAATATTCAGACATTTTATATTGTCAGATATTTTATATTTCAAAACAACAAAAATAGAGGGGAATATTCCCCTCTATTGATTTTACTCTTTTTCGTCATCTTCCATCGACATTTCAGTCAAAGCATCCATTTTCCTTCTCTTCATACGGAACATCTTCGTATTCGTTCTCATCATCCGTTTCCAAAAACTCCTGTGCAAAGGCAGAAAGCTCTTCGACAGTAGCTCCCGAAAACGGTGCATGTTTTGCCTTGCCGAAAGCAATCTTCAGCATATCATCTGTTGCAATGTTCACCAAATCACAGAGTTTCATATACTCTTCGACCGTGAACGTCATCGTGTACGTGAGATTCGATTTCTTTACCATGATAAAAAACCTCCTTTGACATCCTCTGTTCTCTAACTGTCTATATATTACCATAGAGACCGTAATATGTCAATAGATTTTTTATTCCTCATCCAAATTTTCTTCCCAAAATTGTGGCGCGTTCAACTCTTGACCAAAAATATTATAATACCTCCCGCAATTATCACATTGATAAGCACCATAATATCCTTCACCGAATAAAACTACCTTTTCACCACAATTAGGACAAATCAGATATTTGTCATCACGATAACGATAAGATAGCTCTTCTACTTCATTGTATATTTTGAAAAATTCTGGATGTGATAATGCATATTGATAGTTCAAGAAAGAATCCTCGTTCATTTCATTCAGCAAAACATTTCCATTTTTATCACAAGGGAAACTATATCCCTCTTTAGAAGAATCAAGAAACCGCAAACGATAATACGTTACAGTATGTTCTTCTCCGCCATAAACCTTTGCCATAATTCATTACCTCCCTTTTTCTTCATCTTACCATTTCAACAAACGTATGTCAATAGCATTTATATTCCGCAGAATCATCTGTAAGATAGGTATTGATGAAAACTAGAAGAAATATATGCATAAGAAGAACATTTGTTCCATAAACAATTTGAGAGTTAAAATGTCTGACAATTTATTTCTAGATGTAATAAAACAAGATTATTACTTATTGTCAGACATTTTTTTATTTGATATAAAAAGAGAGAGGGAAATTCCCTCTCTTGTTCTTTACAGTTCTTCTGCAATCTTCTTTGCAAGTTCTTCCGTAATCTCAAATTCATCTCCATTGTTGTTCAGTTCTCCAACCGTTTCACAATCAAAAAGCAAATTGTCTGCTTCTTCCAAAAGCATCTGTACAATGAACGCTTCAGGATTATCGAAAGGGTTGATAACATCTAATCCTTCATCCTTGATACGTTCCACAATCTCGCCAAAATCGTCGAAATACTGTTTGATAAGTTCAACGCTTTTAGCCGTCGAATAGGTGAACGTTCCGTCTGCATTGTACTCTCCAAACAAAAGGTATGGCAAATCTCCTGCATAGGTACTTGTACCGATGTAATCATACAGCTTGTCTTTCAACTCACGTTTGGTAAGTTCTGCAAAGTCTTTGAAGTTCTCCATTTTGATTACCTCCATTGAATAGCCATTGGGTTTTTTGTCCCCTTATCTCTTAACTGATTACATGATACCATAGATGAATCAGTTTGTCAATGTTTTTTATATATTTTTTTGAAAAATTTTTTGATAAAATGTCTGAATATTTTTTGATTTTATTGTCAGACATTTTACATTCTCAATGCAAAAAAAAGCCCGTTTTCCACGGGCAAGTAGCTTATCCTCTAAAAGCTAAAAGTACTTCTTCACGATTTCCATAATAGGAATAACCATCACCACCATTTTCGGCAGGATTGTATTCACACACATATGCGTCAATATCACTCCATGTCTTATGGTCGATGTAATCCCTATGACAAGCAAAAGCCAATGCATGAGTGAATCCGCGACGATTGAACACATTGATGAATTCCTTGAAAACACCTTCGGGCATTTTCTTGATACGGCTTTTCAGTTCTTCTTTCATGGTAATCATGTCCTTTCTCTTGACCTTTCTCTTCATGTCCTTCGATGGTTATATATTATCATAGAAAAGATTCTTTGTCAATGTTTTTTATATATTTTTTTGAAAAATTTTCAATGCAACATATCAAAGATACTACTCTTTATTCCCTCTAGAATTCATTCTATGCACGTTTCAACTAATTTTAGGTATATCTCTATGCACTGAAAAAATCCTGCTATAAGAACAATTTTGAGAACAAAATGTCTGACAATTTCAGAGAACAAAAAAAAGAGGAAATTTCTTTCCTCTTTGCATTTATTCTGCAATCTGAATCGTTCCATCTTTGATAAGCTTCACGACTTCCGCCTTATTCAAATCATACATATTGGCATAGTCGCGAAGGAATCTATAAAGCCAACGATTTGTTGTGGTTGAAAAATCCAATGCACTATCCACTAAGAACACTTTGCCGCTCCTGTCGATAAATGCAATCATTGTACTGTACGACTGAAAGTAGATACCTTCAGTCGTATAGATAATAAACTGATTCGGAACGGCACGTCCCGTGCTATCAGAAAGCATGTTTTCGATTTTGATGTTGCTGATTTTCATGATGATTACCTCCATTGATTGTCTTAGTTTGTTCCCTTATCTCTTAACTGATTACATGATACCACAGAACAAATATATTGTCAAGCATTTTTGTATAAAAAATTGAATTTTTTTTTGACAAAATGTCTGACAATTTAAGCTCTATAATTGTCAGACATTTTATTTTCAAAATCGTCAAGAAAAGGGAAGAGTACTCTTCCCTATATCATATATCAGATTTTCAAATCATACGTCTTGTTGACTGTGCCATAAGCTTTAGCACCTACCACAACATCGTCAAACCAAAACATTCCTTTCAGCTTTCCGAATAATCCCTTTCCTTTCGTGTAATCTGCGAAATGTCCACGACGTACATGCATAGCACGTTTCTCTCCTGTATGGATTGTCTCACCTACATATTTCTTCCTTGTGGACATGTGCTTAATACTAATAGTATATGTCCTATTCTTGATAGAATGCTTCTTATGAATGTTATGATACTGTTTTGGAACTTCAATCACTGATACATTCTTGCAATCAAGAATCTTCATAGCAAATGCAGTCATCATGTTAAACATACCGAACATCTTAAAAAGCGTTTCAATATCAGCACGACGATTTTTCCCTTCAACAAACTTACGATATTTATCGTAAAAATATTCCGTGTATCCATCTAAACGATAATTGTCTTTATCAATGTAAAAGAAAAATGCAGGAATCGTATCATTTCGACCATCTTCATAGGTCAAACGATAAGAAACAGAAACCTTTTTGTTCGCTTTCTGCGCGTCATACTGAAAAAACATCGTATGTTTTCTCATGAGAGATACCATTTTATCATCTGTCTTGTCCATCAGAAATGGCATATTTTCCAACGTGTAGTTTGTCCCACGTTTGCGATTGATGCCCCATACAAGTTTCTTGATTTTCGTTTCTAATGCCATTTTATCTTTCTTCAACGTGCAAGAAGCATTTTCAACGTGATAAATCATATCCACTTTCACGATTTTGGAAAGCTCAAAAAATCCTTTCCAATAGCTATCCTTATGAAGCGAATCACGATGAAAGGAAAGATTCATATCCTTAAAAACAGGAATGAAATGAGAAAACGTAAGAACATCCGTTTCCATGTTTTCATAGGCATCAACAGCACTATTCATAATGCCGTCAATCTTGATTTCCTGCATGTCCATTGTGATTACCTCCCGATTTATTCTCTATCTTTGAACTGATTATATGATACCACAGAATGTACATTTTTGTCAAGTATTTTTATATATAATTTGATTAAAGATAGATGAAAAATATCGGTTATAAAATTGTCAGACATTTTTACGTTTAAAATTGTCAGACATTTTAGATACAAAAAAAGATAGAGGGAATAATCCCCCTACATTCTTACAGTTGAACTTTATATGTTTTTTCGACTTTTCCGTTATCATCTGAGCCGATTACCATAGAATCAAACCAAAAGACACCTTTCAACTTTCCAAACAATCCCTTTCCTTTACTATAATCTTCAAAATGTCCGCGACGAATATGCATAGCTTTCTTTTCTCCTGTATTTCTAGTTTCTCCTACATACTTTTTTCTATGCATTGGACGAATCGAAAGTACATAGTTCTTGTTTCGTTTATCCGTCTTATGATGAATTGGAAGATGTTTCTTTTCAACTTCTTCCACAGTCACATTTTTGCAATTCAAGATAGAGAAAGTAAAAGAAATGATTTTGTCAAAAATGGCATATAATCCTGCCATATTGTTCACAAGTCTCATATTATAATCGTTACTCTTTGACATATCAAGTTGACGATTTGGTACTTTCAAATACCTTTCCATTTTTTCCCCATTTTTATCAATGTAGAAAGCAGGGCCGATAACTGTTTCTTTGTCCTTTATACCTTTATACTTTAGCGTATAAGATACATCTATTTGATACATCGCATTTTGTTTTTCATAATCAAAAAAGAATTTGTAATTCGTCAGCATCCGTAATGCATCATTACTAAATTTCTCTGCCATAAACGGCATAGCATACCTGTCTTTCAAACCTGATACAGGATTGTTATACATGATATATTCATGTTGCATTTTAACAAAATCTGCTTCATCTTTTGGAAGCGTTTCTTTTGCATTAGTATAATGAATATCAACTTCAACAGATTCACACTTAAAAGAGTCAAACCATCTTTTCAAAGCTGTATCTTTTTTGAAGTCACCCATATTGAAAACAAAAGACATGTTTTTGAAAATTGGATTCATGCATGGTGATTCAACGCTTCCCTGATATTCTGCTACTCTATCCATCAAATTACCAATATCAATGATATGCTTTCTCTCACGATTTTTCATTTCTACAATCCTCCTATACGTTTCTATTTACCTTTATTATACACCGTATTTCGTTCTCTTGCAATAAAAATTTGATTGAAAAATGTCTGACAAATATCAATATAAAATTGTCAGACATTTTACTTCTAAAATTGCAAAAGAAAAGGTCACGTAATAAAACGCGACCCTTTCTATGCATTAAACTATAAACACGTTCTTATAGTTTATCCTGTAGCTTCTTTGCCTTCCTAAACTGTTTCCACCAATGATGGATTTTTGGCATTTTCTTCTTTTCAATCTTATCTGTATCTGAAAGGATACAATCTGCTAACTTACTCACATTATAAAACTTATGATAAAGATTTTCATCATTACAAGTATGTGGAGTACCATTATCGTCTAGATAAAACCATGTATCATATGGATTTACGTCCAAATTTATATGATATTTTTCATTCATAGTGCATAAACGTTCAAACTGTACTTTATCATCATCATCAAAAATGTCTGTCAAAAATACCATATCGTCAAATTCTTTTCCATACATATCTTTCCAATATGATTTCAGAATCTGAAACTTTTCTGTCTCATCTGCTTCATTCAAAACAGAAGTTAGATTCTTCTTTTCCAATTCTACAACCTTATTTGCAAGTGCTTTCGTAACGTTCATGATATTCATCCCTTCAAATTACCTCCCTATTTGAAATTATCTTCATGGTATCATGAATCGTGATAAATGTCAATGATTTTATATACAAAACTAGGGAGGATTTTGTTCCTCCCTAGTAATTCATTGTCCATCATTAACGGACAACATAATGAGAATTTTTTGTCCACAGATTGATGAAATATTCCGTTGTTACTTCTTCAAAATCATAATATCCTCCCCCTTCTTCCGTATCATCTTCAATCCAAGCTTCTTCTGTATCTTTATCACGGAAGAAACAATACTGTTCTAACTCTTCCCCAAATCCATCAGAATACTGTCCTGTAACAGTATCCAAAAGATTTTCATTATCTACATTAACATCATCATCAAAGAAGAAAATCATGTGAGATTTCCCCTGCTTGTCAATATGGAAGGAAACATCACTCGCGTCCGTTTCCTCTTTGAGAATCTTCGTCAGTTCATCATCGTATTTATGGAATGAACTTTCTGCCGCTTTCTTTACATTATACAAAAGCGACAAATTATCCTCCAATGGAATATCTTCGTAGGAATCCAAATCCATACCATCATACGTATACGCATAGCTAGAGAGTTTCACGTCACCGATAATTTCTACCTTTTTCATTTTAATTACCTCCTGTAAGTTCCTCATTTCTTATCTCTTGTCTATATATTATCATGATACGGATATATTGTCAATCACTTTTTTATAAAAATCTGCATTTTTTATGGTGGAATTTTTCTCCCCCATATTGTTTTTGTAAATAGCTTTTTGATAAAATGTCTGACAATGATGAACCTTAAATTGTCAGACATTTTCCATTCAAAATGCAAAATAAGAGCAAGAGGATTGCTCCCCTTGCTCCTGTATCACTCTACATCAATCTTGATACGATTCGACGTGATAGAGAGCTTATCAACGACTTCCTGCGGCACTTTGCCGTCCTTGACAAGTTCCATCAGCTTATCCTCGTTGACCGCGAATTTCCATTCACGATTGACAAGTTCCTTGCGCGAGAGCTTCAAGCTATCTGCAAGAACGCGAACGCCATTCACGTCATAACGTGCACCCGAAAGAGCGACAATTTTGCGAATCACGACGTTGTTGATATGAATCTCTTCAGATTCTTTGTTTTCGTGAATTACGCCCGTTTCATAGAGCTTGGAAACAAGTTCCTTTTCACGACGAGCAAGTTCCTTCTTCTCGTTGCGAACCTTATTCAGTTCAATTGCGATGGCTTCAGCTTCGTTGACCGTAACGACTTTTGCATTGATGGTTTCCATGATAATTACCTCCATTGAATTGTTTGTTAACTCTTATCTTTGTCTATAATTATACGCTTGTTCGTATATATTGTCAAGAGGAATTTTTTATTTTTTTGAAGATTTTTTCTTCGTCAAAATACTTTTATTTCCTTCTGACACTATCTATTATACTCATATCGCTTATATTGTCAATCACTTTTTGAAATATTTTTTGTATACATAATGGATAAAATGTCTGAAAATTCTATTTTATTGAGCGTATATAAATATTCAGACATTTTACTTATTCGCCACATAAAAAGAGGGAGAATTCTCCCTCTTTTTACTTACATATTTACTTGCGTATTTACTTGTTAAGTGACTTAACAATCGTTTTGTTGGCAATATAATTGTACATAATCGTCTGCAAGTCGCAGATAGACAAATCTTTTTCATTTTGAACATCTTTATTTGCAAGCGAATAAACATTATTCGCAAGAATGTTGTTATCAAAAAGAACATAAAATAGCTTTTTTGTCCTCTTCATCGCAATCGTCTTTTCCATCACTTTCTGTTTGCAAGCAGAAACAGATGTTTTTACTTCATCAAACTTCTCTACATAATCAAACCGATAAACGGTTTTGAGAAGTTCCTGCTCTTCCATCAAATCACGATTTGCAAGAATCGTTTCTTTGCATTCTGCATAATAAGCAGAAAGCATGGAAAGGATTGATGTCGTAACTGCAAGATTCATTTTGCACATTTTAGGTTCCTCCTGTAAGCTGTCTCTTTGTTTATCTCTACGTTCATTATACATCCACCGAAATACCATGTCAATAGTTTTTCAATTTTTTTTGTATACACCAATTGTCAGACATTTTGTATCTAAAATTGCCTTGTAACCAACAAAATACCATACGTATAGTTCTATACCTATTTCTTCCAAAACATGCTTAGAAACGAATCTGAAATGATTCAGCACTATCTATCAATACTTCTTTTCTCATCTATTGCAGATTTTTTGACGCATAAAAATGTCTGAAAAGCTGTAATTTACTGAATTGTCTGACAATAAATAAGAGAATCAAAAGGGAGGGTTTTTCCCTCCCTTCCTTATCAGCGTAATACTCTCAATTCAAAACCGCCTTTCTGCCCGCAACAATGCGACCATGTAGTACCACCATTTTTCATAACGTCTTTTACAAACTTGCTCATCCTCTTATAGTGGAATTTCGCGCCACAGTTCGGGCAAATGATTTCATATTTCCATTCCTCTTTATTGCGGCGTGCATTGGTTTCTTTCAGAAAATCCCTAGCAGGTTTTACGCAATATTCGGGAATGTAGGTATCAATATGCGTTCCGCAAAATGCATTGACACGACGTGCCATAGCATGAAAAGAAGCTCCATGACCACGTTTTACGCCATTCATCGCATGAACAAGTTCATGCATGATGACTTCACGCAACGTTTCTTTCGTTCCTTTCAAGCAGATACTTGAGATGGTAATGATTGCCCAATTCTCATTGGAACGTGACGTGCATTGACCATAACGACGATAGCAACGTTCTGTGAACTTCACAGCCGTGATTCTTTTCACGTCGAATCCCTTATGAATCAGTTCATCACGATAGCGATAAACCATGTCTGTGATTTCTGCTTTCTGCTTGTTCGTGAATCTGATAACCATTTTGAAAACCTCCTAGTGATTAGCTCATTTCCTTATCTCTAGTTACATGATACCAAAACCAAAGTAATTTGTCAAGAACTTTTTTATAAAATCGGCAAAAATTTTTCCTTCTATATATAAGGAATTTTTTGTACCATGAATCTGTCAAAAGATTCTGACAATTCTATCTCATTCAAATTGTCAGACATTTTATCAAAATGAAAGCCCCCCACTTCTAAGCTACGAGGTCAGCCGATAGGCTGAGTGGGTAGCGAAAGTGGGGGATTCGCAATGCAAACTCTTGACAATTTACATAAATTATGATACAATCAAATCAATTCTTTCAAAAGGAGGTGAAACAAAATGCTAAAAGCATACAAATTCAGATTATATCCCAATCAAAAACAAGAAAAAATTATTATTCAAATTCTAGGTAATGTCAGATTTGTATACAATCATTGCTTGTTTTTGAAAAACGAAAAATACAAAAACGGAAAACAAAAGTTTTCATATTCAGATATGTCTAAACACATTACAGATTTGAAAAAATATCAAGAATATACTTGGTTGAGGAAGGGTGATTCTATCGCCTTACAACAGTCACTCCGTGACTTAGACCAAGCATTTCAAAGATTCTTCAAAAAACAAGCAAAACATCCTAGATTCCATTCTAAGCATGGGAAAAATTCATATAGGACAATCAATCAAAAAGATTCTATACGCATAGAAAATGGCAAGCTACGCTTGCCTAAGTTAGGATTGGTTAGATTTTCCCAATCAAGATTTTTTAAAGGAAAAATCAAGAATGCAACGGTGTCAAAGACACCATCAAATAAGTATTTTGTTTCACTTCTTGTAGAACAGGAAGATAATTTCGGTACATCACAAGCCAACAAAGTTGGCATTGATGTAGGTATCAAATATTTTGCTATTTGTTCAAATGGTACGAAGTACCACTATGATAAAAAGAAAATCAAAAAACTTGAAAGAAAACTAAAAAAATTGCAAAAGAAATTTGCAAAAACAATGAAAAAATCTCAAAACCATGAAAAATTGAGAGTAAAAGTAGCTAGACAATATGAAAAAATTCATAATGTAAAAATCGATTTCCTTCAAAAACTTTCAACAAAGTTAGTCAACGAAAACCAAGTAATAGCTATTGAAGGTTTGAAAATCAAAAACATGATAAAAAACAGAAAATTGTCTAACTCTATTCATCAATCCTCATGGAATGAGTTTTTTCAAATGCTTGAATACAAAGCAAATTGGAAAACCAATTGTAAAATAGTGAAGATAGATACATTCTTTGCTAGTTCGCAAACATGTAATGTCTGCGGATATAAGAACAAGAGTGTAAAAAATCTATCCATTAGAGAATGGGAATGTCCGAAGTGTCATGCAAAGCATGACCGTGATATAAATGCTAGTAGAAACATACTAGCAGAAGGACTAAGGCTACTAGCGTAGCCTAATGTCCACTTGCCGTAGGGCATACGGAAAGTATAAACGCCTATGGAGAACAGGTAAGACGGAAAAAGGGAACGGCATAGCCGTTCCCCATGTAGCGTAGCTACATACGCTCCGTTCAGTGAAGTAGGAATCCCCCACCTGTACAGGTGTGGGAGGAAGTCAAAGGTATCATTCTTTGCGTTATTTTGTTTGCAGAATTCCAAAGTAAAAATGTCTGACAATTTCATGCACAAAAAAAATTTCTTCCCTTTATAAAAAAGTGTTTGACAATATATCCGTATCATGATAATATATAGACAAGAGATAAGGAAACGACAAAATTTGGAGGTAATCAAAATGACTTACGATGACATTGAAGCACTTCGCTATAACCTTGATAACAATACGAAATG
>Ga0256405_10008588_pt1 | contig 14531 bp, 7 predicted proteins | sample RumenRJG_02DNA_FD_189096 | JGI IMG/M metagenome (GOLD analysis project Ga0256405, IMG submission 189096) | Bovine rumen microbial communities from Lethbridge, Alberta, Canada - RJG_02 | ecosystem: Host-associated > Mammals > Digestive system > Stomach > Rumen | place: Canada: Alberta | collected...
GGATAGCGCGGTGATGCTCTGGTATGAGCAGTTCATCCAGATCTCGTGGACGCCGTTGCCGAAGGTATAATTCTCGTTTATGAGGCCTGTAGGAATGATTCCCGACACAGGATCCTGCGAGAGGATGATGGTGTTCATGAGGGCCTTCGCCTTTGCCAGGGCAAGCTTGTCGCCGGTCGCCTTGAAAACCCTCATCCACGCCATCGCGACCCCGGAGGTGCTGTGGTCGATCGGGCACAGATAGCTGTACTGCTCATAAACATATGGACGGTAGAACGGAACGATATCCTCGTTGAACCTGATTTTAAGATATTGGTTGGTGGGGGAGTTCCAATAAGTGAACTGGTCGTCCACGAAACGGGCGATCTCAGCACAGACCTCGATTTCCTGCTTCGAAGGATTCTTCTTGCCAAGGAAATAATCCACGCAATCGGCAGCCGTGCAGTTGGTCAGGTTCTGGAAAGGACTCTTGTCCCGGACGTGGACGTCTTCGAACTGACCGTTGAAGTTGAATGTAGCCAGAATGTTGTCCCACAGCCACTTCTCTGACCTTGACAGCATCTCTTCATATCCCTTGACCCCATACTGGTCCTGAAGCCTCTGGGCCAGCTGGAGAATGGTGGTAGGCATGCACGGAGCGTCCGTGAAGGGCTCTCCCGTAATGAAATTCGCCTTGACCGGCCAGGAACCGTCCGCATTCTGGGTCTTCCTGTAGGTGGAAGCGATGTTGCAGGCAAAATCGAAATACTTCTTTTCCCCGCACAGGTCATACAGGTCCAGCAAGGCCTTGGCGGCGCAGACCGCTTCAACGAACATCGTCAGGTTTTCATTGTCGTCCAGGGTTCCCTTGATGATACCCCCGTCATAGCCGGCCCTCCTGTAATAAGTCGGAGGGAAATAAGCCAGAGGGGCATCAGCGGGCCTGGACATCTTCATAAGGCTGTCGGCGATGATCCGGGCGGCGGCCAGGGCGGAATCCTTGAGTTCCGGCTTATGCGATGCAAGGAAACACTCGTTCTGGATGGTTGCGCTCCAGATCTTGCAGGGATAGCCGTTGAGTTCATAGAAATGCTCAAGGTCTCCGGTAAACCAGTTCTGGACCATGAAGCTGCGGTGGGCGCCCTCTGCGGCAAAGATTGCCGATTCAAGATATCCCTTGTTCGCCTCCGGATAGGGACCATGGAAAGGACTGTCCTTTTCAAATCCTCGCGTCATGGGCTCTCCGACAGCGTTTCCATTTCCGTCATGACCCTGAACGGTCAGGACAACCTTCCCGGATGGGATTTCGTTCCAGATCTCAGACAGCGGGCTGCGTGGAGAATCCGATTCAAAGGTGAACTTCTCATCATCTTTCTTAACCGTAAAGATATATCCTTCAGCCCCTTCCACATCATCAAAGTCGAAAATGGGAGCATGGGAGAACTTGAACGAATACTTGTTCCAAAAAGGAACTTCCCCTTTTACGCCGGGATGTACCGGAACAAGGCTTTCTTCAAGGGCCTGTGCATTAAGGGCTTCATAATCAAGGACTATGTCCCCGACCCTCTTGCCGGAGCAGCCGGTCAGAAGAGTAATGGCCAGGAAAGGAAACGCCAGAAAGGCGGCAATCGGTTGTTTCATGTGCATCATTTATATTCGCCGGTCCCCGTAAACCTCTCAAACAAAGGAAGGAAAGATGGGAATGATTTGGAGACGCAGGCGGTATCGTCAATTGTTATGGGAGAATCCGCACCGAGCGAAGCCACTTTCAATGCCATGACCATCCGGTGGTCGTGATTGGAGGTATACTCTCCGCCGTGCAGCAGGTTTCCGGAAAGGATCCTGCGGGAAAGGGACATGCCGCTGATAGTGAGGATGTCATGGTCGATAGATGCGGGAACACCCATCCGGGAGAGCATGGAAAGGATGGCCTTTCCCCTGTCGCTTTCCTTGGATGCCAGACGGCCGACTCCTGCAATATGGCTTTCCCCTTCGCAGAAGGCCGCAAGGATGGATATTATAGGGAAGAGGTCGGGACAGTTGTTGGCATCCGTGTCGAAGGCGGAGAGAGGGGCTTTCTGAATGTGTATCAGTCCTTTGTGGTCTTCTCCGACCTGTGACAGGCTGGCCCCGGCCTGGGTGAGGATATCCATGATGGAAAGGTCGGCCTGAAGGGAACCGGTATCCAGTCCCTCAATTTCGCATTTTCCGAAAATGGCCCCGGCAACAAGGAAATTGGCAGCAGAACTCCAATCCCCCTCAATGCTGAAATCCGCCGCCTTGTATCTCTGTCCTCCCTTGACCTTGAATGTGATACCGGAACAGAGGGACCAGTCTCCGGATGCAAGGAAATCCTCTCCTCCTTCCATTTCACTCCCTATCGAAATACCGAATTTCTTCAGTACGTCCACAGTGATGAACATATATGGAATGCTCCGAGGATCGGTGACATACACGGTCGAGTTCTTTTCACCGAGAGGAAGGGCGGCAAGCAGGCCGGAAATGAGTTGGGAGCCGTCCTTTCCGGAAATCTCGGCCCTTCCGTTGACGAGCTGACCGGATATCTTCAATGGAACCATGTTGCCCGAAAGCCTTACCCCGAAGCTCATCATTATCTCTTCGGCTCCTTTCAGCGGACGGTTCAGGAGGGTCTTCTCCCCTGTAATCGAACAGGACCCGCCGCCAAGCGCAGCCATCAGGGGAATCATCATCCTGGTAAGGAAGCCGGACTCCCCGACATGAAGGCTCTCCATGGAAAGACATCCGGGAGAAGCCCCTATACCCTTTATGGACAACACAGAGCCTTCTTCAAGGACCTCGGCGCCGAGGGCTCTGGCAACGGCCAGGGCGGATTCATTGTCCCCGCAGGGAGAATAACCTGAAAGCCTGGACGTTCCTTCCGCCAGCGCTGCGGCGATTATGGCCCTTTGGGCGAAACTCTTGGAAGAAGGCATAGCCAACGGCTCCCGGCCCGTTCCCTTATGGCTCAGACCGTAAAGGGCTTCGTTCATTTCCTGAAGGGTCCACTGGCCGGAGGCCGTCTCCTCCCCGTCTCCAAGGGAACAATAGGTGTAGGGAGAACCTTCCCTGAGGCAGTCAAGGCGGGAGGCCTTCCCGACATTGCCCATGCAGAAGGCTATCAGGCTGCCCGGAGCGTTGTCTTTGTAAAGAGACATCACGGTCCGGACATCAGCTTCAGAAGAGGCCGTAGTGACGATCTTCACGACATCGGCTCCGAAGCTGCGGCATTTTCCTATGACCTCCTCAAGCACAGGAGTGGGCGGGGTCCCGCTGAAATCATGGAAAGACCTGATCAGCAGTGTCCCGCATTCAGTGGCAGCCCTGCGTATGCGGCGGCTCACCGACGGAGGCGCCTCAATCTCCAGGTCGGCATACTGGGCCCCGGCCTTTATCGCAGCCGAGAGCCTTTCCTGGACCGTGGCATAAGCCTTGAGCTGCAGCTGCCTGTCGTCGAGGCCTGCATCTTCATTGCGAAGGCTTTCAAACACTTCGCTTATCCTGCATGTGGCAACCAGGGGAATGTCGGAGCCGGAGAACAGTTCTTCGATCTCTTCAATGGACAGCGGACATCGGTCGAGGCGGATCTCCGCCATTTCCACGTCAGCGCGGCCGAGAATCCCGAGGATTTCCCCGAGATCCCTGTGCTGTATGCTGAGACAGATCATCGTTTCAGGTATTTGCTGAAGAATTCCCAAACGACCTCTCCGGTGTCTATGTCATCGACACCCCAGGAATGTTTCCCGTGGACGATGACATAAAGCCAGGTCTCGATACCGTCGATGCCGTCGGTGTATTTGTACCTGACCACATAGCGGCCGTTCTCGGGGGTTTTCCCGGGAATGGTGTCGCGCTTCTCCTGAAGGCAGCGGTTCTTTGCGACGAAATAGTTGACTGCCTGATGGACAGGCATGTACTCTCCCCAGCCGCCTTCATTGGTCAAATCCCCTTCCATAAGCGAAGTCGTGTCCTCCGAACCGTGAAGCTCGAACACCGGTATCGGCTTGGGAGCCTCGAGTTCCCGGTACATCCACACAAGCATAAGTCCGGAAATGGGAGCAACTGCACGGAACACATCCTGATCGCTGAACGCCATAAGATAGCACATCTCCCCTCCGTTGGAATTGCCGGTAAGGAAGGCGTTGTCCCGGCTTAGGTTGTATTTTTTCTGCACGGCCCTGGCTATCTTGCAAAGGGCCTTGATGTCATTGACTTCCATCCCTTCTTGGAAAGGATAGCCCACATTCCAGCTCTTGCCGCCTTTCGGGTCGGGAAGGCCGTCGGGATAGCACACGGCAAAACCGTGCTTTTCCGCCGCAAACTCGAAGGTGGGCCTGGGTTCGCCGCTGCCGCCATAACCGTGGAGAACCACCACCAGCGGTGCACCGGGCTTAAGGGTCGTAGGAAGGAACATTTTCCAGGTCCTCTCTCGGCCGTCCACCTTGAGGGAACCAGACTCCCTTTTCTGGCCTGCTGAGGTAAAGCAGCACAAGCAGGCGAAGAGGAGTATCAGGGCAACAGTTATTCTTTTCATTTTCCGGAATGTGTATCGCAAACTATCTTGGACGTATCGATATGGTATTTGGTGCCGCCCTTCGCAAGACGGATCCAGGTAGTGAACTCCCTCTCCCCTTCGGTAAGTTCGATGACTCGGCAGCCATAGCCGTCAGGGAGATGGGAATAAGCCCCGCTGCGGCCGGTGCACTGGCCGAAAACGAGCTTGATGCCGTGCTTGTAATCCATGAGCATGTTGATGTCGTGGTCATGACCGACGAAAACTCCCACCATGTCCTGATGCTCAAGCATCGAGAGATACAGGCCGGAGTTGATCTGGGGACGGCTTACGCTCTCATAATGGTCGCCGATTATCCTGGTCCACCTGTAGTCGTAGGCGTCGGCGAACTCGGGGAACGGGATGTGGAAGAAAGAATAGGAAGGGACAGGCACTCCTCCGTTTTCCCTGGTGGTCTGCTCGCTGACAGCCTCATACCAGCGAATCTGTTTTGTAGTGATCCATCCTGAACCGGGAATCTCCGGAGTCTCCGCGGAGAAAACATGGTCGAAATCGAAGCTGTCCCTGGCCACATCGAGAGAGTCGAAACCGTACACCATTGCCGCAGGCTTGTTGCCACCCTTGGAAGGAAGTATAGGCAGGGCGAAATTGGAGTATCCGGGAAGTCCAGGAACAGTAAATCCCTCATTCATAGGCTCTTTCTCAACCCTTTCCTGCATAAACTCGGAACGTCCGGGACCGTTGCCGTGGTCATGGTTGCCCCAGCAGATTGCAAAGGGAACCCCGGACTCGGCGATTGGCTTGAGAAGAATCTCGAAGGAAGCCATGTCCATGTTGGTGTAGATGGTGTCCCCTGTGTGCATAATGAGGTCGGGCTTCTCAATCTCGATATACCTGCGCATGTCATCGAGCATAGGATTGCTGAGCTCGGGCTTGCTGGAAATGTAATGGGTGTCGGTGAACTGCAGGATCTTGAATTTCCCGTCGGGACGGAATTTAAGGGTGGGACCGGCCTTTGACGAAAGCATCACCCGGTCATTTTTCTTCTCGGCGGCAATGGCAGTTGCACCCCCGGGAAGCATCGCCGCTCCGGCCAGCATTCCGCCGGTGGCGAGGAAGTCTCTTCTCGATATCTTTTTCATATTCAATTGTTTATTGATAATAATCCTACTCAGAACCTATATGGGCGTTCCGCTTCAAGAGTATATCCCGGATAAACCTTCACGAGCGCCACCCCATGGGGCGCAACCTCCGTCTCCCATCTGTCCCATTTATCCTTCAGATGAGCCACGTCTTCCTGCCTCCAGAGGTCCCGGACTGTAACCCCGTTGACATATACCCCCAGAAGGTAAGGGAAGAAACCGAGCTTCCTGGGCTTCGAAGACAGGTTGAAAAGGCCAACCGCGACGGAACCGTCTTCAAGGTTTTTCTCATAGATGGCGAATTCTCCCTTTTCCTCCTCTATCTTGGTCGCGGGGATTCCGAGAGCATCCTGGTTGATGTCGAGGACCTCGCCGTTGGTAAGGAGGCTGAGGGTAAAGTCCCCGATCTTGGAAAGGTCGCAGCCGATCATCATCGGGGAAGAAAGGAGGGCCCAGAGGGAAACGTGGGAGTATTCCTCGTCCGCCGTAAGGCCTCCGTTTCCGACCTCAAGCATGTCCGCGTCGGCCCAATGCCCGGGACGGACGTAGGGAGCCCAACGCTCCTGGAGGTTGAAACCGATATGGGAAACGCTTTCCCAGGTGTTCGCGATGTCTCCGGTGGACCTCCAGCAATTCACGAATTCCTTCCAGAGGGGACCGTTGCCGAGGAACGCCGAATTGGAAATGCTGAACACTACGTCCCTGCCGCTTTCAATGAGGGCGTCTGCCATCTCCTTGGCGCTCACGGGATCCATGGGACCCCAGTCATATTTCAGGTAGTCTATGCCCCAGTCGGCCCACTGGGCGGCGTCATTCTTTACGAAGGAATGTCCGAAGAAACGCCAGACCCTCTCCGGAGTCTCGAATTTCAGGGAATCCGCCTCGTTCATATACCTCGTGACCCTGTAGAGATCATTGCAGATTCCGGCCTTGATCCTCTCGTAGGTGCCGTCGGCATTGTCAGCGCTGCTGCCTATATGTCCGGCATAAGTGATGGTCCAGGGGGAAGAATATATTCCGAGTTTCAGTCCTTTGGCGTGGACATAGCGGGAAAGGCCGTCCATATCGGGGAATTTCTTGTTTCCCTGTATGGCGTTGTACTTCCCGCCGCGGATACCCTGCCAGGCGTCATCTATGTTGACATATGTCCACCCATAGTCGGCCAACCCTTTGTCCACCATCGCTTTTGCGGCGGCTGCAATCTTGTTCTGGTCCACTCCGGAAGCATAGCAGTTCCATGAATTCCAACCCAGCGGAGGCGTGAGGGCTATTTCATCCCCGATCACAATCTTCAAAGGCCTGGTATCGGATCCCTTCGCATTCTCTGCCTTAAGCGTGGCGTTCCATGTCCCCTTGCGGCGGACCTTTCCGGTTATGATTCCGGAACTTGCGTCCAGTTTCAGTCCATGGGGAAGGCCTTCCGCGGAGAATGTCATCGGGCGCTCTCCGGTTGCCGGGATCCTGTACTGGAAGGGACGGCCAGGACGCTCACCGTACACCTTGGGCCCGTGGATCCTGGGCTCAGCCGGTGCGGGAGGGGTAAGTATATGGGTCTTGAGGGTATCGTCGCAGACCTCGCGGACATTGGGATTTATGCCGCCTTCCAACACATTCGGGAAAACGTCGGGCAGGTTCTCGGAGACGGCATCTCCAGTCCTGCCGCATGCCGCAGCAAGCACGATGGCCGAAGAAAGGCAGAAAGTGCAGAATAGTTTCATGGTAAACGATGATCTAAGTTAGTCAATTTTAGAGAAGAAATTCGGATTCCGGGGCATCAGGGGGTCGATTCCGTGGAAGGCATCAAGTTCGTGGCCCGCCACCATGGTATGTCCGGCGTTGATAAGGCAGACTATCACCTTGTCCTTGTAGTTGCGTTTCACCAGCACCTCCTGCTCCTCCCTGACGAAGGGTTCTCCGACAATCTGCCACTCCATCCAGCGGAGCATTTCGGTATCCGTGAACATTATGTCCTTGGCGGTGACGTCAAAGGCAGCGACAACTTTGTTGAAAAAACGAAGCGTATGGGTGAAGGGAACGTCCCCTGAGGTACCTCCGTCATGGATGCCGTGGAAAAGATATAGCTTGCTGTCCTTGCGGAGTTCGACGGGAACGTCCATAAGGATGGGAGAGCGCCTCATGGCTTCCTGTTTGTCGAGGTATGGGGTGAAACCGTCACGCTCTACACCGGATGTGGCCTGGTCTATCATGTGGCAATAACGGTCATACTGCGGACGGCCCTTGCAGGCATAGTAGTAGTCAAGGATGTCGGTGATGGAAGACCAGGCCGTGAAGGTCTTGATCTTCCGCTGAAGCTTCATGTAGCAGAAGAGCGTGGCCGTGCCGCCTCCGCTGCCGCCGATGATGTGGATTTCGTTCTCGTCCACGTTCCCGTGCGCGATGGCATAGTCTATCGCATCGTTTATGTCACTGAGGACAAGGTCGCTGCACATGGCCTCGGGACGCTCGTTGGGCCCCCGGAAGTCTGGGCTGATGAAATTGACGTCTTCCTTTATGAGCTGCTCGAAAAGAGGCCTCTCCGGAACGTCGTAATGGGCGCTCCAGGCATGAAGTCGCACGACCAGCGGACGCGGTGCCTTGGATTTGGCCGCATAGAACCTCGCCAGCTGGATTTCTCCGTCAGCCGAAGACTTGATCTTAACCACTTTAGACTGTTCAGGCCAGTCATTCCCGTCATAAGCGGCCGCAGAAACGGCAGCGAACACGCACGCAAGCGCAACGATCAGAAATCTTTTCATATGAAGTTGTCCTTTCTTTTCTTGTAATTACATCGTCCAGTCATAACTGTACCAGAAGGGATTGACGGGGGCGCGGCCAGGGGCCGGGTTGCCGAAGACCCTCTCCAGTGGCTCCGGCCAGCAGCCTTCCCTCAACGGTACCACCGTCAGCCTGCCGCCGAAAGACTCCACATCTCCGGCAGGGAAATTTTCCGCCCCTATAGTTTTCTTATGGCCGACTCCGGCCACAAGGCTGTTATAACTCAGATATATACGTCCTCCAAGGACCTCTGCGGAAATATCGGCTCCGTCCGCCAGGATGGCAAGGCCGTTCCCTTTGGCATCGGTCACAACCGCGACCTGTACCCCCGTACGGTTGCCGTTGAAGTCCAGGTCTCCCTTTATCTTCTCATGTATGCCGAAATACCCGTTCCCGGCCTTGTCGGGCCACACAGGGTAAGGCCCGTTTCCAATCCACCGGAATACCGACGCTTCTTCGGGAAGAGCCCAGGACACACCTGCCTCGAGGAAATACCCCGTCGCCGTCACGGGCACGACATTGAACTCCATATCATAGGCCCCGCCTCCGAGTCTGTGGAAGCTGTATTCCGCATCCAGGCGCTCGGTCACATAAGGATAATTCCTCCAATATGTCGCCCGAACCTTGCCGACACCGTCTTCCTCACTCACTTCCACATCATTTGCCTTGAAGAGGAAGGGATCCCAGTAATAGTCTTTCCCTCCGAAATGCCTGTCCCTTACCGTTACATCGGCAAGCATGGGAACCCTGCCGGTCCTTACAAGGGGTACAAGATCCAGGACGGACCCCTCGGCGCCGCTGTCAAGGGCTGCGATTATATCCTGTTTGAACGAAGAAAGGGTTTCATCGGAAGTGAGGCTGATCTCGTGTTCATAAACCTCCCTCCCTGCAGCATCAGTGAATTCAGTCTTAAGGGTCCATATGTCTTTCCCGGGATTCCCGGGCGCCTTGACCGGAAGCACGACCGCCACCGTGTCATGAGGGGCGCAGGCAAACATCAGGGAGCCGGAAGAGACTGAATTACGGTTCCTGAAAAGGGTCCACCTGCCTTTCAGCGTACTGAGGTCGAGGAAGTCATACTGGTTGCAGACATGGACCTCCAGGCTGCCTCCAGGAGCCGGGGAGAGCGTTTTCTCGATTATCTGCACCGGCGAATATGTATCACGCATCAGCCACCAGTCTGCCTGGGGAGTGCGGTCGGCATAGACGATGCCGTCACAGCCCTCCATTGAAGCGGCAAGATAACGGGTGGGACTCGTCCAGACATCGGTGGTAAGGACGGACCTGTCCACCGGAAGGACGCTTTCGCGCACAATGCCCTGGTCCTGGAAATGCCACACGGCACCGCCTGCCATGTCGGGACGGTTGAACATAGTCTTCCAGACCTCCGGGAACCTGGATCCGAAGGCAAGCCCGAGGGAATGTGCATATTCAGTGGCAAGGAAGGGCTTCCCGGAAGAATTCCAGGAAACGACATCGTCCATTCCCGGATAATGACGGCAGTACAGGTCGGCGATGTCAGGAAGGCTGCCGTGGGTGCCGGCAAAAGCGATAAGCCTCGTAGGATCGAGTTCTTTAGCCTTCTGCGCCGCCTTGACCGATCCGCTGCAGATGTCGTTCTCATTCCCTATTCCCCAGATTATCACACAGGGGTGGCTGCGGTCCCTGAGAACCGTCGCCTCTGCCCTGGAAATGAGATTATCCGCATGGACGGTATCTGATTGTCTCCAGAAATGGAAGGAAACCTCATCGAGAACATATATTCCGGCGCTGTCGCAAAGTTCCAGTTTCCTCTCATCCTGGGCATAATGGCAGCCTCGGAGGAAATTGACATTCCCTTCCTTCCACATCTTCACATCCCGTCTCAGGCTCTCAAGCGACACCGTCTTGCCGGTTTCGGGAACAAGGTCATGGGAATTAACGCCGTGGAGTTTGAGGGGTTTCCCGTTCAGGAGAAGGACTCCGTCCTTTACTTCTATCTCCCTAATCCCCACTTTTTTCCTAATGGTCTGCACAGTCTTTCCCCCCTTCCGGAGTTCAATGACCAGGGAATAGAGGGAGGGAGTTTCGGCGCTCCAGAGTTCTGCCTTGGAAACGGAGAAGCCTACGGAAACGGAAGATGCGGCGACCCTGACTGTCCTGGCCGAAACCTGGCGTCCGGAAGGGGAAAAAAGCTTCGCGGAAACGGAATGTCCGTCAAGGTTTTTCCCCTCCATGGACAGTTCCGCCTCAACCAGACCCCGGTTTCCCCCTAGAACCTTCGTGCGCACATAGCAGTCGTCGATGAAAGTATCAGGGAACCACGTCAGGTCCACGCTCCGGAAGATGCCGGAAAGAGACCAGTTGTCGAATTTGTCAAAAAGGTAATACGGGCTCCTCGTATCCACCCTGACGGCGATTTCATTCTTCTCGCCGGTACGGACGAACGGGGAGATGTCGAAACTCACGGCATTGGAGGAATTGTACCACCTTCCTGCCTCGATGCCGTTTATCCACACCCGGAAGAAATAAAGGACACCCTTGAAGCGGACAAACAGATGGCCGCCGTCCCAGCCGGACGGGACGGTAAACTCCCTTTTGTAGAGGCCGGCCTGGGAGGGCACCACTCCATAAGTCGGCTCAGAAAAGCCCTGCATCTCCCAGCACCCGGGCACCTTGATGTCGCTCCATGAAGAGATGTCGAACCCTGGCCGGAAAAAGACAGTATCCGCCGCCCCGGGCTGGCCGTCCAGGACAACCTCAGGCTCGTCGAACCTTTCCGGAAGGATGGGTTTCCCATTCAGCAGCTTGAATTTCCATGTCCCGTCCAGGCTCACCATCCTCTCTGAATCCAGGAGAGGGATTACCTTTCCCTGACCGGCAAGGCTTGTTGCTGAGGCCGCAAGGACAAGGGGAACCAAAAATTCTGCAAACCTTTTCATAAATACAAATATACCCAAATTCTCTTTAGTTTATCGGGTATCTTTTCTAAATTTGTTTGGAACAACAAAATGACAGACACCAGGCCCATGAAAAAAACAGGTTCTCTGATCCTATTCTCCCTCCTCATCTCCACAACCCTTTTTTCTCAGGATCTCCCGGACGGTTTCCGGAATCCCCCGATGCAGTACCGGCCCTATGCCTGGTGGCATTGGATGGGACCGATAACCAACTACATGTCAATCAAGAACGACCTTGAGGCCATGAAAGACGAAGGCCTGGGAGGAGCAACCATACTCAACATCACCTCAGAGGTGAGGGAGAGCGCCCTCCCCATGCCCAACGTATGGTGGCCCTGGCAGGGTTACCGCAGCGCAACCTATTGGGAGACATTGACCTTCGCCTGCGCGGAAGCAAGGAGGCTCGGCCTCGACCTGGGCCTTCACAACACCCCGGGATATTCCACCCTCGGAGGACCGTGGATAGATTCTGAGGACAAGGGAATGCAGCACCTCGTCAGCCGGGATACGACCGTCTCCGGAGGGGGAAGGATTTCCATCAGGCTGGAAGTTCCCTTCCTTCCTCCCTACACCAACTGGGGGGCTGTAGGACAGACGGTTCCGGAAGAATACCACGACATCGCATACATAGCTGTCGGGGAAAGCGGAGAAAGCCAGGATATCTCAGGATTCGCAGACAACGAAGGGAATATAAGCTGGAATGCCCCGGAGGGGAAATGGAGGGTATTCAGGATGGGATATGCCTGCACCATGGCAAGGCCCCATCCCGTGCCCGACAACATCATAGGCGAGGCCATGGAAGTGAGCAAGCTTGACCGGGAGCTCGTGAACTATCACTGGGACAACGTCCTCGGACCGCTCAAGGAGCGCCTCAACGACAGGATCGGCTATGGGCTCGGACATCTCCTGGTGGACAGCTATGAGTGCGGGGACCAGAACTGGTCCAAGACATTCAGGGAAGATTTCATAAGGCTCAAAGGCTATGATCCGGTGCCCTGGCTGCCCTTTGCGGTCAATCCGGAACTCGACGCTCCCCTTGCCGACCGCTTCCGCTACGATTTCAAAGACGCCATCGCTATCCTTTACCAGGAGAACGCATGGGACATCTCGAAGGAAAGGGTAAACCAGGCCGGGATGAAGCTCTGCCAGGAGCCCTACTGGGGACCTTTCTCCACCGTAGCCGGAGCAGCGTCCGCCGACATCCCCATGGGTGAATTCTGGACATTCGACAGCAACCACGTCGACCCTGACGTCCCTGCCGGGGCCAGGGCCGGGGGAAAGACCCTCATCGGGGCCGAGGCCTTCACCGGAATGCCCAGAGACAGCCGTTTCACCGAAGATCCGGCTTTCCTCAGGAAATACGCAGAAAGGGCCTTCGCGGCCGGAATCAACCGCCTGTACCTGCATCAATGGGTCCTTCAATGGTACGATATGGACTCCTACCGCTGGAAGCCCGGCCTCACCATGGGATGGTGGGGGACTCATTTCGGAAGTTACCAGACATGGTTCGAGCCGGCAAAGGCCTTCTTCCGTTATCTTTCCCGCACCCAGTACCTCCTCAGGCAAGGGGAGCAGGTGATCGACTTCCTCTGCCTCGACAAACCGTCGGACGGCATATCCGACGCAATCGCAACAATGGATTTCCTCTCCGGAGACATTTCCGTACGGGACGGCCGGATCGTCCTCCCTTCGGGCAGGACCTATGCCCTGATGGAATTCGGCACCTCAGAGGCAATGCTGCCAGAGGTCCTTGACAAACTTGGAATGCTCGTTGAGCAGGGGGCCGTCGTCACGGCTGTCAAGCCAGTCTCCTCTCCGAGCCTTTCAGGATATCCAGGCTGCGACAAGGCCGTTGCTGAAAAGGCTGACGCCCTCTGGGCCAGGTTCGCAGGAAAGAGGATTTTCGCTTCACGCGAAGAAGCGGTGAAGGCCCTCGGGCTTGAGCCGGACTGGATTTCCGATGCGGCTATAGTGCACCGGCACTCCGCCTACACCGATATCTACTATATAGCGAACCTCTCCGACGAGGCTCGCACCCTTGACGCCTCCCTGAGGATAACAGGCAAACTTCCCGAGTTGTGGAACGCAGAGAACGGCTCATGCGGGATCGTCCGCTCATGGCATGAAGAAAACGGCCGAACGAAGGTTTCCATCAGGCTTGAACCCTGGCAGTCAAGGTTCGTCGTCATGAGGAAAGCCCCCACGGCGGCAGAGATTGCCGAAGGACTCGCCCCCCGTCAGGAACCTGTCCTGCTGGCTTCCACCAAAGCCTCGCCCGTATGGGAAGTCAGCTTCCGTCCAGCCTACGAGGAGGCGCCGTTCACAATCAGGATGAACGGACTGCAGGATTTCTCCCTCAGTGATGATGAAAGGGTAAAGTACTTCTCCGGCACAGCTGGTTACAAGGGTTCATTCAACCTCGGGAAGAAAACCGCCGCAACCGTCCTCGACCTCGGTGAGGTGAATGACATAGCCATCCTGAAAGTGAACGGGAAATGCGTGGACACCCTATGGTGCGAACCTTACAGGAGAGATGTCAGCGATTTCGTAAAGAAAGGCCGCAACACCGTGGAAGTGGAGGTTTCAGTTAACTGGGCCAACAGGATGATAGGGGACGAAAGATTCCCCGCCGACTATGAAAGGGCTGATGACCGTGGAGAAAAGGGCTACGGCCCCGATTCCTTCCCCGATTTCTTCAAAGGCGGGGACGACCGCCCGGAGCCGCGGCGCAAGACCTTCGCCATGTGGAGCTACTGGCGCGAAGGCGACCAGCCCCTCAAAGCCGGCCTCGCCGGTCCGGTCAAAGTCCTGTCCTATTCAGAACCGAACGATTAATCCGAACAGTACCGGCACCGGCATAAGCGAGCATTGCGGCCGGGAGGCCGTGTATTCTGGGAGCGTTGCCGGTGCCGGGACAGGTGCAGAGTATTCTGGCAACGCTTTCCTGAAGGTATGACTGACGCACGTACTGCTGAAAATGTCCTACGTGCAGCAAAAACAGGGCAAAAATGACGCACGTACTACAAAATTTGCAGTACGTGTTGCGGTGTGAGATTCTGTCAGAACTCAGCCCAGCCTTGACAGGGCTTCTTCGACGGTCATGTCCTCGATTCGGACATCGCCGACTGCATGGGGAACGATGAAATGGACTTTGCCGCCCTCTGC
>Ga0256405_10008589_pt1 | contig 14530 bp, 11 predicted proteins | sample RumenRJG_02DNA_FD_189096 | JGI IMG/M metagenome (GOLD analysis project Ga0256405, IMG submission 189096) | Bovine rumen microbial communities from Lethbridge, Alberta, Canada - RJG_02 | ecosystem: Host-associated > Mammals > Digestive system > Stomach > Rumen | place: Canada: Alberta...
TACAAGTCATGTCAAGCGTTTCTAAGCCTAGAGTCAGACACAATCGTCACAAGCAAGGGCTAAATCTGACACTCGAAAAATTATCTGCGGATTTTAGGCATAAAGCGTTTGTTTTTAAGGGTGATTATAAAGTGTTATTGTGACATTTCGCCCCGTAGGCTCTGTTGCATGAGCTGGCGTATCTGCTCGGGGTCGTCGTAGCGGGCTTGCAGGAACATCAGTTTCGTGACGGCACTCTCAACGGTAGCATCGCGCCCGCTGATGACGCCCGCCTCCTGCAAATGGTAGCCGCAGTCGTAGCGGCTCATCTCGACGGCTCCCTGCATACATTGGCTGATGTTGACGATGACCTTGCCGTTGCGGGTACCTTCGCGCAGGGCATTGAGCAGCCAAGGACACTGGGGAGCGTTGCCCGAGCCGAAGGTACGCATGACGACGGCCTTGAGGTTGGGCGTGTGGATGATGTGCCGGATGAGGTCTTCGCGTATGCCTGGGAAGATGGAGAAGATGATGACGTTGTTGTCTAAACGGTAGTGGGGCGTCATGGGTTGTTGCCAGTCGGGTGTGAGCATCCGCTCGCGATGATAGGTGATGTTGACGCCGGCATCGACCAGATGGGGGTAGTTGAACGACTCGAAGGCATTGAACTCCTCTGCACTCTGCTTCGTTGTGCGGTTGCCGCGTAAGAGGTGGCCGCCGAAATAGATGCCCACCTCAGGCACCATAGCGCACCCCTTGTCGTCCTTCGCGGCGGCTATCTCTATCGAGGTTATAAGGTTCTCCTTGCCGTCGGTGCGAAGCTGTCCGATGGGCAGCTGTGAGCCGGTGAAGATGACGGGCTTCGTGAGGTTCGCCAGCATATAGGAGAGGGCTGAGGCGGTATAGGCCATCGTGTCGGTCCCGTGGAGGACGACGAAGCCGTCGTAGCCGTCATAGTGGTCGGCTATGCAATGGCTCAACTCCGTCCATCGCATCGGTGACATATCGCTGGAATCGATGGGTGGCTGAAACTGGCAGGTGTCAATCTCGATGTCGAACTGACGCAGTTCGGGCACGTTCTGAATCAGGTGCTCGAAGTCGAAAGGCTCGAGTGCTCCGGTCTGCGGATTCCGGTTCATACCGATTGTTCCTCCCGTATAGATAAGCAGTACTTTTGAGTTAAACGTCATCGTTTGCGTTAATTTTTGTGCAAATATACATAAAGTTTTCGGGAAAAGTATTATCTTTGCAGAAAATTATTGCTTAAAAACTTTTAAACTTAAAACTTATGAAAGCATTTAACGACAAAAACTTCGTGCTGGAGACTGAAGTCGCCCAGGACTTGTACCACAACCATGCGGCCAAGATGCCTATCATCGACTACCATTGCCACCTGATTCCCGAAATGGTGGCTAAGGATCATAAGTTCAAGAGCATCACCGAGTTGTGGCTGGGCGGCGACCACTATAAGTGGCGTGCCATGCGTACCAACGGCGTTGACGAAAAGTATTGTACGGGCAAGGACACTACCGACTGGGAGAAATTCGAGAAGTGGGCAGAGACCGTCCCCTACACCCTGCGTAACCCGCTGTACCACTGGACCCATCTTGAGCTAAAGACCGCTTTCGGCATTGAGAAGCTGTTGAGTCCGAAAACCGCACGCGAGATTTTCGACGAGTGTAACGATAAGCTGCAGAACGACCCGAACTTCACCGCTCGCGGCCTGATGCGCCACTACAACGTGGAGTGCGTCTGCACGACTGACGACCCTGTTGACGACCTGCACAACCATATTGAGTACGCCAAGATACGTACTGAGAAAGACCCTCTGATGATTCCCGCCTGGCGTCCCGACAAGGCTATGAACATAGAGAAGCCCGAGTTTGCTGCCTACGTTGAGCAGCTGTCGAACGTCAGCGGCGTCAGCATCACGAAGTTTGCCGACATGATTGACGCCCTGAAGAAGCGTCACGAGTTCTTCGAGGCTCAGGGCTCGAAACTCTCCGACCACGGCATCGAGGAGTTCTACGACGAGGAGTATACCGACTCGCAGATTGAGACCATCTTTGAGAAGGCCATGCGCGGCCAGCAGCTCTCAGACTTCGAGGTGCGCCAGTATAAGAACTGCTTCCTGACGGTGATGGCCGAGATGGATGCCGATGCGGGCTGGACACAGCAGTTCCACTACGGTGCCATACGCGACAACAACACCGCTATGTACAACCAGCTTGGCCCTGATACCGGCTTCGACTCTATCGGTGAGTTCAACACGGCCAAGGCTATGTCGAAATTCCTGAACAAGCTGAATATGGAGGGTAAGCTCACGCGTACCATATTATATACATTGAACCCTTGCGCCAACGAGGTCATTGCCACGATGCTCGGCAACTTCCAGGGTGGTGAGCCCGGCAAGATACAGTTCGGCTCGGGCTGGTGGTTCAACGACCAGATGGACGGCATGATCCGCCAAATGAATGCCCTCTCGGTGCTCGGTCTGCTGAGCCGTTTCGTGGGTATGCTCACCGACAGCCGCTCGTTCCTCAGCTATCCGCGTCACGAATACTTCCGCCGCATTCTCTGCAACCTGCTGGGTAACGACGTTGAGAAGGGTCTGCTGCCCGACGACCGCGAGCTGCTCGGCAAGATGGTCGAGGACATCTCGTACAATAATGCACGCCGTTATTTCAAGTTCTATTGATTGACAATCATTACGAAGCAGTCTGACTCCAAGGGGGTCAGGCTGCTTCTTTAACCACTGAACAGACTAACCTATTACTTCTATGCTCAGAAAAATTAGAATCTTGCTGGCATCGTTGATGTATATAGGCATCACATTGCTGTTTCTTGACTTCACGGGAACGCTACATACATGGCTCTCGTGGATGGCCAAGGTGCAGTTTCTGCCCGCCCTGATGGCATTAAACGTTACTGTTATTGCCGTTTTATTGTTGTTGACTCTCGTCTTCGGGCGCATCTATTGTAGCGTTGTTTGTCCGCTGGGTGTCCTGCAGGATGTCTTCGGCTGGTTGGGCAAGAAGTCGAAGAAGAACCGCTATACCTACTCGAAGGAGAAAACGTGGCTGCGCTGTCTCTTCTTGGCGCTGATGGTGATTTCTGTCGTAATAGGTTTGGGCAGTATTGTTCAGCTGCTGGCTCCCTATAGCGCCTACGGGCGTATTGCCACTATGGTCTTGCAACCGCTGTGGATGATGGGCAACAATGTGCTTGGCTATTTGGCTGAGCGTGCCGACAGCTATGCCTTTTATACTGTCGACGTGTGGATGAGATCGTTGCCGGTGTTCATTCTTGCCATTGCGACGCTGGCCTTACTGGTGGTACTCGCCTGGCGAAACGGACGTACTTATTGTAATACTGTCTGTCCTGTGGGTTACGTCTTGAGCTTCTTCGCACGCTTCTCTTGGCTGAAGATTCGCTTTGATGAAGCAAAGTGCAAGAACTGCTCTATGTGCTCGAAGAACTGCAAGGCAGCCTGCATCGACTTTAAGACGCATACCGTTGACTATTCCCGTTGCGTGGTTTGTGGCGACTGTATCGATAGTTGTATGTTCGGGGCATTGAGTTATTCCGGGAATAAGCAAACATCCTTTTCTTCCGCTCGCCGTTCATTCCTTTTATCTTCAGCTTTGGTATCAACGGCCGCTTTGGCACAGAAAAAGGAGAAGGTGATGGATGGCGGATTGGCCGAATTGGAAGACAAGGTTGCGCCTCAACGTCAAACGCAAGTGACACCGCCAGGTTCGCTGTCGTTTGAGCATTTTTCAAAGCGTTGTACGGGCTGTCAGCTCTGTGTGTCGGAATGTCCGAATGGTGTGCTGCGCCCCAGTAACGACATCTTCAACTTGATGTTGCCCGTTATGTCCTACGAGCGCGGTTTTTGTCGTCCGGAGTGTACACGTTGTGGCGAGGTCTGTCCGGCAGGTGCGATAACGGCAGTAGACAAGCCCGCCAAGTCGTCGATACAGATTGGTCATGCCGTCTTCATCCAGAAGAACTGTGTGGCAGTGACCGACGGCGTGGAATGCGGCAACTGTGCCCGCCATTGTCCAGCGGGGGCTATCGAAATGGTCGCTCTCAACGAAGATGACGACGAGACGCCCTGGGTTCCCGCTGTTAACGAGGAGGCCTGCATCGGATGTGGCGCCTGTGAATATGTTTGTCCTGCTCGTCCGTTCTCAGCCATTATGGTTGAGGGCCATGAGGTACATAAAAAGATATAGACTATGGAAAAGAAAAATATATCGAGGCGCTCGTTCCTGAAAATGCTTGGGGCGGGGACTCTTGCTACGACAGCCACATTAGTAGGGTGCAAGGACAAGAAAATGGAGGCCGTTGCCGACGAGTATAAGAACCAGGTGGAGCCGCCGGTGGGCAAGATGACCTTTCGCACAAATCCATTGACAGGCGACAAGGTGTCGCTCCTGGGCTATGGTATGATGCGACTGCCGACAAAGGTGGACAATAGCGACGAGTTTGATCAGGACATGATCAACAAGCAGGTGGACTATGCCATTGAGCATGGCCTGAACTATTTCGATACAAGTCCCGTCTACTGTCAGGGAAAGTCGGAACGATGTACGGGCATCGCCCTGAGCCGGCATAAGCGCTCGGAGTATTTCGTGGCCACGAAACTCTCAAACTTCAACCGCGATTTCTGGAGTCGGGAGAAGTCAATAGAAATGTACCACAATTCGCTGAAGGAGCTGCAGGTCGATTATATCGACTACTACTTGCTGCACGCCGTCGGCGGCAGTATGGAGGAGTTTAATGGCCGCTATGTTGACAATGGTATCATGGAGTTCCTGATGGCTGAACGTCAAGCAGGCCGCATCCGCAACCTCGGCTTCTCGTTTCATGGCCGCAAGTCGATATTCGATGAGGTGCTCAGCCGTCATGAGCAATACCATTGGGACTTCTGTCAAATAGAGCTGAACTATCTTGACTGGGATTTTGCCAACGAGATAAACAGTGGCAACGTCGATGCCAGCTATCTGTATGATGAGTTACAGAAACGCAACATTCCCGCAGTCATCATGGAGCCTTTGCTTGGAGGACGTTTGGTGAACCTGCCCCAATACCTTATGATGGAGCTGAAGCAAAAGGCTCCAAGTCGTTCGGTTGCCTCTTGGGCTTTCCGATATGCCGGTACCCCAAAGGGCGTGCTGACCGTGCTCAGCGGTATGACCTATATGGAACATCTCAAAGACAATCTGCTCAGTTATAGCCCATTGCAACCGCTTACCGAAAAGGAAATGAACTATCTGCATGGCGAGATAGCACGGAAAATCGTAGGCTTGGAGAATATACCCTGCAACGACTGCAAGTATTGTATGCCTTGCCCTTATGGCATAGACATCCCTGCTGTCTTCGTCCATTACAACAAGTGCAAAAACGAAGGCTCGCTGCCTATGGGCAGTGGCGATCCTGAGTATCGCAAACAACGCCGCCAGTATCTCATATCGCTCGACCGCGCGGTGCCGCGTGACCGCCAACCAGACCACTGCATCCAGTGTGGACAATGCGAACCTCACTGTCCACAAGGCATCAAGATTCCACGTGAATTGGCCAAGATAGATCAAATGATAGAAGAGATGAAACAAAATAATTCGTAACAGATGGCTTGTTATTCATAATTATTTTGTACCTTTGCACCCGTTTATGGGAAGAAAGATTGTTTTATTGGTAATAGTTGCCCTGCAGACGTTGGTCCTTGGTGCTCAGGAAACGGCCAACGAGCGACAGGCGCGCCGTATATTCAATCAAGCTTATCAGCAAGTCTTCGGCGAGCAAGGAGCCTCGTTACATTATGATGTCAACATCATCGGGGTGTACAAGACCAAGGGGGATATTACCTTCAAAGGCAAGAAACAGAAGTTTGTCGATGAGCGTGTCAACACTTGGAATGATGGCGTGACTGCTTATATGGCTTTCCGTAAGAAAAAGGAGGTGCACATACATGCCGCTAATTCCGACAAGAAAGACAAGTACAGCGGGAAATTCAAGTTTAATCTTGAGGATTTCAGCTACAATATCAGCGAAGACGACGGACTTTTCCTGCTGACGCTGAAGCAGAAGAAGCACGCTAAAGGAACCATCAAAGTTGTCAAGGCATGGGTGACGAAAAAAGGATATGAGCCCGTTCGCCTGCGTATCAAGGTTGCTTTTATATGGACAACGGTAAAGATTAGCAATTTCCGCTCCGGCGGCATTACCGACGACGTGTTCGTGTTCCCCCGCAACCAGTACAAAGATTGGCAGTTCATTGATAAACGTAACGAATAGAAAATATGGGAAAACTGATTATTAACTCCTATGATGAGTTTGCCGCACACTTAGGCGAGGTACTCGGAACTTCAGATTGGTTGCAAGTGGACCAGGATCGTGTTAACCTCTTTGCCGATGCCACGCTCGACCATCAATGGATTCACGTCGACGTGGAACGCGCCAAGGAGGAGAGCCAGTATCATTCAACCATCGCCCACGGTTATCTGACACTCTCGTTGCTACCCTATCTGTGGAATCAAATCATCGAGGTGCGTAACATCAAGATGTTGGTCAACTACGGCATGGACAAAATGCGATTCGGACAGCCTGTCGTCACTGGGTCGCGCCTGCGTATGACGACCAAGCTGCACAACATACAGAACCTGCGCGGCATCTGTAAGACTGAGATAGAATTCAAAATCGAGATTGAGGGACAGCGTAAGCCTGCACTGGAGGGCATTGCTTCGTTCCTCTATTATTTTATTTAATTTGCTATGGGAGGTTTCTTTGGCTGCATAGCCGACAAAGAGTGCGTAAACGATCTGTTCTATGGCACAGACTATAATTCGCATTTAGGTACGAAGCGTGCCGGACTGGTGACGTTTGACAGTGAGCGGGGCTTCAACCGCAGTATCCACTCGTTAGAGCGCGACTACTTTCGCTCGCGTTTCGAAGACGAACTCGACTCTTTTCACGGTCGGCAGGGGCTGGGCATCATCAGCGATACCGACCCTCAGCCTATCATCGTTAATTCCCACTTGGGACGCTATGCTGTGGTGACGGTTGCCAAGATTAACAACCAGCGCGAGATAGCCGATGAGTTGTTAGCCCAGCGGATGCATTTCAGCGAGTTGTCGGCGAATAACATCAATCAGACCGAACTGGTTGCCCTGCTTATCAATATGGGTAACACTTTTGTCGAGGGTATCAACAACGTCTACCGTAAAATAGACGGCTCGTGCTCCATGCTGATTCTGACCGAAGACGGCATCATTGCCGCCCGCGACTTTCTGGGACGAACGCCGATAGTCATCGGGCATAAAGAGGGTGCCTATGCTGTCTGCAGCGAGACATGCAGCTTCCCAAACCTTGATTACAAGGTCGTGCGGGACCTCGGCCCAGGCGAGATTGTGCGACTCCATTGTGATGGTTTCGAAGTGATGCAACCGGCCTTTGAGCACGAGCAGATTTGTTCGTTCCTTTGGGTCTACTACGGATTCCCGGCCAGCAATTATGAGGGCATCAATGTTGAAGCTGTCCGGGAAAAGAATGGCCGCATGATGGGTGAGTCCGACGAAACAGAAGTTGACTGTGTCTGTGGCGTGCCGGATTCTGGCGTCGGTATGGCCTTGGGCTATGCCGAGGGCAAAGGTGTGCCTTACGAGCGTGCCGTGCTGAAATATACACCCACATGGCCTCGTTCATTCACGCCTGGCAACCAGAGCCGTCGCAACCTTGTGGCTAAGATGAAGCTTATACCCAATGGGGCCTTGCTAAAGGACCGGCGTGTCGTCTTTTGCGACGACTCCATCGTTCGTGGTACTCAGTTGCGTGACAATGTCCGCACGTTCTTCGAATATGGCGCCAAGGAGGTCCATTGCCGCATTTCGTGTCCTCCGCTGGTCTATGGTTGTCCGTTTATTGGCTTCACAACGTCAAAAACCGATATGGAACTCATCACCCGTCAGATTATTCACGACTTTGAGGGGGACGACGACAAGGCTAATCTTGAGAAATATGCTCAGACAGACTCTCCCGAGTACAAGCGCATGGTCAATGAGATAGCCCGCCGCTTAGGTCTTTCTACGTTGAAGTTTGCCAAGCTTGAAGATCTTATCGAGGCTATTGGTATGCCTAAATGCAAAGTCTGTACCCATTGCTTCGATGGTACCAGCTACAGCCGTAGTCCGGAAAGCGAGAAATTCTTTTAGGTTATCACACCGCCAAAGTCTTTCGTTAAGAAAGAGAGGGACTTACTGCCTGATAGTGAGAAAGCCGTTGTCCAGATACAGCATTTCTTCGAGCATCAGATACTCGAGGGCGGCGTCAACCTGTTCGTAGGGTAGGGGTATTTGGCGTAGTTGGGTGATGTGGTGAGGCTTGGCGTCGTTTAGGAGGTCGAGAATCTGTCTGCACGCTTCTTGACGGACATTGTCGTTGGTCAGCGTTTTCTTGTCGCCAAGACAGACGTCGCATTGGCCACAGTCATGGGAGTCCGTCTCTCCGAAGTATTTCAAGAGTTGACGACTGCGGCATTGGTCGGCTGTCTCAGCATAGGCAATCATCGCGTGAATGCGTTCGCTGTAGCGAAGGCGTAAATCGTCGTAGATGTCTGCGGGGAACATCAGGTGCTCAGAATCTTCGCGGCGCTGCATATAACGGACGTGCGGTATCTGTTTCTGTGGAATGAACTGTATGATATGTACGGCGGCCAGATGCTTCAGCGCCAGATAGACCTGTTGCTTGGTGAGGGCACATTCCTTGGCAATGAAAGCTTCGTCGATGTAACAATAGTCGGTGAAAAGCCCGCCGTAGTTGCGAAGCAGAGCGGTGATAACCAGTTCTTCGTCCGACGACTCCAGGTGGTCGAGACGATAGAGTTGGTCGCGCGAAAGGATGAAGTGTACACGTGCCTGAGCCTCTTGTTCCTCAATGTAGTCGATATAGCCGGCACGAGTGAGAATCTTGAGGGCAGAGTGTACCTGAATGGGGAAATGATGAAACTTATGGCAGAAATCATCAATGCTGAATTCAAAAGTGACGTTGTAGCCGTCGCCAATGGCCACTTGATAATAGTATGACAGGTGGTCGTAGACTCTGCGGATGTAGTCTTTTTCAGGAAATGTGTCGTCGATACGCTTGACGAGCTTACGCCTGTCATGATCGTTATAAAGCAGGACGGCATAGGCTTTCTTGTTGTCGCGGCCGGCACGTCCGGCTTCTTGGAAATAGGCTTCAATGGAGTCTGGGCAGTCGATGTGGATGACGCTGCGTACATTAGGCTTGTCGATGCCCATGCCGAAGGCGTTGGTTGCCACCATGACGCGGATTTTGTCTTGCAGCCAGGCCTGCTGCCGGCTGTCTTTTTCAGCGTTGTCAAGTCCGGCGTGGTAGTGTGTGGCGCTGATTCCGTTTTGGGTAAGCAGGTCTGCAATATCCTTGGTGCGGCGTCGGCTGCGCGCATAGACAATGCAACTTCCATCGATGTTGTTCAGAATATGGATCAGCTCATCATGCTTGTCGGCGGCCTGACGTACAATGTATGTCAGGTTAGCACGCTCGAACGACATGCGGAAGACGCGCTGCTCAGAGAACCCGAGACGTTGCTGGATGTCGTCCACGACTATAGGGGTAGCGGTAGCCGTCAGTGCCAAGACGGACACCCCCGGCAGGTCATGACGTATGTCGGCTATATGAAGATAGGAAGGACGGAAATCATACCCCCATTGCGATATACAGTGAGCCTCATCCACGGTGATGAAATTGACGTTCATGTGGCGCAACTTCGTTCTGAAAATGTCCGATGAGAGTCGCTCTGGTGACACGTAGAGCAATTTGTATGCGCCAAAAACGGCATTGTCAAGAGTCGTAAGGATTTGGTTGTGCTCCATGCCGCTGTAGATAGCTGCAGCGCGGATACCATGACGGCGCAGGTTGTGAACCTGGTCCTTCATAAGGGCGATGAGTGGCGTGACGACAATGCATACGCCCTCCATCGCCAAAGCGGGCACTTGGAAGGTGATGCTCTTACCGCCTCCCGTAGGCATCAGCCCCAAGGTGTCATGCCCGGACCCGATGCTTTCGATGATGTCATGCTGCACACCACGAAAGTCATCATAGCCCCAATATTGCCTAAGGATTTCCCTATAGCTCTTCACTTGGCTTGATGTCCTCTATCTGCAATTGCACTTCGCTGCGTTTATAGATGTTCTCCTCGATGGTGAAGACAATGTCGAACGAGCGCTTCGACTTGATGTACCGTGCCGCCTTGCTCTGGCCAAAGGCAATGCCGTTCATGACGTTCGACGATTTGGAATCTACCAGCTCAAGTTTGATGTGCTCTTGCTGGCGGCCGACGACCTTGCTGGTGCCATAGTCATAGACGTTGCGCGTACAAAAGAGGGGCTTGGGGTTATCGGGGCCGTGAGGTGCAAACTTCTTGAGGTCGTTATGCAACTTCTTATTGATGTCCCTGAAGTCAACCTCTTCTTCAATGTCAAGGGTGGCTTCTGTCTGTTCTGGCAGAATATGTTCGTTGACGTACTGCTGGAAGCGGCGGCGGAACTCGGGGATGTTTTCGATTTTCAGAGACAGCCCAACGGCATAAGTATGACCGCCGAAGTTCTCAAGTATGTCGCGACACGATTTGACGGCGTCGTAGATGTCGTAGCCGGCAACAGAGCGCGCCGACCCCGTAGCCAGGTCGCCGCTACGGGTCAGTACGACGGTGGGACGGAAATACAGTTCCGTCATACGCGAGGCTACGATGCCGACAACACCTTTCTTCCAGTTCTCGTCGTACAGAACGATACTGTTGTGGTGCTTTTGGCTTTCAAGCTTCTCTATAATCTGGTTGGCCTCTTCGGTCATCTGCTTGTCCACATCCTTGCGCTGTTCATTATACTCGTTGATGTGAATAGCCATAGCGAGAGCACGGTTGAAGTCTTTCTCCACCAGCAAGTCAACAGCCTCAATACCACTCTGCATACGTCCTGAGGCATTGATACGAGGTCCTATTTTGAAGACGATGTCGCTCATTGTAAGCTCGCGTCCGGTAAGTCCGCAAATCTCGATAATGGCCTTCAGACCGATAGACGGATTCTGGTTAAGCTGCTTGAGGCCATGGAAAGCAAGGATCCGGTTCTCGCCAGTCATCGACACGATGTCTGCGGCAATAGAGACGGCGCAGAAGTCGAGTAGGGGAATGAGACGCGAGAAGGGGATACCGTTGTTCTTTGCAAAAGCCTGCATAAACTTAAAGCCTACACCACAACCGCAAAGATGCTTGAAAGGGTAGGTGGAATCCTCGCGCTTGGGGTTGAGGATGGCCACAGCCGGTGGAAGATCTTCGTCGGGGACGTGATGATCGCAGATAATAAAGTCTATCCCCAATTTCTGGGCATAGGTTATCTCCTCGATGGCCTTGATGCCGCAATCAAGCACGATAATAAGTTTGACACCTTGTTCCGCAGCATAGTCCAGTCCTTTCTTGCTGATGCCATAGCCCTCTTCGTAGCGATCGGGGATATAGTATTCAATGTTGGAATAGAATTGCTGTAGGAACTTGTATACCAAGGCTACCGCCGTACATCCGTCAACGTCATAGTCGCCGTAGACCATAATACGCTCTTTTCGTCCCATGGCATCATTTAGTCTGTCGACCGCTACATCCATATCATTCATCAGGAAAGGGTCGATGAGCTCGTTGAGCATGGGGCGGAAGAAACGTTTGGCCGCCGATTCCGTCTTGATGCCTCGCTGTATAAGCAAGTCGGCCAAGATAGGACTCATACCTATCTTTTCTGCCAATTCCTTAGCTGCTGCAGCTCTTTCGGATGTTGGTGGTTCGTAATTCCATTTGAAATGCATTTATATTATTATTTTTGTTCTATCTCGCTTAGGTGGCAACAGGGCAAAATAACCCAAATTAGCGCCCAAAGATAGAAATAAAATTTGAAATAACCAACAAAAGAACCGAAATTTTAACAGAAAAAAAGAAATGGCGCTTCACTATCTGAGGTCCTAATCATAAAAATAGGAGGAAGCTTCGCAGCGTCCTCCTATTGTCCCCAGGATCCTTTTATGAAAAAACGTTTAAATGGTAATTGCTAATAAATGATACGCTCTGACTTCTTAGCCGCAGTCGCTGGGCTTCCTCCTTGAATTCCTCTTGCGTCATTCTTGGGCGTTGTTTACTCTATATACGCAAAAAAGTCCGTTTTGTGACAACCAAGATACTACTTTTTGCCAATACCGGCAAGAAAAAGCCGCGATGATAATCACCGCGGCCCGTCTTTTAACATTATTTTTATTCATTGCAGTCGGAATGAGACGGGGATGGTGTACTTCACGCGGACGACCTTGCCATTCTGCATGCCTGGCTTCCACTTCGGCATGGCCTTGATGACGCGCACGGCCTCGGCGTCAATCTCGTCGCTCACTTTCTTCACCACCTTGATATTGGTGACAGTGCCGTCGGCCTCGACGATGAACGTTGCAAGGACACGGCCTTGTGTGCCGGCCTTCATGGCTGCCTCAGGGTATTTGACGTTCTCGCTCAGGAACTTCATCATCTCAACTGCACCGCCGGGGAACTCAGGCATCTGCTCCACCACGTCAAAGACACCTTTGGGCTCGGCTTCTTCCTCTTGTGGCTCCTTGGCAGTCACGTGGATGGAGACGATTTCCTTCTTGCCGTTCTTCACGTACTCCTTGGTGTTGACGAAGATGATTCCGTTCGAGGTATCGGCATTGAAATGCTTGGCATACTCCTTCAGCGCCCCTTCGTTCTTGATGACACTAAGGTTGTCGATTTCCTCCGGGTCGAGAGCCTTCAACTGCTGCATGGTGGCCGCCTTGCCGTCGATGACGATCAGCGGCTCCGGGCCATTCGGCTCGCCGATGTAAATCAGCTTCGCAGCCTCCTTCGCCACTTGCTTTTCAGCAGCCTCGGACTTTGCTTCCGTTGCGGCTGGCTTTTCTTCCTTCACCTCGATGGTCGTGGCATTCATCTTCAGCTGAGCGGCTTTGCGGCCTTTCTTTACTACTTTTTTCTGCGGCTGTTCCTGCGTGTCCTCATAGACGTAGTCGTTTACGGTCTCGGCGTTCAGCACTAAGGCGGTGCCCACGATGGGCAGCATGGCGAGCAGCTTGAACCAGCTCGCACGGGTTGTTTTCTTATTGGTAAGCATCATGTTTATGCGGTTTTTGAGGGTACTGTGAGTAATGCCGTTGGCCACGGAGTACCCGCACGCGGCGACGGCTTTTTGGATAAGCAAATACTGATACTGACGCATATTGATGCCTTGAGAGAGCACCGCCGCGTCGGCCTCGTACTCGTGGATGGCGCGCAAGTCCTGGCGCAGCATCCACATAGCCGGGTTGAACCATTGCAGGGCGGTGAGCGTGTCAACGAGGAGCAGGTCGAGCGTGTGGCGCTGACGGATGTGTCCCCGTTCATGGGCGAGGATGGCAACCATCCCCTGTCCCTCCAAAGGAGGGGTGCCATAGTCACTACGTGAGAGAACGATATAACGGTAGAAGCTAAAGGGCGACACGTCGCGGTCGGTGACGCAGACGATGACGCCGTCGGCCTCGCGATGCTGCTCGCTGTGGCTGATAAGCCGCCAGACCTTCACGATGCCCACGAGGGTATGACCTAACGTGACCAACGCTCCCGCTACGAACACGGCGAAGACGGCGGTTTGCCACAGCGGCGTTTCCGTCTCTGCAATGCTCACGGCACCGAGGTCGGCGGTCACCAGGGCGGTCGGTGCCTGGCTCAGCACCACCGTTTTGTGAACCGTCACCGCGCACAGCGGCAACAGAAACGAGGCCACTGCCGTCAGGAGCAGCACCGCGCGGTTGACGCGGTGAAACGTCTCGCGGCTCAACAGCAGGCGGTAGAACATATAGAATGCTGCCACCAGCACAGCCACCTTCAGGTCGTATTGCAGAAACTCTACCATGTTCATTGTCGTTTACGGTTTGCTGTTTTCTATCTGGGCTATCAGGTCTTTCAGTTCGTCCACGGAGATCTTTTCCTCCTTCACAAACGAGGAGACGGCACTCAGGTAGGAGTCTTCGAAGTAGTCGCGTATGATGCCTCCGAGGCTCGAGCGCCCGTACTCTCGTTCGCTGATGGTGGGAAAATACTGGAAGGACGTGCCAAACTGCTTGTGACCCAGGAAACCCTTCTTCTCCAAGATGCGCACCGTGGTCGACACGGTGTTGAAGTGGGGCTTCGGCTCGCCGTAGTACTCTAAGAGTTCCTTGACGAACATCGGGCCGTGCTGCCAGAGCAGGTCCATGATTTCCTTTTCTTTCGCGGTCAGTCGTTTCATTTTCTTAGGTTTTCTGTTTTCAGTCTTCACTCATTTGCGTCAGCATCTGTATCCGACCGCAAAGTAACTAAAACTTTTAGTTCTATCCAACTAAAAGGCTTAGTTTTTATGAATCGTTAAGGTTTCCGGCGCTGTTTTCTTAGTTGTTCACACAATGGTCACGGCTTTTGACGATACATCTTCACTCAGCCAAATAATTTTCGATG
>Ga0256405_10008593_pt1 | contig 14522 bp, 9 predicted proteins | sample RumenRJG_02DNA_FD_189096 | JGI IMG/M metagenome (GOLD analysis project Ga0256405, IMG submission 189096) | Bovine rumen microbial communities from Lethbridge, Alberta, Canada - RJG_02 | ecosystem: Host-associated > Mammals > Digestive system > Stomach > Rumen | place: Canada: Alberta | collected...
CTGGCAATCTCGATGGGCTTTTCCGACTGGAACTCCTGCACGGTCAGTACCTTGACGTCGTTTTGGCTGACAGTCTTTCTCTTGGCATTGATACAGCAGAACCGACATTGTTTCCCCTTCGTCAGGCTTGCGGCTTCATCGTTGGCTTCCACAGGCAGGAAGTCTTCAATCTCCACGTTCAGGCGTATATAGGCAGGAATATCGTCAGGAAACTTGCTCAACAGTTCCTTCGCCTCTTCCCACGTAGCCAGTCCGTCAGTGGGCAGCGTCACCAGAGGATGCGGGTTCTGAATCTCAATCTCCTTCACGGCCGGTTTCTCTCCATGCCGGCCTATCTCCACAATGCTCACCGAGTGAGTGAAATTCTCGTCGAAGCTGACAGGCAGCGGGGTGCCGCTGTATCGTACGTTGTGTTTCCCGCTATGCACAAACTGCCCATGATGAATGTGTCCGAGAGCCAGATAGTCATAGCCTTCCCCCATTTCTTCAAGTTCCAGTGAGTCGATACCACCTACCGTGTATTCCGTTGCATGGTCATGTCCCGTAAAGTCACAGCCTTTCACAGTCGTATGGGCTGTCATCACCACAGGAAGATTCTCGGTATTCCTATCTGCCACCCTGTCGAGCAACTGCTGGAAGAGACCTTCAGGAATATTACGTTCATTAGCATACGGAACAGCAACAATCCAGCCTTTTCCTGGCACTTCGATAATATGCTCATCCTGGTCTTCCTTGCCTTTCAGGCGAGCCTGCTCATGCTCGGCAGATTCCATGCGAGCATGGTTCTGCTCTCGCTTACTCGCAGCCTTCTCTAACTGACCGATAGCATACACTTTCAGCGCCTTCCAGGGCGTTTGGAATATCTCGTGCTTTGTACCGCTATCATGGTTACCGGCAGTCATCACTATTGTCATCTGAGGGTTTGCCTCATGGATTCTCACAAGCCCGTCAGACAGCATGGTTTGTACAGCAGCCGATGGCTGTGGTGTATGATAAACATCTCCGCACAACAGAAACACATCAGGTTTCTGTTCTTCTACGATGCTGACCATCTGTTCAAGCATAGCCTGTTGCTCTTCCGTCCTGTCATAGTTGTATAACGTATGGCCAAGATGCCAGTCGCTTGTATGTAATATCTTCATATACTGATGAGTTTGCAATTATGCTGGCAAAGTTACGATTAATCGAGCGAAATACAAAAAGAAAACTCGTTTTTCTTTGTAAATGCCTGCGGCAAGGAAGAGGATGAGGAGGAAAAAGATGAAAGGTAAGAGGTCGCGGTCATGTTTTTATGTAAAATATCGCGTTTTACATATTTTCTTCGTATCTTTGCACGCAAAAACCAAAAGACCGCCGAGAAGATGCACCACATGGGCATCTTCATATAGAACAAAAATGAACAAGGGAACAAAGAAAAGAATACTTTTCGTCTGTCACGGGAACATCTGCCGCAGTCCGATGGCGGAGTTCGTGATGAAGGACTTGGTGAAGAAAACGAGACTGGAGGACCGTTTCTTGATTGAGTCGGCGGCCACCTCGACGGAGGAGATAGGCAACAGCGTCTATCCCCCAGCCCGAAGGAAACTGGCAGAGCACGGCATCAGTTGTGCGGGCAAGACGGCTCGGCAGATGACCCGCTCGGACTACGACCGCTACGACCTGCTGATAGGCATGGACTCGTGGAACATCCGCAACATGCGGAACATCTGCGGCGGTGACCCGGAAGGGAAAATAGTAATGCTGATGGACTTTACCCGACGGCCCGGCGATGTGGCCGACCCTTGGTACACGGGCAACTTCGAGGCCACTTGGCGCGACGTATTAGAAGGGTGTCAGGCACTATTAGAAAGATTTGACCCTTAAATCCATTGGTGCCTTAAACTTTCAAGTCTCATACCCGTTATTCGCTATAATTATGATCCACAACGATGACAACATTTGCGCCTGGCACTAACGGCTTTATCTCGTTGGTTAGCTGATTGACAAAAGCAATATCATCGTGGACAGAAACATCCGGAACTACATCAACAGAAATCATGTTATCCTTCTCAAAATAATAGAATCCATGGACCTGGACTATCTCCTTATGGGCAGCGAGTGCCTGCATCACTTTCGACTGCAGTTCGGCTCGTTTGTTTTTTCCGGTAGCAACGGCATAGACGCCAACAGTCATAATAATGCCATGTTTCTCAAACATGTAAGTTGAGATCTTTCGAGTCAGGCCATGAATCTCGTAGGCAGACATTGTATCATACACATTGATATGTAGCGAACCTATCTTTACATCAGGGCCGTAATTATGCAGTATCAGGTCGAACACGCCATGAACGCCCTCGAAATTCGAAACCTCCGTCTGAATCTGCTTGGCAAAGTCTGCCGAAATGCTCGTACCTAATAATTCGTTGACGGGTGAGGCCAGCATTTCAATACCAGCCTTGATGATGACAACAGAAATCAAAGCTCCCAGAATACCATCAAGCGAGATGCCCCACAAAAGCATGACACCTGCTGAAATCAGCGTAGCCAAAGTAATAATGGCATCAAACAGCGCATCCGAACCAGAGGCTATCAGGGCATCACTCTTCAACTGTTCACCTTTCTTCTTGACGTACTGCCCCAACACCAATTTCACTACTATTGCCACAACAATGACAATAAGGGTCGTTGTCGTGTAGGATGGTTCCGTCGGATCAAATATCTTTTTGATTGATTCGACAAGCGAGGTGATACCTGCCGATAATACGATGACAGCAATGATGATGGCACTGAAATACTCGATGCGTCCGAAACCGAAGGGATGCTTACGGTCAGCAGGTCGTTGTGAGAGCTTGGTGCCGACGATGGTTATTACGCTTGACAGTGCATCACTGAGATTGTTGACGGCATCCATCACGATAGCAACAGAACTAGCCAAAATGCCAACGACTGCCTTGAAAGATGCAAGCAGCACATTAGTTATAATACCAATCCAACTGGTACGAATGATTTTGAGCGCTCGACCTTTGGTCGCTTTGCCCTGCAAAGAACTACGATCCATATTTACAAGATAGTTTCCATTGTTGTCTTTTGTACTTTCATCCCCATGTTCCTGTAGAAAGATAACGCGGGAGTGTTTCCATCCCACACATTCAAGGTCATATTGTTGCAGCCTATGGATTTTGCATAGTCACGGACATACTCATACAATGCCTTACCGACATGCTTTCCGCGAGCCTTTTCATCTACACAGATGTCATCAATATACAGCGTCTTGATATCCTGGAGTAATTTATCATCCTTAACCTCCGTAACTAAACAGAAAGCATGGCCCAATACTTGACCGTCATCGAAAACGAAGATGGGTTTACTCTCATCATCGAGGAGGGTTTCAAGCTCCTGTTCGTTATACTTTGTCGTGTTGGGCTTGAACAAATCAGGGCGTATTACATGATGTACCATGTTTACTTGATGCAGCAATCCAATGATAGCCTGTATGTCTCTTTTTTCAGCTTTTCTAATCATAGTATTTTTTGAAACTACGGGCAAAGGTAGTGATAATCACGGAATTTTCGCTAAATTTGCAGCAAAAATTAGCATTGTTTATCAAGTTACCCCCAAAAACTACAGTTATTACGCAAATTTTCGTCTGCTAAGTCACGCATAATTCACCGTTTTTCCGTATATTTGCACCCAAAAAGAATAGTTTAGTAATATGACAGATATGACACATTTGAGAGTTATCATAAGAACAAGATGAAAAGAATATCGACATTTGCTTTTGCCGTTATTTTTCCGCTGTTTCTCGCAGGTCAGCCGCGCTTGGAGCATTGTGGCAATAGTACGGCAAGGATTGTGGCCAACGGTAAGCCCATGTTAATGATAGGCGGCGAACTGGGCAATTCGTCTGCCTCCACCCCAGAGGACGTAAAGCGCACCTTTTCGCATCTTCAGAAGATGGGTCTCAACACAGTCCTCTGCCCCGTGTCTTGGGAACTCATCGAACCGCAGGAGGGCACGTTCGACATGAGTTCGCTCGACGTCATCCTGACAGAAGCAAGGCGCAACGGATTGAAGGTAGTACTCCTTTGGTTTGGGGCATGGAAAAACTCTATGAGTTGCTATGCACCGGAGTGGTTCAAGCGTGACGTGAAGCGCTTTCCCCGTGCCCATACCCCGAAAGGGAAACCTGTTGAGGAAGCCTCGTCGCTGAGCAAGAATGTGCTGGAGGCTGACAAGCGTGCCTTCTGCCGCATTATGGAACATCTGCGTGACCATGATGCTCAGGATCAGACGGTCGTCATGGTGCAGGTGGAGAATGAGATAGGTATGGTAGAGGTGCCTCGCGACTATTCGGATGATGCCACCCGCATGTACCGCAGCGCTGTGCCACAGCAGCTGACTGCCTATCTGGCGAAACATCAGCAGTCGCTGCATCCTCACCTGAAAGAGAAACTGCAGACGCAGGCAAAAGCTGATGCCAATTGGGCGCAGCTGTTTGGTGATGACATTTATACGGAAGAGATTTTTCAGGCGTGGACTTATGCCACCTACGTAGAGCAGATAGCCAAGGCAGGTCGTGAGATTTACAATCTGCCGATGTACGTCAACGTGGCAGTCAACAGTCGTAATCGCCAGCCTGGGCAATATCCGTCGGGGGGGCCTTTGGCTCATCTTATTGACCTGTGGCATTGTGGCGCACCATCCATCGATGTGCTGGGTGTTGACATTTACGACAAGGGCATTAGGTCGTGGCTGTCAAAATACCATCTGCGCAACAATCCGCTTTTTGTACCTGAGATACGGTTGGACGACAAGGATGCCATGTATGCTCTCTATGCTTTTGGTCATCACGGTGCAATGGGGTTCTGTCCGTTCAGCATCGAGGACTATCCGCTCACCTCAACATCCGCTGCCAACGACTGGAAGCAGATGGATTTCTCGCAGGACGACCAGCTCAATGCCTTCTCGTCTGTCAGCTCATCACCATCTCCTCTTGTAGCATCTTATCAGCTGCTGCGTCAAGCGGAGCCGTTGATTCTTGAACGACAAGGCACCAAAGACATTGACGCCGTACTGATAGATAACGAACAGCGAGAAGCACACATCGTCACTCCCGATGGTATCCGCCTCACCGTCAAACACAGTTATACACTTGGGTGGGAACCAGGGGCCAAGGATGCAGAATGGCCAGAAACAGCCTGCATCATCCTTCGTCTTGGGAAAGAAGATTACCTCGTCATAGGAAGTGGTGTAGTAGTCACTTTTTCTCCTGCGGAATCATCATCCACCTGGCAGAAAGGCGACAAGCGCATCGGATTGGCTAAGTGCGAGGAGGTGGAAATCGTTGATGGCAAGCAGCGCATCATCCGTCACCTCAATGGTGACCAGACACATCAAGGCCGTCATATCCGCATACCTGTCGGCATGTTCCAGATGCAGCATTTCAAATTGTACAGATATTGATTATAGGTAAAGGCTGCCAGGGGACAGGTCTGTGGCAGGCACGTCACGTACCTGTCCCCGTGGCATCACGCGGTTTGTATCTCCGAAATCCAGCTACTTCGGAGATTTTTTGTATTTTTCTTGGAAGTTTCAGGAATAATCCTTATCTTTGCGGCAATAATACAGTCAATGCAATATTTAAGAAATGATGAACAATACAGATTTTTGGGCTTCCGTCCGCGCCATCATCGCCGAGGGCTTCACGCCTGAAGGTCTGCAAATAATGGACAGATATGCAGCAGAATTCATTAGTAGGCGGTTGGTATATCAACGATTTTCACCGCAAGAACAGCATGGCTGCGCAACGGGAGGTCATGCAAATGTCATTGCATCCTTGCTCGCGGGAGCAGAAGCTGGCTCAGATAGCCATGATTCGTCAGCACTCAGCGACTATGAAAGAGAGTGCCAATGCGGAGCGAAGCAGGAAACTGCAATAGAGAAATGGGCTAAGGCTGTAGGTCTATGGATAGATGATGTCGATAGACGTTTGCCTCAGACTCTTGGTGAGCAAATTGCAGAAGGTGGAGAAGCAAAGGTTTATGACCATGGTTCAACGTTAATTAAGTCCATTGGTTTAGACTATTTCATCCAGCCAATTTTCGCTCTTGACCGCATTGCTCTCCACAATACTTACTTCCCTGAAACGCACCTCACCACCGTCGGCTTTGGCCGCGACCATAAAGGAGAGTTTAAGATAATTGCAGAGCAACCATTCATTGACGGCCTGCCTGTTAGCGATGCAGAGATTGCTGAGTTTATGTGTCAAATGGGCTTTGAACTGAAGAACCCTCGCAATTGGACTTACGCCACACCAGACATTTATCTGAGTGATATGCATGATGAGAATGTTATACGTTCTGTGGCAGGTTCCATTTTCGTTGTTGACTGCGATATCCGCATCAATACGCCAGAACTGCGAAATGGCGGAACGAGGGCGTTAACGACAGAAGTGTCATTTATATGAGATCGAAAAGATACGTGTTTCGCAAGAGAACAAGACATGGCTTGTGGTAAGTCGGAAGTGTGTGGGGATTGTCTGCACATTTATTCATTGTCTTGCTCGAAATCTTCACCATTTATATTATCAGGGCATTGTATCGTCCTCCCTCAATCTAAGCGAAGCGAGTGCGCTGCGCGAGAAATCATCATATACCCACACCTCTTACACCTGGCACTTAACAGATTGATTTTCAGTATACTTTCGTAGCAATGTAAGTAGCACCAATGGTCGCACCAAGTGTCGCACCAGCAGTTATCGGAATGTTTCACGGAAGGGGGCGGGAACGTCACGGCCTCTCAGAAAAATTTCACGGCCTCTCAGAAAAACGAGAGGCCGTGAGAGAAATGTTTCACGGTTGTTGGTGCGACCATTGGTGCGACCACTTGGTGCGACCAAACCTGGTAGAAACTATTCTGAAAAACAGTGAGTTAAGTGTCAGGTGTAAGAGGTGTCACCTAACGTTTCTATATAAGTTTATGTAGTGCGCTTGAGCTGAAGAAACGACATTTTTCAAGAAATATATACGTTTCTATGATAAAAAGGTTATTTTTATTTATCTTTGCAGCACAAAACCAAAGAATTGTTATGAGAAGAAGCCTTTTTTCCTTTTTGTTGATGATGATTGTCCTGCCGTTGGCAGCCCAGCAGGTGGTACTGAACAAGCAGCGACACTATCCGAAGACGGTGCCAGCCGGCAACTACAGCGGTATTACATGGTTAGGGGGCGACCGCTACGCCGTGGCCAACGACAAGTCGCAGACGGCCGGTTTCCACCTGATGACCATCCGCACGGATGCCGAGACTGGCAAGATCAAGGAGGTGCGCGCAGACAGTTTCATGACCAGCGGCCATGCCAACCGCGACGAGGAGGGCATCTGCTACGTCCCGCAGACGAACACGGTGTTTGTCAGCGGCGAGGCAGATGGTCAGATAATAGAATACAGCATGAGCGGCGAGCTGACAGGCCGCCGCCTGAATATTCCCCCCGAATATGCGATGACCTACAATAATGGTGGTTTCGAGGCTTTGACCTACAAAGCGACGACCAAGCGTTTCTGGACGCCGTCTGTTTCACGATAAGAGCATACAAAAACCTCGCTCGTAGAAGCGACGGCCATTATGAGCCGACTCCTATCGAACGAGGCATTTACTAATCAGCTATTAAAAGCTTAGGGGGAATATCAGAGCAAGTTATTTTGCTCGATGTCCTTGAAGTAGCGATAGGTGGCTACCTTCAGCTCGTCGCAGGCAGCGTCGTCGCAGACGATGATGCCGTGCTGGTGCATCTGCAGGGCCGAGATGGTCCATATATGGTTCACGCTACCCTCGATGGCAGCCTGCAGGGCACGGCACTTGGCGTGGCCGTTCACCAGAATCAACACCTCCTTAGCCGCCATCACCGTTCCTACGCCGACAGTCAGCGCCGTCTTGGGCACCTTGTTGATGTCGCCCTCGAAGAAGCGGCTGTTGGCAATAATCGTATCCGTAGTCAGCGTCTTCTGGCGAGTACGGCTCGTCAGCGACGAACCCGGTTCGTTGAAGGCTATGTGGCCGTCGGGACCTATACCGCCGAGAAAGAGGTCGATGCCGCCGAACTTCTCAATTTCTTTCTCGTAAGCCTCACATTCGGCTGCCAAGTCAGGGGCATTGCCGTTCAGTATGTGGATATTCTCCTTCGGGCAGTCAATATGCTTGAAGAGGTTGCTGAACATAAAGCTATGGTAGCTCTCGGGATGCTCTTCGGGCAGTCCGACGTATTCGTCCATATTGAAGGTGACGACGTTCTTGAACGACACCCTACCCTCCTGACAGGCTTTGACCAGGGCACGATACATGCCGATGGGCGACGAGCCAGTAGGGAGTCCAAGTACGAAAGGCTTCTCCGCCGTAGGCTTGGCGGCATTGATACGATTGATGACATGATTGGCTGCCCACTGGGACATCAAATCATAATTCGGTTCAATAATTACTCGCATAATCGTTATTTGTTTTTTGTTGTTAGTGTATGACTACTTTCTTTCCCTCTACGATATAGATGCCCTTCGACGGCCTGCCGTTAACGCGGCGTCCCAGCAGGTCGTAGCGGGGAGAAGGGTGATTGGTAAGTATTGAGGGGCGAATGTCATTGATAGCCGACGTGTCGCCACCACAGAAGTCGAAGGATATCAGCCCATCGTCGGACAGACTGATGTTTGTGATGGGCTTGTCGAGCTGTAGGCTACCCTCCAGGTTAGGATAGTACATTGCTGCGGCAGGTACAGAGTTGTCTGTCAGTTCGTTGTTGACGAAGGATGTGGAGTCGGTAGACCACGGGAAAGCCGATGTGCTCAGCAAGTAGCTGTTCATGCGACCTGGATTCTGATAGGGATAGGCACCCTTACCAAAGCGTGCTGTCCATCCGTCGTAGTCGAGATTATCGGCATGAATCAGCTTAAAGCGGCGATGCGCCATATCGTTGTTCACTCTGTTACCCTGCCAGACGGACTGGTCGTAGTTGACATGATAGATGACGAGTCCTTTCCCTGGCACCCCGGCGTCCCATCCCTTCTGCTGGCGGTTTTCCAGGATGAGCCATTCGCTGGACGAGTGGCTAATGCGGTAGACCTCGCCACCGCCGGCTGACGGTTTTAGTCCGCGTACCGATGTCGGCTCGGTAAGTTCGGCGAACGTAAGCCATCCCATTCGCATCTTCTCTATGGGCGTGTAGTTGGGCGGGCACCATCCGTAATTAATGAAGTTGCCACCATCCATCAGGTCCCACTCGTCGACGACGCTATAGCCGGCATCGTCCGAAGTGGGATAGATATCAGGCAGGCCTAAGGAGTGGCTGAACTCATGACAGATAGTACCGATACCGCAGGACTGACTGTTGCCGGCCCAGAGTTCGGCGCTGGCAGTATAGTTATAGATTTTCACGCCGTCGGGTGTTGTGACGGTGGCAAAGGAGCTGGTGTTGGGCCAGATGCAGCCCTTAGCCCGCTTTACCGTCTCGTTGCCTCCAAAGCCGGCATAGACGAAGACGACCTGCTCTACAGCGCCATTGCCGTCCCAGTCGTATTGCTTATAATCGACGTCAGGATGGTCGGCAACGACCTTCTGCATAGCCTCTCTGAAGGCATTGACACCGTATCGGTCGCTTGGTCTCATTGAGAAACTCACCTTCACAGGGCCGTAGATATGGAACTCCAGATTCAACAGCCCATTCGACTGGTCGCGGAAGTAGTCGGCCACGCAGCCCATGCCGTTTCCCTGGTTAAAGCCGCGCTCGTTGAAGAGGCGTTGATAGAATTCGCTCGGGCTTTCTATGGAGAATGTGGTGTCCTTGGCTTCCATCAGCACAACAGCCACTGGATAGGTGCGCTCCGAATCCCACGTCGTCTTTGGCGTTGGCAGATGACGCGGTGCACGGCTGGCAGCGCGACCGCCACCGTCGCCGGCGGCTGTCTCGCTGTCGGGCATACAATTGCCACGCATGACCCAATGCTGCTGTGCCGACAAAGGCAGTGTCAGCCATGCCGTCAGTATCAGTATAGCGACAAACGTTATTTTGCGCACGGCGTCCAGGGCTTCAGGGTTTTAAAGAAGTCGTTGCCCTTGTCGTCGACGAGGATGAAGGCGGGGAAGTCCTCAACATCAATCTTCCAGATAGCCTCCATACCCAACTCAGGATATTCGACGCACTCTATCGACTTGATGCTCGACTGGCTGAGTACGGCAGCCACGCCACCGATGCTTCCGAGGTAGAAGCCGCCGTGCTTCTGGCAGGCGTCGGTGACCACCTGCGAGCGGTTGCCCTTGGCAATCATCACCAACGAGGCGCCCAGCGACTGGAACTCGTCGACGTATGGGTCCATACGGTTGGCCGTCGTCGGTCCCATCGAGCCGCAGGGGTAGCCCTCGGGAGTCTTGGCCGGACCGGCGTAGAGCACGGGATATTTCTTGAAGTACTCAGGCATCGGCTCGCCGGCATCGATACGTGCCTTGAGCTTCGCGTGGGCTATGTCGCGGGCCACGATAATGGTGCCCTTCAGGTTGACGCGGGTGGAAACGGGATACTTCGACAGCTCCTTGCGCACGGCGTCGATGCCCTCGTTCAGGTCGATGGTGATGGTGTTCTGGCCCTCGCCAGCCTTGGCATACTCGGCAGGAATGAGCTCCGAGGGGTTTGCGTCCATCTTTTCGAGCCAGATACCGTCGGCATTGATTTTAGCCTTGATATTACGGTCGGCTGAGCAGGAGACGCCCATACCGATGGGACAGGAAGCGCCATGGCGGGGCAGGCGGATGACGCGGATGTCGTGAGCCAGATACTTACCGCCAAACTGTGCGCCGAGGCCGATGCGGTGTGCCTCGTCGAGAAGTTTCTGTTCCAGGTCGACATCGCGGAAGGCACGGCCCGTCTCGTCGCCCGTCGTGGGCAGCGAGTCGTAGTACTTGATAGAGGCGAGCTTCACCGTCAGCAGATTCTTCTCGGCACTGGTGCCGCCGATGACGAAGGCGATGTGGTAAGGCGGACAGGCTGCCGTGCCGAGGCTCTTCATCTTCTCGACGAGGAAGGGGATGAGCGTGCCCTCGTTCTGGATGGTGGCCTTAGTCATCGGGTAGAAGTAGGTCTTGTTGGCCGAACCGCCACCCTTGGCCACCATCACGAAGCGGTACTCAGCGCCCTCGGTGGCCTCGATGTCAATCTGTGCGGGCAGGTTGCAACGGGTGTTCACCTCGTCGTACATCGTCAGCGGGGCGTTCTGCGAGTAGCGCAGGTTGTCCTGTGTAAACGTGTTGTAAACGCCACGAGAGAGAGCCTCCTCGTCCTCGAAGCCCGTCCATACCTGCTGACCCTTCTCGCCGTGGATGATGGCGGTGCCGGTATCCTGACAGAAAGGCAGGATGCCGCGGGCAGCCACCTCGGCATTGCGCAGGAACTGCAGGGCTACGTACTTATCATTCTCGGATGCCTCGGAGTCGCTGAGGATGGCGGCCACCTGCAGGTTATGCTCGCGGCGCAGCATGAACTCCACATCGTGGAAAGCCTGCTGAGCCAACAGCGTCAGAGCCTCCTTGGAGACCTTCACAATCTGCTTGCCCTCAAACTCGGCGGTGGTTACACCTTCCTTACTTAACAAACGGTATTCCGTCTTGTCTTCGCCCAACTGAAACATCGGGGCGTACTTGAAATCTACTGGTTGTGCCATAGTTTTTCCGTATGATTAGATATTTTATTCGGCCACAAAAGTACGAAAAAAAAATGAGCCAAACAAGAAAACGTCCTCTTTTCGTTACAAAAAAGTATATTTCGTATCAGGAGAGGAAGACAGCTTCCCCTTTGCCGTAAGCAAACCCTGGCTTTGCTTACGGCAAAGGGGTGGTTTACCGTAAGCAAACCACCCCTGCCTTATTCGACGGGTAAGATTAGTAGCCGAAAATCTCGCTGAGCGACACGCGGCGCACGGGACCGTATTGCTGCAGGGCAGCCATGTCGAGTTCGTTCTCGTTGCCGAGGATGATGTAGCGGTAGGGCTTATGTGCTATCTGCTGGTTGGCGAAGTTGACAATGTCCTTCATCGTCAGGCCGGGCAGGGCAGCGTAGATCTTCTCATTCAGGTCGTAGTCGATGCCTAAGTCGCAAGCCGCAATCCAGGCGTTGATCAGTTCGAACTTCGTGGTACGCAGGCTGGCCAGTTGCTTCGTCAGTCCCTCCTTGGCAATCTGGAACGAGGCATCGCTTTGGGGAATAGTGTCGAGAATGGTGTGGAAGTGGCTGACACAGTCCATCATCTTGTCGTTCTGGGTGATGATATGGGTAAAGAAGTCCTCCTTCTCGTCCTTATAGCTCGGCCGGCGGTAGATGGCCCAGGCGTTATAGGCCAGACCGCGCGTCTCGCGCATCTCCTGGAACACCACCGTGTTCATGCCGCCACCGAAATACTCGTTGAAGAGCGACTGAACGGCAGCCTCATCGGCATTCCACTGGCGCTGTTCGTTATGGTACATGCGCATATAGATGTTCTTGGCGTCGTAAGGTGCAATCAGAATCTCGTTCTGCGGCGTAGGCAACTCCTCAAAAGGCTTAAAGGCCAATGCCGGCTGCAATGTTGCCGGGACGTGGTGGCTCTTGGCCACGGCATCCGTCAGTTCCTTCTCGTTCATCGGACCGTAATAGAGCACGGTGTGCTCATACGTGCTGAGATTCTTCAGCAGGTCGAGCAACGTCTGCGGGTTAATCTCTCGCAACTGGGCAGAGGTGAGCAGGTTGCGCTTAGAATTGTAGGCACCGTTGACACCGTAGGCGAAAAGACGATCGAAGCAGACACGCTGGTCGAGCTTGTCGTCGGCACGGCTCTTGTCGATGATGCTGACATACTGGTCGTAGGCTTTCTGGTCGGCCTTGGCGTGCTGCAACAGCGACTCCAGCAGGCTCAACGCCTTGTCCATGTTCTCGCTCAAGCCATTCAGGGTGACGGTGATGTTACGGTCGCCAACGTTGATGTCGTAGTTACAAGCCAGATTGTAGAACTGCTGTTTCACCTGCTGAGCCGTCAGGCTGTCGGTGCCGAGATAGTCGAGGTAGTCGGCGGCATACTCATAGCGCACGTCGGCCTGCTTGCCGAACTCATAGCGGAAGGCCAGCTGGAAACGGCCGTTCTCAGTGTTCTGGACATACACGTAAGGAAGGGCCTCGGTAACGTTGCCAAACGTGAGGTCGCGCTGGAAGTTGACAAAGCGCGGCTCAATGGGAGTGACCTTGGCAGCCTGGATGTCCTTGACGAACTGACTGACATTGTCGCGGTTGGCAGCAATGGGCGTAATGGCGGGCTTGTCAATCTTCTTTTCATTGGGATCAACGCCCTGACGCTTGTAGACGGCAGCATAGCCGTCGGTGAAGTAGCGGCGGGCGAAGTCCTGTATCTGCTTCTTGGTGATGCCGGCGATGCGGTCGAGACGTGTGGCCTCCTGCTGCCAGGACTTGCCAAGGATGAAGGCATCGACAAACATATCGGCACGCGAGCGGTTGTTCTCGAGGGCGTTGTAATACTGCAGTTTCATGTTGTTGACTACCGACGGCAGGAGGTCGTCGGAGAAGTCACCGCTCTTGAGCTTTACAATCTCGTCGAGCAGCAGTTGGCGCACCTCGTCGAGCGTCTGTCCTTCCTTCGGTGTACCGGCCATAATGAACATGGAGTAGTCCATGAGGGTTTCTGCCCCACCCCATGCACTCAGCATCTTCATCTGCTGGTTGATGTCGAGGTCGATGAGTCCGGCTGTGCCATTGCTCATCATGTGAGAGATGACGTCGAGGGTGTCGGCCTGCAACGAAGCGCCACGGCCAAAGCGCCAACCTAACCAGAGGGTCTCGGCCTCGGGGCCGATGACGGTGGTGTCCTGCGGAGAAGTCAACTCAGGCTGGGCGGGGAACTGCGGCTGAGCCACGTCGTCGCCGGGCTGCCAACTGCCGAAATACTTGTCGATGGTGGCTATCACCTCTTCGGGGTCAAAGTCGCCGGCCATGCAGATGGCCACGTTGTTAGGCACGTACCACTTGCGGAAGTAGTTCTTGATATTGGTGATGGAGGGATTCTTCAGGTGCTCCTGCGTGCCGATGGTGGTCTGCGTGCCGTAGGGATGCGTCGGGCAGAGCTCACTGCAGAGGGCTTCGTAGAGTTTGCGCACGTCCTGCGTCAGACCGATGTTATACTCTTCATAGACAGCCTCCAACTCGGTATGGAAGCCACGGATGACCATGTTCTGGAAACGGTCGCTCTGAATCTTCGCCCAGTTCTCCACCTCGTTCGAGGGGATGTCCTCGGTGTAGCAGGTGACGTCGTTCGACGTATAGGCATTGCTGCCCTCGGCACCAATGGCGGCCATCAGCTTGTCGTACTCGTTGGGAATGAAATACTTGGCAGCCACCTGCGAGACGCTGTCGATGCCACGATAGGCCACGCGGCGCGCCTCGGGGTCGGTCAGCTTGCGATACTGCTCGTAGCGCTGCTCGATGTCGTCGAGAAGGGGTGCCTCCTTGGCGGAGTCGGTAACGCCAAAC
>Ga0256405_10008594_pt1 | contig 14522 bp, 13 predicted proteins | sample RumenRJG_02DNA_FD_189096 | JGI IMG/M metagenome (GOLD analysis project Ga0256405, IMG submission 189096) | Bovine rumen microbial communities from Lethbridge, Alberta, Canada - RJG_02 | ecosystem: Host-associated > Mammals > Digestive system > Stomach > Rumen | place: Canada: Alberta...
TCAGCGCTGGTGACAGCGCAGTAAAAAAGAGAGGACAGACAATTGGCAGATACAGAATGGAACCGGACGAGAGACCGGCTGGTCGCGGAGATTAAAAAACTCGGATTCCGGGAGGACCTGGGGTATGCTGTTGCGAAGAATCTCGGAAGTCCGAAAGCTATGGAACGGATGATATCGTACCTGGTCAATGTGAAGCCGAGGAAGGAAGAACTGCTGATCGATGAGATGCTTGCGATCTGCAGCGAGATCGAGGCCTGGAAAGAGAGGAAAGCCAGCCAGGAGGCGAATGCCAGATACAATGAGATGCTTCTTAACGGGCTGGAGGAGTGACGGGTGCAATCTGGCGAAGGCGGAGTTGATCAAGGAATGAAGCAGGGAGGTATATCCGGTTTGGGAGAGCCATTTGTAAAGATTGATCTTCACGGACTGCGGCAGGAAGAGGCTATGAGAATGATCGACAGAGCGATCGCTTCCGCAGGACCGCAGACTTACCAGCTGCAGCTGATCCACGGATATAACCGGGGCACCAGTCTGCGCTCAATGATACACGACTGGTATCAGTGCGATCCTAAGGTTAAACGGATCATACCTGGGGAGAACCCGGGGATCACAGTGCTCGTGCTGAAGGAACTGTACTGAGAAAGACAGATTATTAATGAGGTTTATTTCATGGCTCTTTATGCGATAGGAGATCTTCATCTTCATTTTCAGTCTGAGCTGAAGGCACGCGCTCAGCTTCGCGACCGCGTGTGGAAGAACCATGAAGAGAAGTTTCAAAAAAACTGCGCAAAGCTTATAACCGGCGATGATACGCTTGTGCTGGTGGGAGATCACAGCTGGGGAAAGAATCTTGCGGAAAGTGAGCAGGATCTGGAGTACATATGTGAGCTGCCGGGCAGAAAGATTCTGACCAGAGGCAACCACGATATGTTCTGGGATGCGAAGAAGACAAAGCAGCTCAATGAACTGTATCAGCCAAGGCTTACATTTCTGCAGGACAGCTATGAATCCTGGCAGGACTATGCTCTTGTGGGCACAAAAGGCTTTACGTTTGAGGGACCTTTTTATCTGGAGCACCGCAGGCGGATCATCGGCTGGGATGAGGCGGCAGAAGAGCATGCACGGAAACTGGTAGAGCGGGAACTGCAGCGGCTGCGCAAGTCTTTTGAACTGGCGAAGGCAGACGGATACAGGAAATACATAATGTTCCTGCATTATCCTCCGACAAACATCCTGGAGGAGCGAAGCGGATTCACGGATATGGCGGAAGAATATGGAGCGCAGCAGGTGATCTATGCACACTGCCATGGGGAGAGCCGTTTTTATGACAGTATCCAGGGAGAATACAGAGGGAGAGAATATCATCTGGTCTCCGGGGATTTTTTGAGATGGAAACCGCTGAGGATCGCTGACTGAGCGTTTCTATTCATTGAGCAGGGTGATGAGGCAACTGAATTTCTGCGTGGATTATTGTCTGCCGTGCGTATATTTCTCATGAACGGCAAAGATGGCGGAAACGCTGCAAATGCAATGCTTATAACAGCAGTCATAAAGCCTGATAAACATACAGGACAGACAGATTAACGCAGAAAGACAGAAAAGGAGATATTGAAATTGAAGAAAATTGCTTTAGCTACTATGCTCAGTGCAGCTATGATGATCACTGCAGTTACTCCGGCTTTTGCTGAAAGTACGCCTGAAGATCAGGTTACCTTTAAAGATGCAGTTGAAATCGCTCTGAAGGATGCAGGCCTGCAGAAGGATTCGGTAACCTTCAACAAGAAGATGCATACCTACGAGGACGGGATGCCGGTTTATGAGATCCAGTTCCTTGTTCCGGGTGAGACCAGGTATGAGTACGTGATCGATGACAAGACCGGTGAGATCAGGGAAAAGGATGCAGAGTCCTGGGAAGCTGAAGATGATGCAGATTATGCAGCGCTTCTCGCAGAGTCACAGAACCTTTTTGATTTTGAAGCAGCAGAAACTCAGATCGTGGTGATGCCCGCTTCCAGCACACTGATCGACGAATGTGCCAGAGAACGGCAGACAGAACTTGCATATTACAAAGACGGTATCGAATATGATGATGGCAGAATCGTGTATGTACTCTGTGCCATGCTTCCGACGGAAATGAAGTTTGAATACAAGTTTGACATGAAGACAGGCGACGTTGTTGAGTCCGAGAAAGAAGAATGGGAAGCGGAAGACAACGCTGAATACAGAGAGATCCTTGAAAGCCATGGATTTACGCAGTAAGATGCACTGCGGTTTACAGAATAATACGAATTGCACCCGGAAGTATAAGACCGGGTGCATTTTTTTACTGGATTTTCACTGCGGCTAATTTCATTGCAGCAACCGCTAAAGAGTAATGGATAATATGCAGATGAAACGTATAATTGAAATAAGAGGCGACAGCCTGGAAATGAATACGAAGGAAACTGGTTTACCAGAGAAATGACTGCCGGTATACGGGCCAGAAAGGAGAGATATGAGACAGGAAACAGCATTTTCAACATGTATATTGTGTCATGATGCACCCTGCAGCAAGGTGTGCGGTAAATGTGATCCGGCACGGATCATAAGAGCGCTCCGGTTTGACAATATCGAGGCGGCGGCAGCGATGCTTCCGGATGACTATGACCATTCGTGGGTGGCGGAGGCAGAAAAGGCATGCCCGGTTCATGTAGAGATTGGCGATGTGCTGGATGCTCTGAAGAAGCGTAAAGCAGAGCTGGAAGGTTTTGCGGGAGCTGAGGATATCGATCTGTCCTGTGATCTGTGCGGCGTCAGGCTGGAGAATCCTTTCCTTCTGTCATCTTCTGTGGTGGCGAGCAATTATGAGATGTGTGCCCGGGCATTTGAGATGGGATGGGCAGGCGTCTCATTTAAGACGATCTGCCTGATGGATATGCACGAGGCGTCTCCGCGCTTTTCTGTAGTCCGCAGCCAGCAGGGTGACTGGTACGGATTTAAGAATATCGAGCAGCTGTCGGATCACAGTCTCGAGGAGAATATGGAGTGTTTCCGTGAGCTGAAGAAGAACTATCCCGCCAAAGTGATCGTTGCTTCTATTATGGGAAGAGATGAAGAAGAGTGGGAGTATCTGGCAAGGATGGTCACGGAGGCGGGAGCGGATGTGATCGAGTGCAACTTCTCATGTCCGAATATGGAAGAACATGGAACCGGCTCTGATGTCGGACAGGATCCGGAAACGGTCAGGCGCTATACCGCAGCGACCAGAAGGGGGACGGATCTTCCCATTCTGGCAAAGATGACTCCGAATATTACAGATATAACAGTTCCGGCAGAGCAGGCGAAGCTGGGCGGCGCGGATGGAATCGCGGCAATCAATACGATCAAGTCCATCACCGGAGTGAATATCGATACTCTGGTCGCGCACCCTTCGGTGCATGGCCGTTCGATGATCGGTGGTTATTCCGGAAGAGCAGTGAAGCCGATCGCGCTTCGCTTCATCGCGGAGCTGGCCGGATGTGAGGCTCTGAAAGGACAGCATATCAGCGGAATGGGCGGGATCGTGACCTGGCGGGACGCCGTGGAATTCCTGCTGCTTGGCGCAGGCAGCCTGCAGATCACTACAAGTGTGATGGAATACGGATACCGGATCATCGACGATCTGCTGCTGGGCCTTAAGATCTATATGGCTCAGCGCAATTACCACTCGGTTGGCGAGATGATCGGCGCAGGCCTGGACAGTCTGGTGGAAAATGACATGCTCGAGCGTGATACGGTCATCTTCCCGGTGTTTAACAAGGATAAATGTATCGGATGCGGACGCTGCTTCCTGAGCTGCCGTGACGGCGGCCACCAGGCGATCGTATTTGATGAAGAGACACGAAAAGTGAAACTGAACGGCAGAAAATGTGTCGGGTGCCAGCTGTGTTCTCTGGTATGTCCGGCAGGCGCGATCACACAGAGCAGGCGCATTTCCAGAAAACCGAAGGAATAAGACGGCGGACTCTATAAATATTACGGGACGGAGAGATTTCTGAAGGAAATCTTAAAACGGATGCCAGGTACTTGACGGGGAATCTGACCGGTGCTATACCTTCATCAACAAGATAAAAGGGAGTAGCGAAACGCCGGTTTTCTTCAGAATCTCTGTAAAGAATACAGAACATCCGCAGAAGGCCGACGGACTTGAAACCGTCAGGACGATGCGAAAGCATCCGGATCAAGTGCGACAGCGAGACTTTTATCATGGCAACAGTCATGATAAAGGTCTTTTTTTATAAAAGCACCTTTATCACCACACATAAGGAGGTAAGTGTTATGAGTATGGGAACCATTATTCTGATCGTTGTCGTGGCGGCAGTTGTTGTACTGATCCTGTCCAGCTATGTGAAGGCACCGCCCGACAGAGCATTTATCATCTCCGGAATGGGAAGGAACCCGAGAATCCTGACCGGCCGCGCAGGCCTGAAGATCCCGGTCCTGGAGAGACTCGACAAACTGTATCTGGGCCAGATGTCTGTCGATATCAAGACAGAACAGTCAGTGCCCACCAATGATTTCATCAACGTCAATGTGGACGCTGTCGCGAAGGTCAGGATCGAACCTTCCCAGGAAGGGATCCAGCTGGCGGCAAAGAACTTCCTGAACAAGAATCCGGACCAGATCGCGAAGGATTTGCAGGATTCTCTGCAGGGCAACATGCGTGAGATCATCGGTACACTGTCTCTGAAGGCGATCAATATTGACCGTGACAGCTTCTCTGATCAGGTTATGGAGAAAGCCTCCAAGGACATGAAGAAACTGGGTATTGAGATTCTGTCCTGCAATATCCAGAATGTTACAGACGATAACGGACTGATCCGTGACCTTGGTATGGACAACACCGCCCGTATCAAGAAAGACGCAGCTATCGCGAAGGCACAGGCTGACCGTGATGTGGCGATCGCGCAGGCGGAAGCTACGAAGGCGGCAAATGATGCGAAGGTCGAGGCTGATACTGAGATCGCGAAGCGCAACAATGAGCTGGATATCAAACGTTCTGAACTGAAGATGCAGTCTGATGTAAAGAAGGCAGAGGCTGACGCCGCATATGAGATCCAGAATCAGGAACAGCAGAAGACGATCCAGGCAGCTACCGTCAATGCGCAGATTGCGAAAGTGGAGCGCGAAGCGGAACTGAAGCAGAAAGAAGTACAGGTCAAGCAGCAGGAGCTGGCTGCGGAGATCGAGAAGAAGGCAGATGCTGACAAGTATGCAGCAGAGAAGAAGGCAGAGGCTGAACTGGTGATCCGCCAGAAGGAAGCTGCCGGAATCAAGGCTAAATATGAGGCAGAGGCTGCCGGTATCCGTGCAAGAGGTGAGGCAGAGGCTGAAGCCGCAAGGGCAAAAGGCCTTGCGGAAGCAGAAGCTATGGAGAAGAAAGCGGAAGCGTATGCGAAGTACAACAAGGCTGCAATGGCTGAGATGATGATCAAAGTCATGCCGCAGGTTGCCGCAGAGATCGCGAAACCGCTCGCCCAGATCGACAAGATCACGATCATCGGAGGCTCCTCGGATGGTTCGGGCGGCGTCTCCTCCGTTGCCGATAATGTACCGACGGTCATGGCAAAGATGTTTGAGACCATGAAAGAGGCTACAGGCGTAGACCTGGCAGAGATCATGAGAGCAGACACCTATGACGCAAAGGTGAACCGCAACATCAGCATTCAGGGCGTGCCGCAGGTGACGGTCGCAGCGCAGAAGCCGGAAGAGGCAGACAGTGCTGTGAAACCGGATGATGCGGACAGTGCCGTGAAGGCGGATGAGGCAGGCGGTGCTGCAGATCCGGAAGAGACATCCGGACCGCAGCAGGAATGAATCGACTGATTCAGTCTGACAACTATGCAGGCAGATGTGTATCCTGCATAGAACAAGAGCAGGGGGCAGTGTAAAAGCTGCCCTCTGTTTTATTTCTGCGAAAATGTGATATTTCTATGATTTTAGTGGGGTCACCGGGGCTTTTTCGTATAAATAAGTAAGCCGTACCGCTGAGTGGTTAAGCAGTACGACGGGAGATTAAAAATTAAAAACAGAAAGGAAATATGGCATATGAAATATAAAAAACAGATGGGAGCATTGCTCGCTGCGGTAATGCTGTTCCAGTCTACAGCAGTATTTGCCTCAGAAACCGGGGCGGAAACAGAATCCGGACCGGTCACTGCGGCGCAGAGTATGGAGGTTTCGCCTGAATGCCAGCTGACGCTGGAAGATATCCAGAGGATGAATAATGGCAGCGCGAGAATCTGCAAAACAAAAGAAGGCAGTGTTTATTTTATCGAAGGAACCTGCAGCGAGAGTCCTGTGAAGAATATGGAGGATGCCAAGAGGGTGGCAGACTCTGTGACGGGAATCCTTGGCGGTGATTCGAGGATGCAGTTTGAGCCATGGAGAACGCTCAATGATACTGCCGGCAATTTCTATTATGTGTTCCAGCAGATGTATGCGGATACGACTGTATCCGGCGGAGCGATCAAGATCGTGACGGATGCGGATGGCCGTATGACTGGCCTTGTCAGCAGCGTGGAGCCGGAACTTCCCGACGAAGAGACGTTCGAAGGAATCAGCGCAGAAAAAGCGGAAGAGATTGTGCGGGAGCATGAGAAAGAGGTTTCGAACGATAAAGAAAAAGAAGCAGTGCAGATCATTGAGGGGAAGACTTCGAAGATCATACTCCCGGTGAATCTGGAGCTGGATCCGGAATTTGAAGAAGTGGAAGAGAGCCGTTTTGTGTGGGTAATCTATACCGACAATCTGCTCAGCCAGGCTGAAAACGGGGCTGACCTTCCGTATCTGGCGCACTATGTGACCATGGACGGGAAATACCTGTACAACATGCCGACCGTTATTCCCGGGGATGAAGCGGGAAGCGCGGGATTCGGCGCATCCTATATATTCGAATTTATGGAGCCGGTCGATTACACAGGTACGGTTGAACTGTCCGACGGAACGCAGAAGGAGATCACCGTAACACTGATGCGCGACAAGCGCACAGGTATGTATTATCTTGGGAATATTGAGCGGAAGATCGTAGTAGCTGACTGCTATGAATTCCTGTACAATCAGGGCAGTATGCTGGTGGAAGCCAGCCCGGACAACTCAGGCTGGGACAGTACCTGTCTGCTGGCTCTGTACAATTACTGCCGCGCATGGGATTATTACAATGAGATCGGATGGAGAGGCGGAGACGGGCTCGAAACGCCCATGATCATCCTCAAGGATTTCTGCGATAAGGACCACAAGCCGGTTGATAATGCCGCTTACGCAGGACGTTACTATGGCTGGCAGGTATTCCTCTCCAGTGCAGCAAATGATTTCAGTCAGTGTCTGGATGTGCTGGCTCACGAGTTCACCCACTGTGTGACGGGAACCGTGATGACCTATAATTCCTATCTCAATGACTATGGCGCGATCAATGAAGCAATGAGCGATATCCAGGGCAACATCTGTGAGATGATGTATGGAGACACTCAGGATTCAGAATGGAATATGGGTGAGAACGGAAGCCTCGGTTCTATCCGCAATATGAGTGATCCTCACGCAGGCGGTCAGCCGGAGTATTCCTGGGACCTGTATTATGTGCCGAAGGTCAAGGATCCGACTGCGATCAATGACCAGGGCGGCGTTCACATGAACTCTTCACTGCTCAACAATGTGGCGTACCGGCTGTGCAATGACGGAAAGATGTCACTGGAAGAAGCCAGAAGCTTCTGGTTTGCGGTTGACTGCACGATGGTGCCCGGCACAGATTATGCACAGCTCAGCGAACTGCTTCCGTTTGCACTCAGGAATCTGGGGATGGAGCAGTATGACAAGGCTCTGGAAACTGCGATCAGCGCGACAAGGCTTGCCAGCGATGAGATGCCTTCTGATCTGGAGAAAGGCCAGTCCCTGGTAACAATGAATCTTCCGGATACAGAACAGTTTAATGACGGCAACTGGGCGCTGTTTATCCTCAGCATTAATCCGCAGGAATTCTCCCAGCGTGCAATGGACCTTCTTGAAGGCAAAGGCGACTATACGACGGCAGTGGAAGAACTGGCCAATATCCTTTTGGATGGCGCTGAAGAATTGATACCGGGCGGCAGTGCAGAAGAGACCGGAGCAGGGGCTTCTGAAGAGACTGAAGCAGAGGTTTCTGAAGAGACCGAAGCAGAGACCGAAACTGAGAACCAGGAACCGGATCTGATGGAAAAACTCAAGGAATGGTTCCAGAAATACTTCAGCAAATTAGCTTATTTCGGAAACGGAGTGGCCGGGGAGGACGGGACCACTGTCCGTATGGTGTGCAAACCCGGATATACGATTCCTGTTCTGATACGTATGGAAATGAGCCAGGACAGCATGATTCCGAAAACAGCCGGCCTGGCAGCGTACATGTTTGGCCGGTGGATCGACCTTGGCGCAGTTGCCGGGGAGATAGAAAAAATGGAGGATCCGGAGGCTTTCCTGGAGACATTGGATGGTGACTTTGACCCGGAGAAGGTATTTGATCTTCTGAGCCAGTTTACAGGCCCCCTGTTCTATGAGATCAAAGAAGGAGAGACCTGTGAGATTCCGTCAGACGGACTTGAGAATATTGAGATTCTGGACAGCAGTATAATTGAAAAGATCGCAGCGGAAATGGATGCAGCTCAGGAAGAAGCGGCTGATGGAGATGCCATACAGGAAGAGACAACTGAAAAAACTGCGTAATAGATAACAAACATTGAGAAGCAGCAGGCAGATTACCGGAAGGGGCGGCAGGATGATGACATCTGAGAGAATGCTGGAGATATACAGCGGGCTGAAGGAAGTGATTGCCCGGAGGAAAACAGCGTCTGTCTATACATCACTGGGTTATACCAGCAATCTGGATCTGATACCGGAGTTTACATCAGAGGATCTGAACAGATTGCTTGCAGCGTACCTTCCGGACGCCTGTCTTCTGGAAATGAGACCTGCAGGACTGATCCGGAATATGCCGCAGCTCCTGGAGACGATCGTTTATTACTGCCTTCACGGAATCGGCGCAGAAGTGGATATCGAAGATCCGGACCTGATCCGGACAGGCTTCCCCTGCAGAAATGCAATGGGCGGGACTGCAGTTCAGGCAGCTCTTGCACTGGACCGTCTCGGAGCATGTTCGGTCGTTCATCTTTCAGACGACTCCGAAGAAGTGCGTAAGCAGCTCATTTCCCCGAACATCAAAGTGCCGGTGCAAGGCGGCTTACTTGGAGGCGCCGGCGATACTGCCGGCGGGAATTTTCCGGAAACCCATGTGATCATACAGTTTCAGAAGGGCAGCAGGATCTGTCTGGGAGATCAGGTTGAGACGATCCCCGCTTCCAACCGGCTGATCCTGACCAGGAATACCGTCAATGCTTTTCTGCCGCTGGATGAGAATTATCTTGGCTGGGTAGAGACGCATGCACAGCAGGTGAGCAGTAATGTACTGTCGAGTTTTAACAGCATCCTGGACTCAGAGGTGCTGAAGCTGCGTCTTGCAAGGATCCTGGAGCATGTTGAGAGATACCGCCGCGGGAACCCGCAGGGGATTGTTTATTTTGAAGATGCACATTATCACAGCAAGGAGAGCAGGAGACTGTGCATCGAAACGCTCTATCCTCATGTCGACATTATGAGTATGAATGAGGAAGAGCTTCAGTATTCGATGGAGATGTATCACATACCGGTTGAAATTGATGATATATTTTCCTGCGTAAATGGCGTAGAATATCTGCTGGACAGCTTCGGAATGAAGAGAGGTGTCATAGTACATACGAAAGATTATGCCATGTATGTCGGAGATGCATCCGGACTTGAAATCGAAAAGGGAATGGTCTATGGTTCTCTTATGGCCACTGCGAGGGCTGCCTTCGGAGAATACGGAAGCGATGCGCAGATCAGGAAAATCCTGGAGGGATCCCTGAGCAGAACCGGACTGGAGAATCTGAAGAAGATTGAAAACAGTTCCCTGAGCGGCCGGGTGATCCTGGTGCCGACCTTCGCGCTGGACTGCCCGAAATACACGATCGGTCTGGGTGACTGCTTTACAGGCGGCGTCCAGCTCTGTTTCTGAAAAAGGTAATAAAGAGTAAGGAGGAAGTATATCATGTTAATGAATATGAAGGATATTCTGGCAGTTGCAAAGGAGCACAAGTTTGCCATTCCTGCATTCAATATCAGCGACTGGTCGATGTTCATCGGGATCATGGACCTCTGCGAGGAAACGAATTCGCCGGTTATCATTGAGATCCATCCGGATGAGCTTAGATTCACGGGACCGGATTTTGTGGCCGGTGTGCGTGAGCGTGCGCTGAAGTCTCCGGTACCGGTCTGCATCCATCTGGACCACTGCGGCGATTTCGGCACGATCATCCATGCGATTCAGTGCGGGTTCACTTCCGTCATGTTTGACGGCGCGGAACTCTCATTTGAAGAGAATATCGCCGGCGCAAAGAAAGTCGTAGAGGCTGCGCATCCTGTAAATGTGTCTGTTGAGGCTGAACTTGGAACGATCGGATCCACCAATCCGGCAGATCTGGAAGGCGGCAGTGCAAAGATTATTTATACGGATCCTGACGATGCGGCGAAGTTTGTCGAAGCATCAGGAGTCGATACGCTTGCTGTTGCGATCGGGACCTGCCATGGCCTGTATCCGGCGAATATGAAACCGGAGCTGAAACTGGATATCCTGAAAGAGATCGCTGCCAAAGTTGATGTCCCGCTGGTGCTCCACGGCGGCTCCAACAATCCTGACAAGGAGATCGGTGAGTCCGTGACCCTGGGCATCAACAAGATCAATATCTCCTCCGATATCAAGGTTGCTTATTTTGAGAAGATGCGCGAAGTCCTGCAGGATAAGGGACTGAGAGAGCCCAATGAGATCGAACCGCCCTGCATCGAGGCGATGAAGGCTGTGGCAAAGCACAAACTGGATCTGTTCCAGACAACCGGGAAAGCGTCGCTGTATTAATTGTGTTACGGTGCCGGCGGATATTCATTGCACAGCAGCCGGTAGGGCGCCTCGTCCTCTTCGATCTTCGGGAACCTGCCGATCTCATCGTAGAAGAAGTTATCATTGTTGTCATCGTTGCAGCGGGAGACTTCTCCGAGAAGGATCATGCCGCCGCAGTCCGGCGTTACTTCAAAACGGTGGAACAGATACGGCGTGATAGTGATGCTCTCGCCGGGGTTTAGGGTGATCACTGATCCTGCGGGTACAGTGATCCGGTGTCCGTCACAGCTTACGGTCACGTCGGTGTCCAGCAGCTGTCTGTCCGGCGTTCCGTTATATACGCGAAGACCGAAAGGATGACTTCCGCGGTTGATGATATCTTCTGTTTTGAAGATATGATAGTGCATCGGGAACTTCTGTCCCGGATACATCATCAGGAATTTCTCCGCGTACTGCTTCGGATATTCATCGCTGCGCAGCTGGTTGCCGTTCCTTATGGTAAACAGGACGAAGCCTTCTTCGTAGAAGCGTCCGAGTCCGCCGTCTGTGACATCCCAGCCCAGCATGTTGTCGCGGATCTCGTCATAGTCGTGACCTTTTGTCTGCCAGTCCTGAGGCGTCCAGTAACCGAACGGGGGAAGGCGGTAGCGCTCTTCCTGCAGCAGCGCTTCCATATCTTTGATAACTTTATTGATCTGAGACCGTTTCATGATTCATTTCCTCCTTGCACAGACCTGATCCGGAACTTCATCGTACGGATTCAATTCCGCCGGTGCGGAACCAATTGAGAAGTCACTGTTATTGTTATTATAGAAGACACATGCCGGGATGTCTATTTGTATAATCTCCCGGTAAATCCGGTGAAGGGAATCAGTGGCGGGAATCCTTCGAAAGTAGTATTATGGGAAAGATGGTATGAATATGCAGCTCAGCGTCCCCGGGGCGCAGGCAGAAGGAGGCATTCTGAATGAAGCAGTGTGGAATCGGAACCAAGTGTGTGCAGGCCGGATATACCCCGGAGAACGGCGGACCCCGCCAGATCCCGATCATCCAGTCTACAACTTTTAAATATGATACCAGTGAGGATATGGGAAAGCTGTTTGACCTGGAGACATCCGGCTATTTCTATTCCCGTCTGCAGAATCCGACCTGTGACCATGTGGCAGCCAAGATCGCGGCCATGGAGGGCGGATGCGCGGGCATGCTGACTTCCTCGGGCCAGGCGGCGAATTTTTTTGCCATCTTCAATATCTGTGAGTGCGGCGGCCATATCGTGGCGTCTTCCTCCATCTACGGCGGAACCTATAATCTGATCAAGGTTACCATGGCCAAGATGGGGATCGAGTCCACTTTTGTATCTCCGGACGCAACCGATGAGGAACTAGACGCTGCGTTTCAGCCGAACACGAAGCTGGTATTCGGTGAATCCATTGCCAATCCGGCCCTGACGGTGCTTGACGTGGAGAAATTCGCGGCGGCAGCACATCGTCACGGGGTTCCGCTGATCGTTGACAATACCTTCCCGACCCCGGTGAATCTGAGACCGATCGAGTGGGGTGCCGATATCGTTACCCACTCCACCACCAAATATATGGACGGCCACGGCTCTGCAGTCGGCGGCGCCATCGTAGACAGCGGTCATTTTGACTGGATGGCTCATAAGGATAAGTTCCCGGGCCTTACTGAGCCGGATGATTCCTATCACGGAATCATTTACGCGGAGAAGTTCGGCCAGGAAGGTGCATTTATCACAAAAGCGACCTCCCAGCTGATGCGCGACTTCGGATGTGTGCAGTCTCCCCAGAGCGCATTTTACCTGAATCTGGGACTGGAATCGCTGCATGTCCGCATGCCCCGGCACGTGGAAAACGGGCAGGCAGTCGCGCAGTTCCTGGAAGAGCATCCGCTGGTGACAAAAGTGAATTATTCCGGGCTGCCTTCGAGTCCCTACTATGAGAGAGCGAAGAAATATATGCCGAACGGCGGCTGCGGTGTTGTCTCCTTCGAACTGGCAGGAGGACGTCCCATGGCTGAAGTGTTCATGAAGAATCTGAAACTTGCGGCTATCGAGACACACGTTGCGGACGCCCGCACCTGCTGCCTGAATCCGGCTACCAGCACCCACCGTCAGATGAATGATGAGGAACTGGAGGCGGCAGGAGTTCCGGCAGGCATGATCCGCATGTCCTGCGGACTGGAAGACAAGGAAGACCTGATCGCAGACCTGTCCCAGGCACTTGACGCGTGCAGAGACCTTGCCTGAACGGTAATCTTCTCGGACATAATAAAAAGACCTGATATGTTCTTCCGGCATAGCCGGCACGTATCAGGTCTTTGTTTTTATTTTAAAAAGGGGAGCCTGCCGGAATGTGCGGCAGTTATCCCGGGAAAACATTGGTTGCAGGCTTGCCGGAAATCGCTGTATGAATTCCCCAGGCGATGCCGTCCGCAACCGCCTCCGTATGATTCCGGATATTCATAAAAGCCTTTTTCAGCACGGAGGCAGCGCGGGACACGCGAAAAAGCCGCTGCAGATCATAGTCAAAAGGCTCTGCTTTCACAGGATGATCCCGGAAATCTTCATCGGACACATTCATATCAAGGTACTGAAGAAACACTTTCGCGCGCTTGGAACCAAGCTCAGAAGCTTTTTCAAAACAGCTTCGCGCCTGAGCATCCATGCCGGCATCCATTAAATGCATTCCTTCAGTTTCGTAGTATTCCATCCCTTTCATTGCCGTATTCATATATAAGAACCTCCCCTTGGTTCAGAGCCCGTATCTATGATCCGCATAACTCATGTCCGAATTATAGGAACCAAATATGTCTGAACCGTGTTTGAAACCTTAGCCTGAGATTAAGATTTGTTTAAATTCCTCAAAGGAATCTGCTATATTCTAAATGCATATACGTACAGGCACGGGGTAATCCACGTGCAGTTGAGCGAATGGTTGAACAAGTGACAGGCACTTGTGCAGGAGGGTGTTATGTTTCGTGAGATGAGAAGAAAGAAGCAGCAGGCGGAAGAGGCGGAGTGCCTGGAGATTCTGCGGACAGCGAAGAGAGGTATTCTGGCAGTGCTGGGGGATGATGATTATCCCTATGCGGTGCCACTGGATTTTGTGTATGAAGACGGCTGCCTGTATTTTCACTGTGCAGTGGAGGGCCATAAACTGGATGCAGTCAGAAAGCATGAGAAGGCGTCTTTCTGTGTGCTGGGTGAGCCGGTCCCGGAGGAGAACGAATGGTGGTTTCATGTGACCAGCGTGATTGCCTTCGGAAGGATCAGTGAGGTGAAGGATCCCGCAGAGCATGACCGGTGCCTGCGGCTGCTTGCCCGAAAGTATATGCCTGTGGATCTGATCGAGGGTGATATGCAGAAGAATGCACGCCACGCTGCAGTGCTGGCGCTTCATATCGAGCACATGACCGGCAAGCATGTGAGGGAAAAGTGAGATGTGAACGAGTGACAGGCACTTGTGCAAGTAATCATGTATGGAGGGATGGATTATGAGAGTTCTGGCGGTTCAGAAGAAAACTCTTGGAACCCCTGCGGAGAATCTGGAGC
>Ga0256405_10008596_pt1 | contig 14520 bp, 16 predicted proteins | sample RumenRJG_02DNA_FD_189096 | JGI IMG/M metagenome (GOLD analysis project Ga0256405, IMG submission 189096) | Bovine rumen microbial communities from Lethbridge, Alberta, Canada - RJG_02 | ecosystem: Host-associated > Mammals > Digestive system > Stomach > Rumen | place: Canada: Alberta...
TAAAAAGAATATAACAATGGATCAAGAATTAATTAATCTTTGCAACTCGATTTATAATAAACATCGTAGAGCATTAGACCTTATCTTTGAAAACAGAGATGATGTTGTTTCACAAATTTCCAACAATTGTAAAAGTATAATTGAGCAAATCCCTGGAGTCACTTTTGACAATTCTTCAAAAAGCAAGAAATATCTAAAGTTTAGGACAAACGGACTGAACGATGCTTTTCAAGGAATTGATCCTAAATACTATTATTACCAATTTGAGATAGATGAAAAACATATTACGGTTATGTTAGAATATCATAAAGATAAAGCGGAGCAGTTAGATGATGAAATCTGTGAGACTATGATGGAGTTCAGGAAAAAGTTCAAGTTCCGTGCTGAGCCAACTAAACCAGATTGGGTATGGTATAGAGTATGGACACATAAAACAGACAATGTCTATGATGAAAATTGGATAAAAGAGAGAATCAAGAAGATAATGGATATAGACGGATCAAGCTCTCTCAACAACAAAAAAGAAACAGAGTAATCGAAATAAAGTTGCCATAATCTTGAATTTCTCATTCAGACTGTCTATATTAAGAACATCACAAATAGAAAAGAATGATTATGGACAACAAAGAATTAGAAAAGTATTTAATTGAAATTGGTAAGGCTCCACTTCTAAGTGTCGAAGAAGAAATTGAGTTGGCAAAGGCCATACAGCAGAAGGGTGTAGACTGCGACGAGATGAAGAAACTGGTAAAATGCAATGAGCGTTTTGTGTTGAGTGTTGCCAGACAATATCAGAACAGAGGCCTTTCGATTGAAGATTTGATAAAGGCTGGTCGCGCAGGCCTGGAGAAAGCTGCTTTGAAATTTGACGCAAGTCGTGGTTTTATGTTTATTGCTTATGCTGTGTGGTGGATTCGCAGAGAGATTCTTGTTGCCATTGAGAGTCCTGATGTCGACGTCATCAATCCGATTCATGACCCAGCAATTCTTCAAGAACTCTGTAATAATGGTAGTAAGAGCGCTGCCTTGAAGCTTGGCCAGATGTATGATAAAGGTGACGAGAAAAACGGTATCTTCAGAAATCCACTGAAAGCCCGCGAGTATTACAAATTAGCTGGCAAGAGGTATAGATATAAAACAGAAATAGAGGATCCTCATGAAGCCGACTATTTCGTGAGAGGTTCTGCTGAAGAAATAGTTGCAGTTAAGACACTCGTAGATGAGCTAGCCCAGAAATATGGTGAGCCAGAAAACGAACTTGGCCTTTATATCTCGATGAACATACTGATGAAGACGCTTGTGGGTTCGCACTACTATGATGGAAATCTGCTAACGATAAACACAGATAATTCAGAATGCGTTGTGCTACATGCTGAGGCCAACAGAGTGGAGCCCTTGCTATATGCACTTCGCCAGGCATTTCCTAATCTCGACGTAGAGGTGAAAGAAACCAAGCTTAGTTAGTTCTGATTAAATTCAAAAAAGTTCGCCGCTTTTTTGAATTTTTTCTTTATGGCGTCTATATTGGTGGTGTAATGGGTAAAATAGGTTTAATTCAAAATGAAAATAATTTACAAACTAAAAATATCAAAATTATGACATCAACAATTAAGACATCAAACGACAAGTTGGTTACAAAAATCAAAAATTTCCTCAAAAGACAAAAATCTTTTTGTGTGACTACATGCATCAATGGTATCTATGCCATCACCATCTTCGACACCGACGACCTGGAATTATTCTTTCAGGTAGAACGAGTGATCAGACACTTCCATCTTACCAAGCAGCAGGAGCCTAAGGCTCTTGCTGCCTAAAATCATACTATATATGGATGAAAAGAAAATGGCACAACTGAAAGCTATAAAACATGTGCATGAACTGGCAGAAGACTTCCAGAAGAATCGTAGAAAAATAGACAAGGAACTACTAAAACTCTTCAAGAGTTATGGCATCATCAAGTAATAAATATATAATGTATATGGCAACAAAAACAAAAAGTAAGGAATTGACATTACTGCAGGCTATTGAGCGTGTGGTAGAGCTGGCAGAGAACTCGAAGTTGAGTAAGGAGTTTATGAAGAAGGCCAAGACTGAGATACTGCTACTGGTAAGGAGTTATGGCATCACAGAGCGACAGGCCGTGCTGTTTTGTGTCTGTATGGAGAAAGGACCGCGAAGGGTGGACTATGATGACTTGGCCTCATTCCTGGGTTTGAATAAAATTGGTGTGCTGAGCTTTGCCAGCGACATCGACGCCTTAGTACGTCGTCGTTTGTTGCGATATCGTGATGTTAAGGATGAAGACGACTTCGATATTCCTACAATTGTTATCCGTTACCTAAAACACAATGAGGTATATCAGTTGCCTAAGCGCACAGGGTTGGACTGTGCAGGACTGTTCGAACTGCTCAACCTCTGGTTTGAGGACCTGAGTGATGATGCAATCTCTCCACGTGAGTTGACAGAGGAGTTGAAACAGCTTTATACAGAAAATCCCCAGGTAGGTTTTGTACAGCATCTGAAGGAGTACAATTTGGACAATGAGGATATGCTGATGACGACCTTCTTCTGCCATAAGTTGGTGAACGACGACGATGATGATATCCGTTTTGGCCAGATTGACGATCTATTTGAATCCATTGGAAGGTTCAATAGCGTAAAATCAGAACTTAAGAACGGGGAACATTCGTTGCAGGATGCAAAGATTATTGAGCATGTCTGTGAAGATGGCATTGCATGTACTACTCGCTACAAACTGACAGAAAGTGCCAAACGGACGCTATTGGCAGAGATGAAAATAGATGCGACGGCAGAAAAGTTGGCAGATGTGATAGACGCCAATACATTTGCGGAAAAGCAACTGTTCTTCCCCAAGGACATTCAGCGGCAGGTAGATGAACTAGAAGAGTTCCTGCAACCTGATAAGTATAACCAAATTCGTCAGCGAATGAAGGAACAGGGCTTTCGTAGTGGTTTTGCCTGTTTGTTCTATGGCTCACCAGGAACAGGAAAGACTGAGACCGTTAACCAATTGGCTCGCAAGACTGGTCGAAACATCATGCTTGTGGACGTGCCTCATATCAAGAGCAAATGGGTTGGCGAGAGCGAGAAGAATATCAAAGCACTCTTCGACCGCTATCGCGAACAAGTGAAGCGAGCCAAACTGACACCTATCTTATTATTTAATGAGGCAGATGCCATCATTGGCAAACGAAAGAATGGGGCAGAGAATGCCGTTGACAAAATGGAGAACTCGCTGCAGAATATCATCCTGCAAGAGATGGAAAATCTTGACGGCATCATGATAGCCACCACCAATCTGCAACAGAATATGGATAAAGCTTTTGAGCGCAGATTTTTGTATAAAATTAAGTTCGATAAGCCCACAGAAGAGGCCCGTTCCTACATCTGGCGCTCGATGATACCGGACCTTTGCGATAATGATATTCATGTACTTGCGGAGAAGTATGACTTTAGTGGTGGTCAGATCGAGAATATCGCCCGTCACTATGCCATCGACACCATCCTGCATGGCACAGCAGATAACAAACTTAAGTCATTGATTCTTCATTGTGATAACGAAAAAATATCGGGTAAGGAGCAACGACGAATCGGTTTTTAATATTGATGACTCCGATAGGATAGGGGGTGTTGACTTCAAGCAAAACAAAAATCCTGCAAGAAAACAACTTGCAGGAATTTTTTGCTTGGGTGCCCGGACGGACTCGAACCGTCGACATTCAGAACCACAAGCAGAGTTGCGAATGTCTCATAAACCCTGTATTCATCGGTGTTTCCGCAATTTTCGATTTTTTGTTTGCGGCTATTTTGCGGCTATTTATGCAAGAACCGATTCTGTTTCAATAATTCTCGAAATCTGCTAATGCAGAATAGAAGATTCACGCTTGAACCTATAATAGTCATCATAAAGACGAACTATTATTTAATCTGATTGCAAAGATACGAATAAGTGAGCAAAAATCAAAATGTTTTTTGTTTTTTCGAATGAAAGTATATTCGAGACAAAGTCTCAAAGATAAAAAATTATTTTTAATGCGTATGACTTTTACACTTTCTGCAGACTAGACCTACAGTCATGCGGGAGATGTTTTCTAGTGGACTTCGGTGATAGTGAAAAACGAATGAAACTTCCTCGAAAGTTCAAAACACGTTTGACGTTTAGTGATCTGCTTGACGAATAATAGAGGAATATGGGGAAGTATACCAGTATGATTACCTGTTCCTTAACACCTTTTTCGAATTTTCTTTCTGTAACGCAGAATTTCTGCGTAACGATATGCTTATTTTGCATTATGAAACATATAAATGAAGCGTATTATGGAAGAATAATTCCTCAGCTCTTTTGTTATAAGCGCGGTCCGCATGCAAAAAATCTCTAAAAAAGTTTTGCCGAATCAATTTAATTGCATAAATTTGCAACAAATTTATTGGCAAAACAATGCCGACTATTCTTTGGCTTGGCTAAATTCTGGAAAAATCTACAAGGGTCAAAAGAGTAAGTCGAGGCAGAGTGATGCATCCCTGTATAAGGGACGCGGACTGTGCTTTCGCTTATCTCGACCCAAAGGTTTTCCAGAGCCCGCCAAGCGAGAGTAAGAGATTGGAGAGGACGTGTCCCTTTCTTTATTATCAATTAATAGCTAAAAACGTAAAACGTAATTTAAATAGAATCGTAATTATGAGTAACTTTATTATTCCTATAGATGGACTTAAAGAGAAGTTCGAAAAGCAGCTTCAAGAATTCAAGAACAGTATTAAATCACCAAATGTGTTACTTCTGGGGCAGACAGGCGTTGGAAAGAGTTCGTTGATTAACACCATTTTTGGCAAAGAGCTTGCTGCAGTATCTCACGTAAAACCGGAAACACGTGGATTCCATGTGTATAATAGTCCGGAGATACCTATTAATATCATAGACAGTGAGGGATATGAACTCGCTAACTCTGGCGACTTTGAGAAGGCACTTGACGAGTTTATAGAGAAAAATTTCATTCAGGCAGACAAGCAGATACATATCTGTTGGTATTGTATTAGTATCTCGTCAGCAAGAGTCCTCCCATACGATCTTGGCAACATTGAATATCTTGCTAATAAAAAACGCATTCCAACTTGTGTTGTATTTACGCAATGTGATAATGACACGCCGGAAGGTTCAATAGCCAAGTCACTTTCAGAGGTAGTTGGTAATAAGTTTGGCCGTCATATTCATTGTTTCCAAACGTCAAATGATCCAGAGATTAACAAAGAATTGGATATTGATAAACTTATTGATTGGTCGGTAAATAACTTAAATGATGACAATCTCAAAGCTGGATTTATTATTGCCCAAAAAGCTAATCTCAATCAGAAAGAAGAAAAAGCCAATGACAGAATTAAGTATTATGCTGTAGGCGCTGCTGCAATCGGTGCTAGTCCTGTCCCGATGTCTGACGCCGTATTATTGACAGCACTACAGGTACAGATGGCTTCAGATATTTTCTCTGTGTATGGATTGGATGCCAAAATGAGTGATACTATAAAAAACATTGTAGGTGGTAGGGTTATCTCGATGTTAGGTAAAACTGTTGCTGGCAATCTCTTGAAATTAATACCCGGATTTGGCACAGCAGTTGGTGCTGCAATAAATGCTGGTGTGGCCTCAACTATAACTTATGCACTGGGTTATGCTCTAGTACAAATCACAAAGAAGGCCATCGAAGCGGAATGGAGTGGTGATACAAAACTGTTGGAAGCATTATTCTCTGAAGAGATGATAGACAAGTATGTAAAAGAGTACCAAAAGAATCATAAAAAGTAATTTATGGTAACAAGAAAAGACGTAGTTTGCTATATTGCTCAAATTTTGGGTAATGATTACAGTCCTGCATGTTCTGATTCTTGGAATATAGGGGGATGGTATACAAATAAGGCGCAGATAGCAAAAGCATTAAATGCTAAGTTTGGTCTACACCTTTCTTTCCATGATTTAGATTATAACAGTTCTGACAAGTTCTTAAATGAAGTTTTGAACAGAGTCGGTGTTGTTGACGATTCAGGCTCTACATCGAAAGAGGAATTAAACATCATTATTACAGGTAAGAGTGGTGCAGGAAAAAGTTCTTTCTTGAATTACTTGATAGATGAAGATCATTTTAAAGTAGGCGAGGGGACACCAGTTACCCAAGCCTACTTTGAGGATTATGTTTATGTAGATCCAGACACACATGTAAAGTATCATCTTTATGACACCAAGGGCATAGAGCCAACAACAACGAGTGAGTGTCGCCAACAAGTATTGAACGAAATAGAACGGCGTGATAAATTAAGCATGTTTGAGTGGATTCATACTGTCTACTATTGTTTTGATGCATCCGCAAAACGCATCCAACCATTCGAGATAGAGTTTATTAATGATTTAAAAAATCATGCTTCAATCGTTATTCTTTTGACAAAGAAGGATTTGGTTACACAAGAGGATTTGAATAGTCTTGTAGAACAGATTCATAAAGAGGTAGATACTAATATCCAGGTAATTCCTGTTTGTAGCGTTGCCAGAACAACACGTAAAGGAACTTCAAAGAAAGAGGGAAGAAACGAAGTGTTAAGTGCAAGCTTCCTGGGACTTTGGAATAAACTGGCAAATTCTCATCCACAGCGCCTGATATCCCCATTAAATGAAAAGGCAGATTTACATTTTTGGTACCAAATTGATTCTAAAGCGAGAGAATCTTACAACTTATTTCCGGAATTAAAAAAGGAGATAGATGAGCTTGAGGGTAAAAAATTGTCTTTGTCGTTTTTATGTAGCTTCCCTGAATGGAATGATTTTCCACATCCCAAATTCGTAATAATAGGACTTATGGAGTCCACCAATTCGTTTATAAAAAGCAAACGTTATTATTTGTCTCACTTAGACTCTGATAATATGTGGAAACAGAATGAACGTATCCATAATCAGATTTTTGCTTTTTATCAAAAGGTTAATAAGTATAAGCCGTCTATTCTATACACAAATGAGGCTAAAAATGCTTTTGCAAATCTTGTCAAGTATGATTTAAATACAGAAATTTCAGAATTGGAGTCATATGTGAATAAGATTGGCAAATTGTGGGAGAGATATACTAGTGCTTGGATCTTTGACGGTGACGAGAAAGAGGATTTAATTAATTGTTATAATTCCTATAGACACAAGGTCGTTGATATTGGTCATAAACTAAACTTACTTGTTAATAATTATGTATCTGCTTATAGGGCGGAATTGTTACAGTACGGACAGTATTGCATAAAAAAAGACGTAAAAATAGAAGATGTTAAATCTATAGATTCAGAAAGCGAGTTAGACAAGGATGAAAGAATTTATTGTGACGTTCTGAAAAAATGCTTAGCTGATAGCCAAATTACAGAGAAAGAAAGGCGCGTATTGACGGCTTTGATAGAAGTATTAAATATTTCTTATACACGGGCAGGGGTGATTGAAGATTTTGTAAGACGGAATTTGCTAATTACACACTGAGTATTGTTTTAATTCCAGAATTGTATGAATATCGAAAGCATCATCCCCTCCGGCAACGGAGGCATAAATGGTGAGGGAAGGACGCTCAAGGAAATTTGTGAGCATCCTGTACCTGAACGCCTGATTAGGAAATTGGATGAGGAGCGACTGGCTCCTGAGGTGGTTAACAGGATGAAGGCAGACTTAGCTCGGATGGGGTCAAGTAGAGTGCCTCAACCTGCTCTGAATGGGCATGTGGATTTTAGTGCTATTGCATGGTCTGGGGTGAGTGCTAGATTGCCTGAGAAGGATGGGCTGATAGCTGCTATTCGCCAGAACTATCCTGGTATTAGTCTTGATGATATTACCCCAAGGAGTATTCGCGACATTACTTATTATATAGGACGTAAGGCTTTGGCTGATAAGTATGGCATCACCATTGCTAAAGCTGGACGTATCATTGGACTATTAGATCTTGTAATCCACGAAACAGATGATGGATGTATAGAGATTGTGCCAAATAATGTGCATCGCTTTAAGCAGCTGTATGCCCACAAAGGCTATGTGTCGAAGATGCTGAAACTCATCAATGGCAAGGAGGTAGCCGATGAAGATGAATAAATAGTCTTTAGTCCTAATAGTATAAAAAAAACGTAGGCAATAACATTTTTTTATCGGCTGCGCAGGATTTCTGCGTAGCCGATGCTTATTTTTGTAGCGTTGATTCAAAAATATGTAGAACTTAAACAAAAAAAGTATGGAACAGTTAAAAGAGTATTTATGGACAGAGAGTATCCCTTTGGTGTTTGTGTTGGCATTCATGGCTGCAATTGAAGCGATAGCTATTGTGATGAGTATTACGATTAGATTTCGGAAAGTGTCGCACTTATTGATTGCAAATACGTTTGGCCTTTTTTTATTCTTTTTCTTGATGTCCGTAGCAATCGCAAAAACTGAAATTGGTTGCTGGCTGCTGGCAGGGATGATAATAGTATTTTTTCTGACATTTCAAATATACATGTTGTCGGAAAGATTTAGGAATTGGGTTCAGCCAATGATAACGAAGAGTGATGACGAAAATAGAATCTCATAATGTATAATATTAAAGAAACTTGAATTTATGGAACAAGAAGAAAGAAAAAACAAACGAAAGAGTATTGCGGAATGGATTGCTGTTTTCTTATGTATAGCTGCAGCTCCTGTACCATGTATCACTGTGATGTCTGCTACTATAGAATTGGCAAAACAATGGAATTGTATCATGTTGTGGCCGGCAATTCTGTGTCTGATTATTGGAGCTATTTGCTTTATGATTACTTGTAAATTCCTTAGTTGGTTGATTTATTTGATTATTAAATAGTGTGTAGCCATGAGAGGTTGTCTTACGTTTATAATTACTGCCCTCATCCTATTTGGATGTGGCGGTACGGCATTGGTAATGATTATTGTCTTTGTTCCGTTGCTGCTTGGTGATGAAAATGTGAGCGATATCAGTGGGTTTCATTGGTATACATGGGTAGCATGGATTCTTTTGCCATTAATATTGCTGAAACTTTTGGTAAAAATAAGTCGTTTTACGGCCAACTATATTTGTGACGCTTTGGGAGTTGAATAATAGTTTGCTGCAGCCATGTACTATGCTATGGTTTTAATCTATAATAAATCACCAAATAAAGCGTTTTTATAGTATATGAAGGATCAGTTCAAGAAATACTTGTGGATACTCGATTTGTTGTATAGCTCTGGAGGTATAACCTTTAAGGAGATGGCTGAGAAATGGAAGGAATCGTCACTTAACGATCGCAAGACAATACTCGCCAAGCGGACGTTCGATGATTATCGTCGTGCGATAGAGGAAACGTTTGACGTGGATATCATTTGTGATGCATCGCGTGGATATCAATATCGGATTGACAATGCACGTAGTCTTTCAACTGATCGTATCAAGCGATGGCTTCTTAGTTCGTTTGCTGTTAATAACGTCCTGCAGGGAAGCCGTCGGCTGAGTGAGAGAATCATTTATGAGGACATTCCGTCGGGCAACGACTATCTGCTGGAAGTTGTCAAGGCGATGCAGGACGGCAAGGTCATCAGCGTGGAATATGACAATTTCTTCGAATCTACACCAAAACAACTGCTGATAGAGCCATACTGCGTAAAGGTGTTCCGTCAGCGATGGTATGTAGTGGGCAAGGCAATGGGCGAGAAATTTATTTGGCGCTGGGCGCTCGACAGATTCCTCTCTTTGGAAATAACAGACAAGAAATTCAGATTGCCAAAGGAATTCTCGGCGGACATTTATTTCAATGATGCTTTCGGTGTGATTGTTGATCCTGACGAGTGTAAGGTTGAGACGATCCGTCTGAAGGCTTATAGTGAGAATCATCGCGATGATTACTTGCGACACTTGCCGCTCCACTCCTCTCAACGCGAGGTAGAGAGAGGGGAGGGATATACCATCTTTGAACTGCGCGTGCGTCCAGCCTATGATTTCTGTCAGGAGCTGTTGTCGTATGGCGAAGAGGTTGAAGTGTTGTCACCCCAGTATGTTAGAGATTATATTACCGACAGGATAAGAAAAAGCCTCAGGAGGTATAAGGTTTAGAGATGCACAGAAAAATAGAAGGAAGCTAAGAAACCTTAGTGTTACTCTTTTCTTGATACAGTTTTTACGTGTATAGCCAATGAATGCACCTTTGTTTATATAGTAAATTAGTATGTCTAAGCATTCAGAATACACGTCTGAATGTCCTGTCATTACAATTTTCGTTTCCATTTTTGGCTATCAGATTCATTTTTGGAAATAAAACAGGCGTAAATATGTCTTAGGAATGGATAAAAATAGGGTAATGGATTTTTGCGGCGATTTTGCGGCGATTTTGCGCCAAAAGCACACAATTTAACAGTAATTTAGCAGAAATTGAGTTAATTTTAACTTAAAACTATGTTCTAAAAAGGAAACAAAAAAGGCTTGTAAGTGTTTGACCTACAAGCCTTTATCTTGGGTGCCCGGACGGACTCGAACCGTCGACATTCAGAACCACAATCTGACGCTCTAACCAACTGAACTACGGGCACCATGTGAATGATCACTGCATCACCTTTTGGGTTTTGCGGGTGCAAAGGTACATCAAAAAATCGAGACTGCCAAACTTTTGCGTTTATTTTTTCAAAAAAGTTGGAAACAAAGTACAATTTGAGGATTATTACACCACTTTTTATAAAAAAAATGAAAAAAGGGAATGATATAATCAGAAAAATGGGTAACTTTGCGCAAAAATATTGATATGGGAAAAGGAAAGTTGGCAAAATTTGCCGATATGGAAACATACGAGAATGTGTTTCAGTATCCCTTCTCGGTAGTGAGCGACGTGCCGTTTACTATGCGAGGTCGTTGGCGTGAGCTCTATTTCAAGAACGACAACCCTATAGTTCTGGAGTTAGGTTGCGGAAAGGGTGAATATACCGTGGAGTTAGCAAAGCGCTACCCGCAGACGAACTTTATTGGCGTGGACATCAAGGGAGCACGTATGTGGACGGGGGCAACGCAGGCTCTGCAAGGAGGGTTGAGGAACGTGGCCTTCCTTCGCACTAACATTGAGATTATCGACCGTTTTTTCGCTTCTGACGAAGTGCAGGAGATATGGCTTACGTTCAGCGATCCCCAGATGAAGAATCCACGCAAGCGTCTGACAAGCACTTACTTCATGGAACGCTATCGCCGTTTCCTCATAGACAACGGCGTCATCCATCTGAAGACCGACTCCAACTTCCTGGCTACCTATACGAACTACATGGTGGAGCATAACCAGCTGCCTGTAGAACTGAAGACCAACGACCTCTACAAGGAGGAAGGCAACGAAGCTTTCGCTGAGGCAGCTTCTATCCAGACATACTACGAGTCCATGTGGCTGGCACGCGGACTGGCCATCAAATACCTGAAATTCCGACTGCCGCACGAAGGGGTGTTGGAAGAGCCGGAAATTGAAATAGAACTGGATGACTACCGCAGTTATCACCGCACAAAGCGCAGTTCGCTTGAGACTGCGAAATAAGAAGAGTTTTGAGATTAAAGAATTGAGATTTTAAGTTTTTTGATATGAAGTACTCTGATAGGATAAAAGGGTTGGACAAAGGGCTCATTCTCTTTTGCCTTTTCACTATTTTACCTTTCACATCGTCTGCCCAAGAGCTGACGGTAACGGTAGATACGGTAGGCCAGCTGGCCAGCAAACTGACTGAGGACATCCGTTTCACGATGTCCGAACTAAAGGTATGCGGTCCGCTTAACGGCAACGACTTCAGAATCTTGCAATCCATTGCCGGGCGCACGAAGCCCCGACGAGCCAGCGACCATAAGCTCCTGGTGCTCGACCTCTCAGAAGCCACCGTTCCTGAGAACAAAGGTGGATTCCGTACTCGCGAAGGGGTATTGCCTGCAGCCTTGTTTATCAACTGCAAGGACTTGGAACGCGTGATACTGCCCAGCGATCTGGTGGAGATAGGCCGTAGCTGCTTCAGCGGCTGCACCAACCTGAAAACCGTGACGCTGCCTGAGACGCTGTCCATTATTGGCGAATATGCCTTCAATGGCTGCCCTACCCTTTCAGACATCACTCTGCCTCAGTCCATGCAAGCCATCAAGGGCCATGCCTTTGACGGATGTTCTTCACTGGAATGTATTGACCTTCCTGAGAATCTTACCACGCTGGAAGAGTATGCCTTCAACAACTGTAAGATGTTGGAAACGGTAAATATTGAGGGGCAGATTAATCGCATTAGCAAGTCTGCATTCATGGGGTGTGAACGCATAAAAGAACTGGCCCTACCCCAGTCGGTCACCTATATTGGCAGCGATGCCTTCAAGGGTTGCGCTGCCATGGAGACAATCGATATGCCCGATGCGCTATCTGAAATAGAGACAAATGCCTTTGAGGGCTGTATCAGTCTGCGCAAGATGGAGCTTGGCACCGTATCATCCATAGGAAGCGAGGCCTTTAAAGACTGCACGAGCATGGGGTCATTACGTGTGGAAAACGTGAAGCGCATAGGTGTAAGTGCTTTTCAGAATTGCAGCAGTCTTCAAGATGTCAGCATAGAAGGCGTATTGTCGGCCATCAGTTCAGAAGCATTTTCCAGTTGCACAAGCCTCAGCTCCATCAGCCTGCCATCAACAATCAAGGCCATAGGAGCAGATGCATTTTACGACTGCAAATCGTTGACTAAGATAGAATTGCCTGCCTCGCTGTCGAATATCGGCAATCGAGCCTTTATGAACTGCGCCAGCCTGATGCAAGTCACCATTCCCAAGCTGACGAAGAAAATGGGCAGTAGCGTCTTTGAAGGATGCATCTCCTTGGACAGTGTCTCGATAGAAGGTTTCATTGACAAGCTGGATGACAACGTATTTCGCAATTGTCACTCGCTACGCATCGTGAACCTGCCCGTATCTGTCAAGAGCGTTGAAGACAATGCCTTCCAGGACTGCCCCTCACTCATCGCTATCGACTTACCTATCTCAGTGAACAAGATTGGAGACAATGCCTTTGAGAAATGCGCATCGCTGACAACCATGATTATCCCTGCTGCCTGTAAGTCCATTGGCAGTGCAGCTTTTCGCGAGTGTAGCGGACTGACACGCATAGAATTCCCTGCAGCGCTCAAGAAGATTGGAGGTAATGCGTTTGCGAAATGTGCCTCGCTGAAAGACATTGCATTCAGTTCACCCGTACCACCCACGATTAGTCCTACCTCATTCAGAGGCCTTGTGGCTGTAGCCTGTACGCTACAAGTACCCAAAGGTTCCAGAAACGCTTACGCCAAAGACAAGACGTGGAAGAAAATAGCCAAGATCATAGAACAATAAACTTGAACAAACAAGAGAAATGACATTATATCCAAAACTTATCATAGATGCGCTTGCCACAGTAACGTATGCCGGCACAAAGAAAAACTTGGTTGATAGCGAGATGATAGCCGACACGCCCAGCATTAACGGGCAGAAGGTGAAAGTGGTGTTGCTGTTTCCACGCGACACTGACCCTTTCTTGAAATCAACTGTCAAGGCAGCCGAGGCAGCCATCAAATACCACTGTGGACAGGACGTAGAAGTAACCATAGAGACGGAATTCAAGTCTAAACCGCGTCCAGAAGTGGAGAAACTGCTCCCAGGAGTGAAAAACATCATTGCCGTAAGTAGCGGCAAGGGAGGCGTTGGAAAATCTACCGTATCGGCCAATTTGGCTATCGCACTGGCTCGTCTGGGCTATAAAGTGGGGCTGTTGGACACTGACATCTTCGGTCCGTCGATGCCTAAGATGTTCCATGTGGAGGATGCCCGTCCCTATGCTGTCAATGTGGACGGTCGTGACCTGATCTGTCCTATCGAGCAATACGGTGTCAAGCTGCTCAGCATCGGGTTCTTTGTCAATCCAGATGCTGCTACACTCTGGCGAGGCGGCATGGCTACCAGTGCGCTGAAACAGCTCATTGCCGATGCCGACTGGGGCGAGTTGGACTACTTCATACTGGATACGCCTCCTGGCACCAGCGACATACACCTGACACTGCTACAGACACTGAGCATCACTGGCGCAATCATCGTCAGCACCCCACAACAGGTGGCATTAGCCGATGCACGCAAGGGTATAGATATGTATCGCAACGAGAAAGTCAATGTGCCTATCTTGGGATTGATAGAAAACATGGCTTGGTTTACACCTGCCGAACTGCCTGAGAACAAATACTACATCTTTGGCAAGGAAGGCTGCAAGAAACTGGCAGAAGAAATGAACGTGCCACTCTTAGCCCAGATACCTATTGTACAGAGCATCTGCGAGAGTGGAGACGAGGGTGCACCTGCTGCCACCAAGGTGGACACGATGACGGGACAGGCTTTCATCAACCTGGCACAGGCTGTGGTCACTGTGGTTAACCGCCGCAACAAAGAGATACCAAAGACAAAGATTGTGGGGGTCAATTAAGAAGGAGAAACAAGAAACAGAGTATAAGAGGCGACAAGACTATTC